>Ga0265293_10012767_pt1 | contig 11059 bp, 8 predicted proteins | sample Munlanlewell138R_FD_192505 | JGI IMG/M metagenome (GOLD analysis project Ga0265293, IMG submission 192505) | Leachate microbial communities from a municipal landfill in Southern Ontario, Canada - Leachate well 138R | ecosystem: Engineered > Solid waste > Landfill > Unclassified | place: Canada... | reverse complement strand
CAAAAACCGATAGAATCTCAACCTATCGAGAATATCGAACAGTTACCAGAAATCCATTTAGAAAAAGAAGGCAACAACTTTGTAGTGATAAACGAAAAGGGCGAAGATATTGGACTGATCACTGATATAAAGGTAGGTGAAAAAAATGTATCTATGTATCCAGGTATAAATATACAAGGTAAAGGATATGGGCAAGCGACTTACTTGGAAATGGCGAAACAATTTCCAGATAAAAATATTATTAGTGGAGATATGAGTCCACAAGCAGAAAAAATGTGGAATGCACTTTATGAAAAAGGATTTGCAAAAAGAGAAAAATTAGGAGATTACAAGAATGGAGAACCGGAATATCAATATATTTTGAACAAACCCGAATCCCCTACTTTGAAAAAATCTACCCCCTCCCTACAACCACCTACAACCGAGAAAGAGCCGTATGAAATGAATGTTTCTGACAATGTTCAATACGGCAATTATAAAATTCCAAGAGACAAATATTTAGAATTATATAAACCCTTTATTGAAAAAGAAGTCTCCGAAATACCAGAAGGGAATAAATTATTTACACAAAATCAATTTGAAAACGATGCTTTAATACAACATAAAAGCATTGTTAAACAAGCCCTCAAAGACGGTAAACAAGTACCGCCGGAAGTATTAAAAGACTACCCTGATCTACAAAAAAAGGTTACACCTGTAACTGAAGAAGTTACAAAAGTAACTCCCGAAACCAACGTGAACGCTGTTCAGGAAATGTCAGGCAAGGGTAAAAGTCCCGCAGACATAGCCAAAGCACTTAACATGAAGATTCAGGAAGTGGAGAAGATAATTCCTCCCGAACCAACAACACAACTAATCGGGGCAAAGAATCTTTCAAAAGAAACGTTAGATAAATTATCACAAAATCAAAAAATAGTTGACCGAATATTTGAGCTGAGAGAATCAAGGAAAACCGGGACACCAAGCGAGAAAAGAAAAACATTAACTGAATTGCAGAAAGAAGTAGGCAATTTGAGAAAGCAAGGAATTCACGCAAGTCTTATAGATGGGAATTTGTTCATTGATAGACAAAAAGTTTTCCAGAAAGAAAAGCCACTTCCGGCAGAAAAAATTGAGGATGTTAAAATAAATAATCCCGAAGCAGAAAAACCATTTGAGAAATTACCAGATGCTGAAATTGATAAACAGACTATGACTGCTGAAATTTTCAGTCAGAAAAAATATTTGCCAGAAGACCTTAAAAGAATGTTACCGGAAGGATTTGGACAGAAAAAATTAGATAAAGCAATCGAAGATATTAAACAAGATGCCGGACGTGAACAAAGTAAAGAAGCCCAAATACTACGTGATTTCACAAAAGAAATAGAAAAGCGATTTGATGAACAAGGATATGTTGAATTCAGCAATAAACAGCAATACATGAAAGAAGAATTTCTTTCAGACCTTGAAGACTATGCAACAAAAAAGGGAAAAGAGGTAGACAAAGGCGAACCTTCTTTTGAGTTCGGGCAGAATATTAAAAAAGAAAAAACCAAAGAGCCGATTAAAGTAACCAGAACGGAATATCTTACTATCCGGGAAAAAGCAAAAGACACCGGTAATTTTGGTTATAAAAAGGTTGAAGACCAAAATAATTATTTTGTTGTTGATACACAGACAGAGAAAATATATGAATTTGCAAAGGGCAAATCAGAGGCTGATAGATTAAGGGCTTCAAACGAAGCTGATACTTTTATGGAAGAAAACTCAATATCAGTCCCAAAAGGCGAGATTATAACAAAGCCGATATTTGAGAAAACCAAAGCCGGAGATCAATACACACTTGGAAGTGAAATGAAGCCAAGTTTCCCAACAAAAGCAAAGTTTGAGGGCAAGGCAGACCTGAGCGAAGAAACACCATTATTCAAACAGGAGAAAGTTGACAAAGGACAGATTGACGCATTTGCAGAGAAATCCGTAGTCAAAGAAACTCCTCCAAAGTTGACTAAGGGAGAAGTCAAGTCAAAGTTAGAGATAAAACCTCCGAAAGGAACAAACGCTGTAAAGGTAGAATACGAAAGTGGGAAATCCTCACTTGTTACCAAACAGGATGTTGACACAATAGTTGAACCAAAGGGTGATAAAATTAAGAATGTAACTTACGGGAACGTAGAGTTCAACAAACAGGGCGGGATTAAACCGGAGACTTTTAGAGAAGCAAAATCAAAAGAAGAAAGCAAGCTTTACGAATCACTTAAAGGAAAGGATAATTATAGAGTAAGTGAACTCTCCACAGAGACAGGCAAATCAAGAATTGAAGTTTCAAAAGCCCTGAATGATCTGGCAAAACAGGGATTCGTTAAGAGAGAAAACGTAGGGTTTAAGCCAACTGATGAGTTCAAAACGATACTTGAAGATATTGGGAAGAACCCTGAGAAATATGAAACTTCATTCGATAGACTTTACTCTAACCCAATTGGAGAAGTAGCGAAAGGATTATCAAAAGCAATTACTGTTCTTGACGATTTATACCAAAAAGCACTTGGCGACAGAATTTATAAAGGAATTTCTAAATTAGTTAAGAAAGCCGTACCTGAAAAAATAAAAGAATACGTCCTTACCAATTATGGGCTACCGGAAGAATATATCAAATATAAAAAAGAAGCCGAAGAAGGTATCCTAAGATTTAACCAGAAAGCTAAGGATATAGCCGAAACACTTACAAAAAGATCGGGCAAAGAAGTATTCACAACGGCAGAGCAAAAACGACTTGCTCAAGGCATCAGGGGGAGTATTCTAAAAGACCCGGTGTTAAAAGAACGCGCAGATAAAGCTATTGCAGAGATTAAAGAACTCGAACGCTTAGGGAAGGAATTAGAAACTTTACCAGTAGAAACTTATAATACAAAGTTACCAAGGAAAAGGATAAATGAATTATTAACTGAGAAAAGTAATATCCAGAAACGATTGAATAAAATCGAGGATAATAGTGTCAATGCTAATAGAATTAAAAGACTGAAAGATTCAATAACTGATATTGATAAAAAGGTTCAGAATTCATTCAAACATGGTGGTGAGGGATATTTCAAAAGAGTCTATTTAACAAAAGAACAGGAAGCTAAATTCTCAAAATACGGACTTTTGAAACCGACACGGTTAGACCTTACAAGTGCTATCAGGAGAAAAGATATTCCGTTTGAAGTAAGAAAAGAAATGGGCGAAATTCTAACGGCGGCTTATCCTGTTTCAAAAGGAATCATGCTCGAAGGTAAAGACGTGAGTTTAGGCAGATTTTTCGAAGCCGTTTCTGAAAACCCAAATTGGAGTTCACCGACAGAGAGACCGGGATTTGTAAAACTACCGGGAGATGTTAAATTAGGAAAATTAAAAGGGCAATATGTTGAAGAGAAATTAGCAAAAGATATTGACGATGTTATCAAACTTACTAGCCCTGAATATCTTGATTCATTCTTAAAACAAATACAATCCGTATGGAAAGCAACAAAAACCATAATGAATCCTTCGACTCATTTCAGAAACATTATGTCAAATTCGATTATGCTTGATTATAGCGGTGTATCTCAGATTGACCAAGTTAGATTATTCCCCGAAGCAATAAAAGCAATTAAGGGGAAGGGCGATTATGCGAAACAATGGAAAGCGAGTTTGCTTAACAATACGACATTTAATCGTGCAGAACTTGGACAATATCTTGACGTGATCTCAGAGAACCCGGCAAGTTTTATGAAATTAGACTTTCCAGATAAGATCATAAAGGTTTATGGGAAAGTAAGTTTGGTCGATACGAAACTTGGTAAAACGATGGGCGATATTTACCAATTTGAAGAAATAGTTGGGAAGGCAGTCAAGTTTATTGCAGAAATAGAGAAAGGGAAATCTATTCCAGAAGCTAAGGCAGAAGCTAATAAATGGCTATTCGATTACTCAGATGTACCAAAAGCCGTTAGATGGTTAAGAAGCCAGCCGCTTTTAGGTGCACCATTTATCACTTGGAGTTCAAAGGCATTTCCTCGAATTATCGAAACAGCAATGACACGTCCGATTACTTTTTGGAAATATCCGATAATTTTTAGTTCACTTACACAATATGCACTAAATCAAATGGGATTATCTTCCGATGAGTGGGAGGGATTGAAGAAAGATTTTCCCGATAGGATGGCAAAAGGAGAATGGCTGTTATTGCCATTTAGAGACGATAACGACAAGATGCAATTATTAGACTTAACATATATTCTACCATACAAGGATGTCTATGATTTAGGAATGAGCGGATATACGCTTGCAACGGAAGGAGAATTAAATACAGGTGACGATCTTATTGAAGGTGTAACGGGAATGCTTAACTCACCTGCACTAAAGGCGATAGTAGAATTGAGCGCGAATAAGAACACATATAATAACCAACCTATTTGGAGCGATGCCGATGAACCAGTGGAACAAGCTCAAAAAGCATTTGATTATATGTATAAAATGTTCATGCCTGCGCTAGCTCCCGAAATACCAGGAGTGACACAAGGAGGGTATGCCTACCATAAATTAAGATCGGTAATCAGTAAACGTGAGGATTATTATGGGAGAACATTTTCCTTAGCTCCGGCAGTAGGTAGTTCCTTATTCGGAATAAAAACTTCACCATTAGAACCTGAGAAAAATAAAGAACGGAAAGCATACTCTATCCAAAAAGAAATTGCAGATTATGGCGCAAAAAGAAATAGAATTCTAAGAGACGGTGCATTAAGTGAAGAAGAAAGATTATCGCAGGCTGAGAAGATTGACTCAAAAATAGATGAACTAAAAGCAGAGAAAAAAGCTCTTGGAGTCACAGACGATTTAATGACAAAATCATTAAAAAGACAAATAGCAAGCCTCCAAAGAAGGGCTAGTTTAGCAAGGACAGAAAACATAAAACAAGATTTACAAAAGCAGGTGAATAAATTAAAAATAAAACTTGCCGATCTTGATGGGACTGAGGACGGAGGTATTGTGCCAAATACCAATTCCAGTTCACTTAGAGGCAAAAGTTTAAGAAATACAACAAGAAATGGTTTGCGGAGGAATTTCCGATGATTTTGTTCTTGAAAATCAGGGATTTATTTCGTAACTTGCGCAAGCATAGTATAAGGATTTACCTATGACTGAGCCTATTACTGCCGACATAATAAAGAATATGATAGCGAAAGCTAAGGAATTCAGAATCCCTCCTCTTGTATGTAACGAATGCGGAAAAGAATATTATCTCATGATAAAGGGCAAAGATAATGCCTGTTATCATACAGAAATAAGTTCTAGTGGTGGAAATCTAAAATTAGGAGATTTGATCAAACCTACCCAAGAAATGAAGGATTTATTGAAACTATGTGTTGACTGGTACGGATATTCTGGGAATGAATGTGGCGGAAAACTCCATTGTATTCTTGACGATGATAATACAGACGATTATTTTTTGAGCAGTCATTTAGAAGAATGTAAAAAAGAAAAATATGAGAATTATAAATTAGCAAAGAAGATTATAAATAGATTTTTCTTATTAACACAAGACCAACGTAATTGGGTAACTTACAATATATATGATGCTTTAGAAGGCAAGGAAAGAGAAGTATATGAAGAAATAGGTAGCCATAACATTACCAATATAGTAACTAATAATTGTATGGCACATACTCCGATTGATTTAATTGTGGATGATAATTTATCTTTAACAAAGAGAGAGAATTAACCTATGACACAATTCTACAATGACCCTACATGGTCGGGAGAAGAATGGGTATGAAAGATAAGAAAATATATTCCATCCCTTTTCCTAAATTGACAATCGCCCAGAAACGATACCTTAAAGATTTATTCAAGGATGCCGAAGGGGTAGAACTTTTATCGTCACAAGAAGAACTAACAATTTTGGGTAAAATAGATATTATGGACTCCTTAAGAGAGAGGAAAAATTAGTATGAAAGTAACAAACATTAAATCACTAATCAGGAAAAGGAAAGCAATAAAAGATAGATATAAAATGGTAGAATTTACTGAGATGAATGATTATGAAGGGAAACTAAATAAAATGTACCGCAAATATCCACGTAAAGAAGCAGAAAAGTTAATTTTGAAACAGATGTATGATGAAAGATTTAAGGTAAGGTGGGTAGGCGCATGAATATCTTATTAAAAATAAAATCTAAAATTGCTAAATTCAGAAGACGAAAATATCAGCATATATTGGACGAAATTGACATGAGGATAGAAGGACTAAAGGTATTCCGAGAAATAAACAATAGAATGATAAAAATGGTTAGGGAGCATAACTACCAAAAATCTCAATGGCACGATAAAATGATGAATAGATTAAAAGGATTTGAGGGGTAAATGACAACCTTAAAGAAGAAGTTAAGAAACAGACACGTAAAGAAGCAGAGAAGTTAATCCTAAAACAGATGTATGATGAAAGATTTAAGATAAGGTGGGTGTCTGCATGAGTATTCTAAAACCTTTAATAATGTTGCCGGAAGGAATCCTCTTGAAATGGGGGACTAAATTATATATTTTCTTAATGACTTATTGGTTCACTTTTAAGTTTTGGAGAAAAGGAGTAGGCAAGAAAAAGATGAAGAACCACCAGAAAATATCCCATATATAAAAATATTTAGAGGTGTAAATAGTTTTAAGGAGTTTGTATGAAAAGAGAAATATTAGAATCCCTATTAAGCGGTGAACATGAAATCGATAAGCAATTTAGAGATGCTGTGAGAGGTCACATCTTAAGCATTGATGAAATCGAAACTTTATCAAAAAACCCACAACGGGCAACATTTGAGTGCAATTATATGCTGCCATCGCTTCTAGGAAGTTTATCCAACAATGGGTTGACAGAAGTACAAATTCTAAAGAATATATGTCTGCATTTGGAAAAGACGATAACAGATTTGAGGGATAAATGAGAACCTTAAAGAAGAAATTAAGAAACAGACACGAAAAGATTAAAAAGCTGAAAAGACAACGAGCATATTGGCAAATGGTAAAATATTTTAGTGATCATTATGATGCGACAACAAATTGTTACATTTTTACAAGCGGTAAAATAACAGGTGGTTTTATAGGACAATAAATTAAGCAACACAATAAGACTGTAACGGTTATTCGATAAAAAGAAGCCCCTACTTGCGATAAGCGAGATAGGGGTTTTTGTGTTTTAAGGAACTTTGGAGGAAACATAGAATGAAAAAATTAAAGATTTTGGTAGCTTTTCTAATTTGGGGAGTTGTGATAATTGCACAACCTTACAATCAGCAGGATATTGTAAGCACGAATACTATGAATTCCAGTGTGACGGCATTGGATTCGGCGGAAGTTTTTACCGGTAAAGCTGAGGCGGTGCTTTATACTTCATCAATTACGGTTCTGATTAGGAGCGATGTAAGCGGAACGGGGAGCGCGCAATTCTCAAGTGACGGTACTAATTGGGACTTAAAAGAGCCGTTCACGTACACTGCTTCGGATTCACTCGCAAAATATCTTTTCACGGTGACAGGCAAATATTTCAGACTAATTTATACAAATAGTGGTACTGACCAAACATATTTCAGGTTGCAGACCATTTACCATAAGACAATGATTTCACCACTAACGGATAATAGGCTGGATTTTAACCTACCTCCAGCTGCTGCTGACACAACACATCAAGACCAGATTATCGAAGCAATAGATACTACAAACGCAAGAGTGTCTTTGCTACATGGAGTTCTCCAGAATGTTGAAGATAGACAGGCGATACTCCAAGATAGTATCAATGTTTTGAACGCGACACAACTTGTTTTAGAAGGATTGACAGAAGACCTTATAGAAGATGCCGATACAGCGAATGCAAGGTTGTCGGTAGTGAGCGCTTTGCTCCAAGGCATAGAAGACCGGCAAGCCATTTTACAAGATAGCTTAAACGTACTAAATGCGACTCAATTAGCCATTAAAGGACTGTTAACTTTAAGTAATACCAAACTGGATAGCATTTTAGCTAATAACATGGAAGCTAATGGTTTGTTACAACAGCTTGACAATAATACAGACGGACTTGAAGCTGGGACAGATTCGCTTAAGAATGATACTGAACTGATGAGGGCTTTGCTCTCAAGTTTGAATGGGAAAGATTTTGCCACTGACGAAAAATTAGATTCTTTGAAGAACGATACTGAATTAATTCGAACATTGATCTCGACATTAAATGGACTTATTGCTACGGACGGGGGTTTAGATAGTCTCAAGAATGACACAGAACTATTACGTGCGTTAATAGTTGAATTGCGTACTTCCTTGCAGACAATCGATAACGTAGTCAGCGGGAGCGAGGTACAAGCTGATATAGTAACTCTCCCAAGCATTACATACGGACAATCAGAAATAGTTAACCAATTATTAGACGATGACCCGGTAAGTGTCACCTCGGCTGGTTTCGAAATAGGGGACAAACAGAAAGTTTCGTTTATACTGGTTTATGACGAAACGGAAGTTGGCGGTGTATCAGGTGATTTGACTCTCGAAGTTAGCCCAGATAATACTAATTGGTATGCTTTGAATGCTTTTTATAACAATGCCGGAACAATTGTTTCGACAGTGAATTACACGGCAGATGCAACAGACACATTCCATTTGCCTGAATTTGTGACTTATCCATACGTGCGGGCAGTGTTCACCGGTACTGGCACGGATGCAGACGACACTATACAAATAAATATAACTATTTGTTGGCAGGGAGAATAAATGAAAAAGATATTATTCCTATTATTTATACCAATAATTTTATTTGCACAGAACACAGATAAAACAGCTATAATGCAATCTTTACAACAATATGCTTATAGGGCATTTGAGAATACAGCCGAAGTATTCAGGGTGAAAATTGTTAGTGGCTCTTTTACAATCTCAGGCATGGATTCGGTGGAAGTAAACATAGAAGAATTAAACACCCAAGTTTCCAAAGTCCGGGACTCGTTGAATGTATTGAACAATACGCAACGAATTATACGCGGGTATATCAGTAGCCAACTTGTTAAATCAGACACCTCCAACGCAAGATTATCGGTGGCAAATTCCATACTCCAAGATGTTGAAGACAGAATAGCTATTTTAGAAGATTCCTTAAACGTTCTAAATGCTACACAATTGATTATCAAAGGATTGCTTACTATTAATAACATGAAACTTGACTCTTTGAAGAACGATACTGAATTATTAAGAATTCTTATTTCGACATTAAATGGAATAGTTTCAACTAAAGCAGGGCAAGATTCATTAAAAAACGACGCAGAATTAATTCGTGGACTTTTGACTGAACTTAGAACATCTATCCAAGTTATAGATGATTGGGATGATGGCAGTGATAAAGCAAATGTTAATATTCACCAACCACAAAACACAACATCATTAGACACAGTTATTTCAATTCTGGCAACTACTGTCACTCAACTTCCGGTGATAACAGGATGCAAGGAAATTACAATAACGAATTTAACATCTGGTGCAACGTTACGAATTGGTAAAGATAGTAGTGTAGCAACTCAGGGTGGAATTTATTGGTACGGAGATAGCATGTACACAAATAGAGAAGCTAATGTCTCAAGATTCTATGCTTATGCGGATATTGGGACTACGGTTAGAATAGCATGGGGGTATTAATGAGAAAAATATTATTATTCTTTTTAATCATAACACCCCTGATTGCTCAGGATTATCGTGCCCCAAGATGGATATACAGCGGACTTAACCTTACCCCAGTTGTGCCTAACCTCACTATTCTCCCAAACGGCGTATCAAATTTAGGTACAGCAACATTTCCCTTCAATCTTGCTTACTTTGACACGGTGAATGCGAACGTTGGTACATTTGGGAATATAGACTTAACAGGGCTAACAGATAATAATGTGCCTTATGTTGGTTCTGGTAGTTTGGCTAATTCAGCGATAACAAATACACCGACTGGCTATAACAAAGTAAGCATAACACCACCTACTATAACATCGGCATTGGCATACAATACGCAAGCACTAAATATAACAGCGACTATGAATATATCTTCAGCTTCGGCGACATATTATTTAGGCGGATTATACAGTAGGTTAATAAAGGAGGGCGTAGGGACAATGCAAGAAATGCGTGCATTGAATAATGCAGTCGAAGTAAATGGGGGTACATTATCGTTGGCTAAAGGTGCGCAATTTACAATTCAGGCAATAGGCGGGGATATAACAAATTCTTATTGCTTTTTTACGTACACGTATGTCGAGTCAGGACACACGATAACTAATCAATATGGTGCTTATTTGAAAAATACACTTGGTGCTGGTACAGTGACAAACCAATACGGGTTATATCTTGAAAATATGACAAAAGGAACATCAAAAAATTATGCGATTTATGCTGTTAGTGGTAGTTATTTTGGAGGCAACAATGGTTTCGGAGCTATTACACCTTTAGCACCATTACACGTTAACGGCGATGCCTTATTCGGTACTGGCAGCGGGGCTTCCTTGACAAATTCATGTTTTCTATTCACAAACACAGGCGGAATGCCTGAACTGAAGGGCTACGGAACGGACGGAGATTTATTCTTTAAGTTGACAGGCAATACTTCGGATCATGCTATCTTTAGTGAAGCTACTCAGTTTGATTTTCTTTCTAATGTTGACATAACAGGAACATTAGTTGTAAGCACACCTATTGCAGACGCTTCCATTGCAGACGACATAACGGTAAGTAACTATTTAGCAAAAAATAATACAACGCCTTATTATCAATCGAACGAATGGAACCCAACAACAAAGCACTATGTAGATAGCATTGCAATTGCAGCCGGGAGTTATACAGATGAAGCCGCTCAGGACGCTATAGGCGGAATACTTGACGATGGAACAACGGGAGACATTGATTTTACTTACGATGATGTGACTCCAAAGATAAGTGCAATTCTTAAAAAGATAAACGGGTTTGCTGTCACGGACGCAGCACCAAGTTCAGGGCAGGGATTTTTCTGGAATACTGATTCGAGTAAGTTTGTGTTTAGCACTCCATCCGGGTCAAT
>Ga0265293_10012766_pt1 | contig 11060 bp, 9 predicted proteins | sample Munlanlewell138R_FD_192505 | JGI IMG/M metagenome (GOLD analysis project Ga0265293, IMG submission 192505) | Leachate microbial communities from a municipal landfill in Southern Ontario, Canada - Leachate well 138R | ecosystem: Engineered > Solid waste > Landfill > Unclassified | place: Canada... | reverse complement strand
GATAATAATCATCTTAACATATCAAATTTGAAATCCCCTTCAGAAGGGTCCAGGAAGAATTTAACCATGCGAGAACGTATACGACTCCATTTCATCCTTATCGAGTCAAAGGGTCGTTTCTTAATTGTCACATCCGATGCCGCTAATCAGCCCCAAGCAATTTCTCAGTCCGGGGTTGCACATAATATCGAGTTATGTGTGGAAAAAAGAAGTTTTCTGAACGAATCTGTGCAAAATCTTTAATTACGTGTAGATTTCAGTGAAAAATCTACACATTAGTCCAAATTCTGCTCACCTCGCCTTGTGGTTTTTAGCCCGGTAAGTGAAAGTATCTTACAAAATAATATTCAGCTTAATTTTTTGTCCTAGTAGTGAAATATGCTAGAGATTTGGAATCCGCCTCTCACAGGGTACGCCAACCTGGCACTTTCCACAGCCGTATCTGGGTTTGTATTTTTCAGCGGTGAAATCCAGAAAATCTGAACAGGGAGCATGGAGTTTGCCCTTTTCTTGGGATATTGCTCCCACCGGGCAGTTCTTGATACAATCTCCACACATGCAGCAGTAATCGTAAATGCCGGTGTATGGCCTGACATCCGGATCCATGTGTAACTGGGTGATCACGCTTCCAAATCGTCCGGCCACACCCTTAGCCGTGATCAGTCCTTTCGAAAGGCCGAAGGTTCCAAGTCCGCAGACATAGGCTGCGTGCCGTTCCGACCAATTGCTTGTAAATGCCGACTCCGGATGTAGACCGTGAGGATCCGGTCCGGCTACGTTCCATGATCTTTCATCCAGTAACGGCGCCAGGCTTTTATAGCCTGCACGGGTCAATTCCTTCTCTATATAGGCGGTCAATTTATTGAGCAGGGCCTGACCTTCGATTCGCCCGTGGAGCCATCCTGCCGAAGGAAGCTTGAAGTCATTTTTATTGCTGTCCTTGACCGCTTGACTGAAAGGCAAAAAGAAGGATATTACTGTTTTCGCCCCTGGCAACCATTCGGCCGGCAGCAAGAGGTTCTGCAAATTAGCATCTCCATCTTTCAAGTCCTGAAAACACGGATCATCCGCGCTTCCGAAAGCAAAAATAGGATTGTCAAATAGTTTTAGCCCGACGACCTCTCTGCCTAAGGCTATTGCTTCGCTAATGACATTGTCTTCCGAGCCACGGATCATCTCTGTGGCTAACTCAATTATTCTTTCCTTGTCCATTTCGCTACTGCTCCGTTTCAATACACAAAATCGCCCTTCCGATACTTCTATTTTATATTAAAGACTTGCTTATATCAAGGAAGCGAAGGAACCGTCCCATTTGAATTTCGTTTAATATCCGAACATTTTTAACCGGAACCGTGCATAATGTTAAGCCTAGTGTGAACATTCAAAAAATATTCACCTATAATTTTAGGCAATTCTGCTCACTAAGCAGTGAAATCTCTTTTCCGTTGTGATAGACTTTAGCAGAAACAATCTGAACCTGAGGGAGAAATTACATGAAGACACTTTATGACGGAAAGACAAAATCAGTACTTACAGACGAAGGGACCGGAGCGGTTTATCTGTTCTTCAAGGACTCCGCAACCGGCTCAGACGGGGAATTCGATCCCGGGTCCAACACCGTCGGCGGAAGCGTAGAAGGAAAAGGGAAGACCGGACTTGTGATCTCCGAGCACTTTCTGAAACTGCTTGAAGCGGAAGGAGTCCCCACCCATTACCTAGGTGCAGATATCGACGAAGGCCTCATGCAGGTCCGCAAGTTGACCATACCTCCGTTGGAGTTTGTGCTTCGCTATTTCACCGCCGGAAGCATGTGCAGAAGATATTCACTCGAAGAAGGCATCCCTTTCGACCCACCTTATACCGAGGTGACTCTGAAGGATGATGAACAGGGCGATCCTCTCATCAGCGAGAGGCTCTGTATTATGAAGGGACTCCTGGTTGAAGGACAGTATGAGGAGGCGCTCGCTATCCTAGTCAGGGTAGGCGAAATCCTGAAGAAAGAGCTGACAAATCTCGACCTTACCTTGATTGATTTTAAGATTGAAATCGGTTGCGATGAGGACGGAACCATTTATGTTGCAGATGAGATCACACCGGACATTTGGAGGGTGCGCGACACAGATGGCAACATCCCTAATCAGATCGACTGCGCCCGCCTGATACTCGAAAAGTTGAAATAGGATTGTATTGCCACGCCACCTTCTGTATAATATTGGTAACGAGAGGAGGTGGCTCTGTGGCTTATACTCTGGACTATTTGAGGCTCCTGTCACAGCAATATCCCACCATCGAAGCGGTGTCGGAGGAAATCGTCAACCTCAGCGCTATCATTAATCTGCCCAAAGGGACCGAACATTTCCTAGCAGATATCCACGGCGAGCATGAAGCCTTCGACCATGTCATGCGGAACGCATCCGGTGTGGTGCGCCGCAAGATTGACCACACTTTTGGTGACACTCTGACGGAAGAAGAAAAAAAGGAACTGGCCACTCTGGTCTACTACCCCAGGGAGCGGATTATCCTGAAATCCTCTGCACTTCCGGAAGGCGACACGGAATCTCTGAATCAATGGTACGTAACCATGTTATATCGCCTGGTCCGGCTGTGCCGGCAGGCCGGTTACAAATACACCCGTTCCAAAGTGAGAAAGCAAATCCCCAAACACTTTCAATATATTATCGAAGAACTTCTTCATGAAGACCGGGAAAATCCCATGAAGCGGGGCTATTACAAAGGAATCATCAAAAGCATGCTGGAAATCGACCGGGCGGATGACTTTATCATCGTGCTGGCGGATCTCATTCGGAGGCTTGTGGTGGATCACCTACACATCATAGGCGATATCTATGACCGGGGACCCGGCGCTCACCACGTGATGAACACTCTTATGAACCACCATTCCGTAGATATTCAATGGGGCAACCACGATGTGCTATGGATCGGCGCTGCTTGCGGTTCGGAAATCTGCATGGCCGATGCTCTGCGCGTCTCTCTTCGCTATGCCGGCATGGAAACCCTCACAGAAGGTTACGGGATTAACCTAGGACCTCTTGTCCGGTTGGTGGCCTCCCATTATCAAGGCGATTTCGCGCCCTCCTTCCAAGTTAAGTCCAGAACCCTGGAATACAGAGAAAAAGATCTAGACTTGTTTTCCCGAATGCAGAAAGCAATCGCAGTCATCACCTTCAAGCTGGAAGGGCAACTGATCCGGCGACGGCCGGAACTGGAGCTTTCCCATCGAAGCCTTCTGGATAAAATCGATTACAAAGCCGGGACCATTACTTTGGAAGGCAATACCTACCAACTTACCGACAGGGAATTCCCCACGGTGGATCCGGCCAATCCCTTCCAGCTGATTTCAGACGAACAGTATGTGGTGGATCGGATGAAATCCTCTTTCCTCCATTCCGCTTTGCTGCAAGACCATGCCCGCTTCCTCATCGACCGGGGGAGCATGTACAAGGTCCACAACGGCAATCTTCTCTACCACGGCGGCGTCCCCATGACGGCAGAAAGAGAATTCGAAGAATTTGAGCTGATAGGCGAACGTCTCAAAGGAAAAGCGTTGCTGGATGCCTTTGACACCTTAGTCCGCCGCGCTTATTATCCCCGAAATGCAGAAGAAAAGGCCTACGCCCTCGATGTGATGTGGTACCTTTGGTGCGGAGCAAAGTCTCCCCTTTACGGGAAAAGCCGTATGGCCACCTTTGAACGCTATTTCATCGCGGAAAAAGAGACCCACACAGAGACGAAGAATCCCTATTACGCTTTCCGCAACGGCGGAGAAGCAACCGAGACAATCCTACGCGAGTTTGGCCTGGATCCGTCACAGGCTTTCATCATCAACGGCCACGAGCCGGTAAAGGTACGTGCCGGCGAGTTACCTATCAAGGGCGGTGGCCGCCTGATCACCATTGACGGTGGATTTTCCAAAGCTTATCAAAAGGAAACCGGCATTGCCGGTTATACGCTGATTATGAATTCTCAGGGCATGCATCTGGTTTCACACCAGCCTTTCCAAACCAAGGACAAAGCCGTTCGGGAAGGATTTGATATGATTCCCACCAGCGTGTTTACAGAACACGACCGGCCCCAGATGCTCGTAGGTGATACGGACATGGGAGCCGGTCTTAAGGAGAATATTGAAGCCCTGAAAGGCTTGCTGGCTGCCTATCGGAGCGGGGCAGTCCGGCAAAGCATTTAGAAACCCGGCATACTATCTGACTTGACCATACGATTCGTTTCTAAGCTTGTTTATTCAGCACGATGTCCAGAATAACGTTGTCCATAAGGGGTGAAACGTCATTTCCGATGCGTACAAAATTACGGATCGTCTGTGCAGGTTCACCCTCCACGATACCTTCGTTAGGCTGCACACTAATGTTGTCAATGGCCATGTAAGCAGACAGAAATGCTGTATTTACGCAAGTAGCGACCTTTAGTGCGCAGTTAGCCTTGGCGCCGTCACACAACATGCCGGCTACGCTGCCCACCATATTATTAATGGCATAGCCGATCTGTTTCGGGCTGCCACCGAACAGGTAAACGAGACCGCAAGAAGCACCTGTTCCGGCTACCGTCGCACCGCACAATGCAGAGAGTAGGCCAAAATGACGGTGAATATAGAGTGTCATCAGATGAGACAGAGTCACTGCTCTAAACATTCGATCTTCATCAATGCCTAAAAACTCCGCAGCAGTAACCACCGGAATGGTTGCTGTGATGCCTTGATTTCCGGAGCCCGAGTTGGTCACCACAGGCACGTTGGCGCCGCCCATACGTGCATCAATGCCACATGCAGTGAGTTCCATTGCCGTTGTTACCACATCGCTGTTCATTTTGCTAGCACGTTTTGCTGCCGCAATATTCTGTCCCACATGAAGGCCGAACTTCTTTTCAGCCCCCTCCCGAGAAATACACTTGTTTACAGAGATTGCCTGCTCAATTATGTGCAGGTCATCCTTCTCTCGGTCAAGGGAACTTACGAAATCATAAATGGTTTCAATGGAGAGTGTATCATAAAACGCATCTGTCAACGGGCCGTGGCCGTTTACTTCCATGTTAATTTCACGGTTAATAATGGCGACACCGTCCTTTTCTAAATATATTAGGTTGGTGTGTGAGGAGGCGATAATTGCTCTGGCTTGATGCCCGGATACGCTTTTTATCTCTACTTCTATATAAAATTTAGGAGGGGCATCTTTTTTGCTTATTTTGACATGGCCACCTTGCACAAGTTCGATTGCCTTGCGACATTCTTCACTAGATGCTGTATCAATGACCTGCAGCTGACGTTTCGACTTACCACCTATAGCTCCCAGCGCTGCAGCATATTCAGTACCGGTATAAGTGATTCCGGGAATACCTGCTGCCATCGCATTCTTTATAATGTTAACGCTGGCCGAAACGGAAAGCTCTGCCACCTCACCTGTTAGTTGTTCACTGGCATAGGCGGCACACAACGCAACGGCGGCAGGTTCCGTACATCCGGTTGCGACTTCCATCCCACTATTGAGGATCTCGCAAAACAATTTATGATTCATTAGTATGTCCTCATTTCCTTAATTCTTATCAATTGTTGTATTGATATCTGCCCTATCAGTCAAAGCGATATCACATTTTTTCAATAAAAAGGAGCATCTCGCGTTTTAAGATGTTGTTTTTGAGATGTTCCTTTCTGAAGAACTGTTACTAAGCAGCCAATGATACCAAATACAGCGAGAGTTGCGGTACAAAGATAACAACTAACAAGGCTGCTACCTCGGCAAGCAAGAAGGGAATAATGTCTCTGCAGATCTTCTCAAGCTGCGTCTCTCCAACAATTGATGCAGCAAAGAGACAGGAACCAACAGGAGGCGTAATTGCACCAATGCTGAGGTTCAGACAAATCATGACGCCGAAATGTATCGGATCGACACCAAAGGCTTGAACAACCGGCCATAGCAAGGGTGCAAGGATGACAATAGCAGCACCGCCATCCATCACGCAACCAATCAATATCAGCAGAATATTGACAAATATTAACACAGTTGCTTGATTATCGGCAACAGCTAAAATTGCAGAAGACATCTGTTGAGGTACTTGTGCAAGAGTCAAAACCTTTCCGAAAATGCCAGCTGAAGCTATCAAGATGAAAATTGTAGAGGCAACTATGGTTGCTTCAGCAGCACAATTAACTAGGCCTTTAAAATCAAGAGTGCGCTCGATAAACAAAGAAACGATTATTGCGTAAATGCAACAAACTGCGCCTGCTTCCGTTGGAGTAAAGAAACCACCGTAGATTCCACCCAGGATAATAACGGGAATCAAAATCCCCCACTTAGCTCTCCACATTGTTCTACCAAAGTTAGACAAGCTAAAGCGACTATCCGCATTACCGCGCAGACCTTCCTTTTTGGCCGTCAGATATACTGTACCACATAGAAAAAATGCCAGCAGAACACCCGGTAGGAAGCCGGCCAGAAACAAGCTCCCTATAGAAGTCTCAGTACTCACACCATAGAGAACCAGCATTATACTAGGAGGAATCATCGGACCGAGAACTCCTCCTGCCGCTGCGATCGACAGAGCATAAGGCCTTCTATAACCTTGTTTTTCCATCTCAGGGAGCATCATGGTACCGATAGAGGCAGTCGTTGCTGTAGCGGAACCGCTGATTGCAGCAAAGAACGCACAAGCTACAACGGTCACCATACCTACGCCTCCGGTGAAACGATCAAAAACCGTGCCAATCCAATCACATAACCTCTTGGAAATACCACCCCGGGTCATTATAGCACCGGCAAAAATATAATAGGGAATCGCCAGCAACGGATATGAAAATAACGAGTTTAAAGCTGAACCCGCGATAGCCGTAAGCGGTGCAAGATCTAAAACAAAGCATCCTATCAACGAAGACAGTATAAGAGAAAACGCGACAGGAATCTTCAATACTACAAATAAGAAGAATAAGCCAAGCAATAATAACGTGTTCATGTATCCATTTCCTCTCGAATTATTTCTTCCTGAGACAACGTATCTCTTTCGCCTCGCAACGTATTAACCATCAAAATGATAACACGCGTTGCTATAAAAGCCATACTAATGACGATAGCGATTGATGCACACCAGAATGGTAGCCCACCTCCAAGTGTTACTGCCCCTCTATTAATATAGTTCATCGTAATGCTCCATCCCAAATATGCCATTACCAGAGCACAAGCAAACCACATTGCCTGAGAAAAAAGCGTTAATCCAATCCGGATAGGCTTTGGAAACAAGTCAACAAACATGCTCACCATAATATGCTTGCGTTCATTTGTTGCTGCGCTGGCACCTAGATAAGCCATCCAAACCGCTAAAAAGGTCATCAGTTCTTCTACCCAAGCCAATGACAAGTGGAGTACAAAACGAAACAAGACCTGTGTAAAGCCCATGATAATCAGCATACACATAATCAGGCCGAGAGCTACCTTCTCGAATCGATTATACCTCTCATATAACTTCTGCATGATACCCTCTCTTTTTCTATTTGCCTTGAAGGTGCGGCAGATTTAACACCTGCCGCACCACGAACACTATTTATTGGTTTGCGCGATAATTTTCAAGCCATTCGACGCAATAATCCCACTTGTCTGCACCGATTAATTCACGAAGGTCATCATAGCAGTAGTCCGCCACGAGATCTGCAAACACTTTGTATTGCTCATCGGTTACTTCGTTAATTTCAACGCCGGCTGCAGCAATTTCTTCATAAGTACTGTTTCTTGTTTCCGGTCCGACAACATCACGGCAGTATTCTTCTGTCAGTTTACCGGCAGTCTGAATAGCTTCCTGCAAATCTGCCGGCAGGTTACTTAAAAAGTCCTGATTGAACAGTAGCGTCATACCGCAGTTAGTGATAGTAAGTTTTGTGTGGTAGCCGGTAACCTCGACAAACTTCTGCGGCACGAAGTTGCTGCTAGTGGTATAAAGACCATCTACAGCTCCCTGCTGCAGACCGGTATAGACCTCACTGAACGCCATCGTAACAGGTAAACCACCGCAGGCTTCCAGAAACTTATAGGGACCAAGTGAATCGTAAACCCGGACTTTCAAGCCCTTTACGTCTTCCGGAGTATAGATGGGCCGCTTTGTGTTTTCGATCTCCTGCCCCATTATGTATTCATAGAAAACAGTGGTGATACCATACTCTGCACACTCTTCATTAATCATGTCAGCATACCACTCATCGCTGGCAGCATATAACTCATCCTGTGTCTGGAACAGGAAAGGGACATCCTGCAGCCGAACAGCGTTCATTGGAGCAAAGGCAGGTATGTTGGTTGGGCCAACCAGAGCAGCACTCAGCGTACCATCGATAACTTGCTCGCCAAGTTCCCGTTCGGAACCCATGGCAGAATTAGGATAGTTCTGCCACTCCACACGACCAGGAAGCAGAGTATCAACCTGCTCTTCAAAATAGTAAACCAGTTCCTGCATAGGGTTTCCATCTGCTGTGGGAGTCGCAATGCTGATGGTGACCTTTTCAACACTATCGTTAGGATCAGGATCAGGGGTGGTGGAAGAATCGCCGTCGCAGGCCGCCAACGAAAACAACATGATCACACAGAGCATTAGAGCACATATCTTCTTCATTTTTATTTACCTTCCTTTTTTCTCCACTCGTTTATAACGGATTATTTTTTGTAGCACGCAGGAGCATCGATGATTTTACCTGCTAACGAACACCAGTCGCCCGGGTGGATAACGGGAACACTCCAATAACCAATCACAACGCCGGGCCAGGGAGCGTTCAGGGTTTCAACGCGGTTGCCAAAAAGGTCGTCGATTACACAAAGAGTTTCACCGGCTTCAAAGAACTCGTTCTCGCGTTTGCAGAGCTTCATGAGACCTCCGTTGCGGGCATGCAGATAATTCAACTCGATGTGAATCTTGTCCTCGACAGGCTTTTGGCCGGTAGGGGGAATCATTTCAAAATAAGCCATTACATTCTTTATACCATTGTAACAGATATCGATATCGCGGTCGCGGTTTACAAACCGGCTACACTGTGAACCAACCTCGGGAATAATGGTAGGTATGTTGAATGCTTTCTTGTATTCAAGCGACGTTATGCCGGCGAAGGGCAGGTTTTGCTGAGACCACAAATACTTTACGTTGAAAGCCTGCGCCATCTCATAAGATACCTTAGCGGCTGTATCCTCAGGACCATCGAATGGGATATAAGCGCATAGGGGCTCCAGATGGAGAACATCGCCGCCACCATGGAAGTTAATAACTGCGTCAACAAAGGTTACAACACGTTCCATGTAATGAGCCGCCAGATAGTGAGTTAAGTACTGGTCTTTACGACCAGGGAACACGCGGTTAAGGTTGAAGCCGTCAGTGAGCGTCCCACGGCTAATTATGGTGAACGCTTCCATGTTAAGTGCGGGAACGCCCACGAAGGTTCCTGCAAACTCCTTACCCTCGAGCTCGGCAGCCAACTTGATAATGGCTTCAGAACCCTCGGTCTCATCACCGTGCATTGCACCGTCAACGAGCAGAGTTTTGCCTGGTTTGCCACCTTCAACAATGATTACAGGAATTTGATAGAAGGAGAGATCTGCCTTTTGACCATAATTGATGAAACCATCTGTACGGTTACCGCTCTGCTTAATAATTACATCCAACTTAATCTTTGACATAAATAATAACCTCATTTCAAAAGAATGATTGCTGGTTTGCACCAACCTGAAATAATTTACACATGTCGCTATTCGTTTCTATGAGGCGCCTTACGCTAATAGTATGTCTTATTGCTTAGTACGTCAAAGTCCTTTTTGGTAATGCTGGACATACCATTTTTGTTATAGTACTATATAAATAGTATTATGAAAAAGGATAGGAACTTACAACTCCAATATTCTCTTTTGTTTGAAGGGAGAGGTGATTGTATCTGTGAAAGAAAAAGATTATCAGTATACACTTACCGTTGCATCATGCAAAAGTTTTAGCCGGGCTGCAGAACTTCTCTATGTCTCTCAGCCGGCGCTAAGCCGCTACATAAGTAACCTGGAAAAGGAGCTCGGGGTCGTGCTGTTTGACCGATCCACTTCACCGATCCAGCTGACAAGTGCTGGGGAAAAATTCTGCTCCTACGCCAATGCAGTTCTGGAATTAGAGAGTAAAATGCGTTATGACTTGAGGAATTATGCTCTGATGTCAGGTAAACCTCTTAAAATTGGTGTCCCGTTGCTCACAGGTGAGTACATCCTCTCAAGGATTCTTCCACGCGTAATGAAAAAGTATCCCAATATGCAAATTGATCCGATTCAGGATTTAGCAGGCAACCTTTGCGAACGACTGGCAGCACATCAGATTGACGCGGCATTTGTCTGTAATCCTGTGCCTGACTCATCCATCTGCTCGGATTCTCTTCTACTAGAGAATCTATATTTGGTTGGGCACCGTGAACATCCGGCTCTGGTTGAGTACGATACAAAGCATGCCGATCTTGATCACCCCTTGGTGATTGATGTATCAACATTGAGAGATACTGCTTTGATACACTGTAAGCCAATCGCAATTATTAGTTATCTTGCAGAGGAAGCACTTAAGCAATCGAACTATAAGCCCAGCGCAGAAATCAAAGCATCGTCCCTGCCCTTGGCTCTGGATCTTGCTTCGCAAGGTGTTGGTTTTACTGGGGTGATGCGTTGTCAACTCAGATATGGACACCCGAGTATCATTAATGCAATCTGTCCTATTCTGCTAGAAGGTTGCACCCTACCTTTTTACCTTGCCTATAATAGCCTCAGCCGGCGTATGATTCCGGAATTGAACTTTTTTCTTGAAGAAGTGCTTGCGGAATATCGCGATGATGCATGCATATAGGTACTGACAATCCTATTTCTGCCGCTGGGCTGGGTATAGCTCGCAGAAAAGAGGGTATCAACTACTTGGATCTAAACGATCTAAACGGCCTTGATCTATAAGTTTTATTTTATCATCTCTGGACAATTGCTTGATTGCATATTCTCTCTTCAGAGCTTCACTTTTATCTGCAACCCTTTCGTGGTATACCAATTGAACAGGTA
>Ga0265293_10012764_pt1 | contig 11061 bp, 13 predicted proteins | sample Munlanlewell138R_FD_192505 | JGI IMG/M metagenome (GOLD analysis project Ga0265293, IMG submission 192505) | Leachate microbial communities from a municipal landfill in Southern Ontario, Canada - Leachate well 138R | ecosystem: Engineered > Solid waste > Landfill > Unclassified | place: Canada... | reverse complement strand
CGGCCGCCGGAGAAAAAGGCGAAGATGGTGGACAATCTGCGCTCCGTCTTCACGCGGGCCGGCTTTGCGGGCGCGGAACTGCGCGTGCTGCGCGGCGTCATCACCTCGCTGGACCGCTTCAGCCGCAATGCACCGCGCGGAGCCGCCTACACCCGCCCGTCATCCGGCCATGCCGCTTCACCCGGCCAAAGCCGGCCAGGCGAAGAAGAGGATAAAGGCCATGGCTGAGCAGCCGATTCTGATGTTCGATTCCGGCGTGGGCGGCCTCACTGTGCTGCGCGAGGCGCGGGTGCTGATGCCGGATCGCCGCTTCATCTACGTGGCCGACGATGCGGGCTTTCCCTATGGCGCATGGGAAGAGCCGGCGCTGCGGGCGCATATTCTGGACCTGTTCGCTTCCCTCCTCGATCGCTACCAGCCCGAAATCTCGGTCATCGCCTGCAACACGGCCTCAACGCTGGTGATCGACGATCTGCGCCGGCGCTTTCCTGGGCATCCTTTCGTCGGCACCGTTCCGGCAATCAAGCCTGCCGCCGAACGCACCCGTTCCGGGTTGGTCTCTGTGCTGGCGACGCCCGGAACGGTGAAGCGGCAGTATACGCGCGACCTCATCCATCAATGGGCCACGAAATGCCATGTGCGGCTGGTCGGGTCGGAGCGGCTGGCTTCGCTTTCCGAAATCTACATGCGCGATGGCTTTGTGGATGAAGAGCAGGTGAGGGCAGAGATTACCCCCTGTTTCGTGGAGCAGGACGGAAAGCGCACCGACATCGTCGTTCTGGCCTGTACGCACTATCCGTTTCTGGCGAACCGGATGCGCAAGACGGCACCCTGGCCGGTGGACTGGCTCGACCCGGCGGAAGCGATCGCAAGGCGCGCGCTTTCCCTGCTGGAGAGCGACGGGCGTTCGAAGCAGGATGCGGCTGTCGCGGAACCTGATATCGCCGTGTTCACTTCCGGAAAGCCAGACTTCGCCACGCGGCGGCTGATGCAGGGTTTTGGCCTTACCGTTCCGGTTTGATGGAACATGCGGTGCGAACGGTCGTTTTCTCCTGATAAGGAGAACGCCATCATGCCTGCAAAATCGAAAGCCCAGCAGAAGGCAGCCGGCGCTGCCCTGTCTGCCAAGCGCGGTGAAGCGCCGAAGAGCAAGCTCATCGGCGCTTCAAAGGAAATGTACGAATCGATGAGCGAAAAAGAGCTCGAGGAATTCGCCGAAACAAAGCACAAGGGCCTGCCAGAGCACAAAAAGAGCGGGTGAGGGCTATATAGCCCCCACCCGAAAGCGTCAGCCGGCCTGCGTCAGCACCGGGACTGCGTTCCTGGCGAACCATTCCTCGAAGGACTGAGGTTCGCGTCCGGTCAGCGCCCTGAACTCCGCGTCGGAGCCGGCGAGGTTTCCGGCAGCAGCCGCCGCATCGAACGAGGCGAACACGCGCGCCACCGGTTCGGGCAGGCCGGCACCGGTCATGCCCCTGACCAGATCATCGACCGAAACCTGCACGACTTCGAGGGGCTTGCCTGTCGCCTTGCGGGCGAGTTCTGCCACCTCGTCAACAGTCCACGGCTTCGCGCCATAGAGGCTGAGCGTGCGTTTGCCGGAAAAGTCGGCTACGAGGGCGGTGGCGGCTGCCAGCGCGAGATCGTCGCGCGCAATGTAGGACGTGCCGCCTTTGCCGGCTGCGGTGAACCATTTGCCGGTTTCCAGAGCATGGGGAAGGGCATGCAGAACGTTTTCCGAATACCAGCTGTTGCGCAGCAGCGTGTGGCCGGCAATCGCGCTTGCCTTGATCGCCGCTTCGGTGCCGGCGTGGTCGGGGGCGAAGGAAACCGCCGAGGTTTCTGCATCCGGCAGGGATGTATAGACGATGTGCTGAACGCCCGCCTTGTCGGCGGCCTCGATCGCGGCCTTGTGCTGGCGCAGGCGCTTGCCCGGCTCGTCTAGGGCGTCGGTGCTGATGAGAACCAGCCGCTTCACGCCGGAAAAGGCGGCAGAGAGCGTGGCGGGATCGTCGTAGTCAGCCTTGCGGACGGTGACGCCGCGCGAGGCCCATTCGCCGAGGTCTTCGGGCTTGCGGCTGGTTGCGATGATCCGCGCTGCCGGAACCCCCAGCGTGCCGATGAGATGATTGAGCACTGCACGGCCCAGATGGCCGGAAGCGCCGGTGACGAGAAGGTCTGCTGTCTGTGTCATGATGGTCTCCTGCGTTTTTTTGCCATACAAAGGCACGTTGCATAATCAGGTTACTGACAGTAACTATATAGCCGGGTGCGATGGCGTTTGTAAGAACGCATGATTTCGTGCCCAGGTTACATGAAGGGAACCGCCATGAATGCTATTCTTGGAACGGCTGTTGCGGGCAGACCCGAAAATGAGGCACCCGTCCCCCTGCTGCAAGCTTCGCCGGGCTTTGCCGAAGACGGCAAGGGCGGTTGCCCCATCCGTGACGTTCTCGACCGGGTGGGCGACACATGGAGCCTGCTCGTCATCATCAGCCTCCAGCCGGCGCCGATGCGGTTCAATGCGTTGCGGCGTTCGATCGAAGGCATATCGCAGCGCATGCTGACCGTGACGTTGCGTTCGCTGGAGCGCGACGGGCTGGTCAGCCGCACCGTGCGGCCGACCACGCCGCCCGAAGTCGAATATGCCCTGACGGCGCTCGGCCGTTCCATCGCCGTGCCCATCGGTGCGCTCGGTGACTGGGCAGCACAGAACAGGGGGCAACTGGCTTCTGCCCGCGCGGCCTTCGATGCAGCCGCGGGCACCGCTGGCGCTTGACACCGGGGGCCGATCCCTCTAGTGAAAACCGCGAAGCACCGGGCCGCAAGCCCGGTTGTTTCATTTGACGTGTCCCGTGGATCGTCCGTCGCTTTGCGCGGCCGATCCTGTCAGGTCTCGAAAACGGAGGCCAGAGGAGGGCGCGTTTCCTTACCCGCAGCCATGGGGCCGTGGGTGATTTTTTGAAAGGGAATGCGATGAGCAAGCGCGAATCCGCGAAATACAAAATTGACCGCCGTCTTGGCGAAAACATCTGGGGCCGTCCGAAGTCTCCGGTCAACAAGCGTGAATACGGCCCCGGCCAGCATGGCCAGCGCCGCAAGGGCAAGCTGTCGGACTTTGGTCTGCAGCTGCGCGCCAAGCAGAAGCTGAAGGGTCACTATGGTGACATCTCCGAGAAGCAGTTCCGCAAGACTTATGAGGAAGCTGCGCGTCGCCGCGGCGACACTCCGGAGAACCTGATCGGCCTGCTCGAATCGCGCCTCGACGCTATCGTCTACCGCGCCAAGTTCGTTCCGACGATCTTCGCTGCCCGTCAGTTCGTCAACCACGGCCACGTCAACGTCAACGGCCAGCGCGTGAACATCGGTTCCTATCGCTGCAAGCCGGGCGACGTCATCGAGGTGCGTGAGAAGTCGAAGCAGCTCACCATCGTTTTGGAAGCCGTGTCGCTCGCCGAGCGCGACGTGCCGGACTACATCGAAGTCGACCACAACAAGATGGTCGCCACCTTTGCCCGCGTTCCGGGCCTGTCGGATGTGCCTTTCGCCGTCCAGATGGAGCCGAACCTGGTCATCGAATTCTATTCGCGCTGATCGTACTGCATTTTTTTGCACTGGAAAGGCCGCCTTCGGGGCGGCCTTTTCTTTTCCGGGAAATCGCGGCATCGAAACGGAAAACCCGATTTCACTATTCGCTCCGATGCTCTATTGCGGGCGTTTACAGGAAAGATTGAAGGCACGCTCGTCATGGATATGCCGATGCTTACCGAGGATGCTGCACCAGAAGCCAACGCCGATGGTTGCCACCAGATGTTCAGAGCCGCCCCCGGCGGAGTTGAGTTCAACAAGCTGCGCAAGCGTCTTCTGCGGCTGACGCGGCAGGCCATCGAGGATTATGCCATGGTCAGGCCGGGAGAGCGCTGGCTGGTGGCGCTTTCCGGCGGCAAGGATTCTTACGGGCTTCTGGCACTGCTGCTCGACCTGAAATGGCGTGGCCTGTTGCCCGTCGATCTTCTCGCCTGCAATCTCGATCAGGGCCAGCCGGATTTCCCGAAGCACATATTGCCGGATTATCTCGATGCCAACGGCATCGCGCATCGCATCGAGTATCAGGACACCTATTCGATCGTGACCGACAAGCTGCCGGAATCGAGCACCTATTGCTCGCTGTGCTCACGGCTGCGGCGCGGCCATCTTTATCGCATCGCGCGTGAAGAGGGCTGCTCGGCGCTGGTGCTCGGCCATCACCGCGAGGACATTCTCGAAACCTTCTTCATGAACCTCTTCCACGGCGGGCGCCTTGCCGCCATGCCGCCCAAGCTCGTCAATGACGAAGGGGATGTGATGGTGCTGCGGCCGCTGAGCCTTTGTGCCGAGGCGGATCTGGCGAAGTTCGCCACCGCCATGCGCTTTCCGATCATCCCCTGCAATCTGTGCGGCAGTCAGGACGGGCTTCAGCGCAACCTGATGAAGGCGATGCTGGACGACATCGAAAAGAAGATGCCCGGCCGCAAGGACACCATGATTCGGGCCCTGGCGAATGTGCGGCCTTCGCATCTGCTTGACCGCAACCTGTTCGATTTCGCGGGGCTGAACCTTGGGGGTACAGCCCCGCATTGACGGCTGTCAGATCGGCTTGTGGTGCGCGTGGAACAGCTTTCCACGCTCGGCGATCAGAACAAAAACAAGGCCGATCACCGCGACGCTGACGAAACCGAACGCCAGCGGCGTCGTGGTGCCATCGAAAGCCTGACCGATCAGCGCGCCGATCAGGCCGCCACCGGCCGTTCCCATGAAACCCAGGACCGAGGAGGCCGTGCCGGCGACGTGGCCAAGTGGTTCCATGGCCAGAGAGTTGAAGTTCGAGCCGATCAGGCCGAACTGGAACATGGCCAGCGCGAACAGGGTGATGAACAGCGGAAAGGGCACCGTTCCGAAAAGCGAAAGCACGAACCAGATGGCGCTGACGATCAGGAAGCCGATCAGCGCGCCATGTGAGATCTTGCGCATTCCGAACCGGCCGACCAGCCGCGAGTTCAGATAGGACGACAGGGCCATGAAGGCGGCCACGGCGGCGAAAGCCACAGGGAACATCGTTCCCAGATCGTAGATGCCGACATAGACCTGCTGGGCCGAATTGATGAAGCCGAACAGCGAGCCGAAGATGAAGGTGCTGGCCAGCGTGTAGCACAGCGCCAGCCGGTTGCTGAGCACGATGCCGAACGCCTGCGCGATCGCGCGCGGGTTGAAGGGCCGCTTGTCGGCCGGGTCGAGCGTTTCGGGCAGCCTGAGCGCCATCCACAGCGTGACGACAATGCCCGCCAGCCCCATGAACACGAAGATCATGTGCCATTCGGCAAACAGCATGATCACCTGTCCGGTGCCTGGCGCGATGACCGGAACGATCATGAACACCATCATGACCAGAGACATGGCCTCCGCCATCTGCCGTCCGCCGAACACGTCGCGAATGATGGAAACGGTGATCACGCGGGTGGCGGCCGAGCCAATGCCGTGCACGAAGCGCAGCAGAAGCAGGCTGGCAAAGGTAGGTGCTATCGCGCCCGCGAATGCGGCCACGATGTAGATGCCGAGGCCGATCAGCATCGGGGTGCGTCGTCCGAACCGGTCGGCGAGTGGGCCATAAGCCAGCTGTGCGAAGGCGAAGCCGAGCAGATAGGCCGAAATCACATATTGCCGGTGGTTCTCGTTCTCGACGCCGAGAGTGGAGCCGATTTCCTGCAGACCGGGAAGCATGATGTCGATGGCCAGCGCGTTGAGGGCCATGAGCATCGCCATCAGCGCGATGAATTCCATCTTGCCCATTCCGGCAAGCCGCGGCGGTGCGGTTTGTGCGGATACGTCCATGAAATAACCTTCAAATCTTTCCGACGTTTACGGGCTTGTGAGCGCGTGAAAACGCACCCGGAAACGCAGTTTCCAAAGAGCAGCAAAGGCGCTGGTGGGTGCCAGCGCCTTTGTCCGGAATATGTGGCGCTGCCGCAGCAGCGCAAAAATCAGGTCAGGCGGCGCCTTTGACCTTTATGCCTTTCTCGTCGAGGAACGACTGCAATTCGCCGGCCTGGAACATTTCGCGCACGATGTCGCAGCCGCCGACAAACTCACCCTTCACATAAAGCTGGGGGATGGTGGGCCAGTTGGAGTAATCCTTGATGCCCTGTCGCAACTCGCTGGAATCGAGCACGTTGATGCCCTTGTAGTCGACCCCGACATAGTCGAGAATCTGTACCACCTGCCCGGAGAAGCCGCACTGCGGGAAGCCCGGCGTGCCCTTCATGAACAGCACGACGTCGTTGTTCTTGACTTCGCTATCGATGTAATCGCTGATTCCGCTCATGGCCAATCCTTTCAGGCCTGTAGGAAATCAGGCCGCAAACCTGCTATTCAAATAGCCCCGAGCGCGCGCCGACACAAGACCGCTGCGTCAGGCTTCGCCCCGGCGGGTGCCTGACCACTGCCAACATCCGGATTGAAGCATGAAAAAACTGGTGCTGTTTCTCTGTGCGGCGCTGCTGCTTGTCATCGCCTGCGCGGTTGTCTGGCAGCTACGCTCCCGAAAAAGCTCCCCGCCGCCCGCCAGCCCTGAAGCGGCTGTTGCCCTGCCGGAACCGTGCCGCGATGTGACGTTTGAAGGTACGCCCCACATTGTCTGCGTGCTGTCTGCGAACCGCTATGATGTCCGCATCCTGCATGAAGACCCCAGCGGCAAGCCCTTCGGCACGGTTGCCGCCGCTGACAGCAGCATGATGGCGCAGGGCAGGTCGCCGGTGCTTTCCATGAATGCGGGCATGTACCACAAGGATCTTTCGCCGGTCGGGCTGCTGGTGGAGGAGGGGCAGGAGAAGGCGGCCCTCAATCTCGACGATGCCGAAGGCAATTTCTTCATGAAGCCGAACGGGGTTTTCATGATCGACCGCAGCGGGCAGGGCGCGGTGATCGAATCGCAAGCCTACCAGAGGGACAAGCCTGAAGCGCTCTATGCCACGCAATCCGGGCCGATGCTGGTGATCGATGGCAACATCCACCCGCGATTCGAGCCCGACGGAGCATCGCGCTACATCCGCAACGGCGTCGGCGTCGATGGCCAGAACCGCATCGTGCTGGCCATTTCGCGCAAGCCTGTCAGCCTCGGCAGTTTCGCCAGACTTTTCCGCGATGAGCTGGATTGCCGCAACGCGCTTTTTCTTGATGGCGCGATATCGACCCTGACCGCAGGCGGACAGACCGTCATCGGCGGCAAGCGCCCGGCGGGGCCGATCCTCACGGTTTTTGCGAGGAAATAGCCCGTCTCCTTCCCTGATCGGTGGAGAAGGGCGGCTTCACATCAATCCGGCGCGCTGGTCTGGAGAGCGAGCGCATGCAGAACGCCGCCCATATTGCCCTTCAGGGCATCGTAGACCATCTGGTGCTGCTGAACGCGGCTCTTGCCCCGGAAGCTCTCGGCAACCACTTCTGCGGCGTAGTGATCGCCGTCGCCGGCAAGATCGCGGATCGTGACCTGGGCGTCAGGAATGCCTTCCTTGATCAGCCTCTCGATCTCGTGCGCGTCCATTGCCATGTCGTTTTCCCTGTCAGGTACCCATGAAGCCCGGGAACCACGATTCGTGCGTGGTCACCAGTTCACTGACGGGTATGCCACGCGCCTGCCCAAGTTTCAATTCGGCGCCCCCGGTGGTGCCGATGTGGTGGACAACCACGCCGCTCTTCTCAAGGTCGGCGAGCAGAGCGGTCCATTCGGCAGTGTCTGGCCGGACCGAAAGCGTGAGCAGGTAGCGGCCCTGATCCTCGCCGAAGAAGGCGGAAACCGGCTCGGCCGGCGGCGCATCCACCGCTGCGCCTATGCCCGACGCCATCGCCATTTCGGCGAGCCCGACGGCAAGGCCGCCATCGGAAAGGTCGTGGCAGGCGGTGACGATGCCGGAGGCGATCAGGCCGCGCACGCAATCGCCGACCCGCTTCTCATGGGCGAGATCGACCGCCGGCGGCGGCCCGTCGGTGCGGCCATGCACATCACGCAGATAGATCGACTGTCCCAGATGCGTACCCCAGCCTTCCGGCGCACCGACGAGCAGGACCGGCTGGCCTTCCGCTGCGAAGCCGATGCGTGCCATCTTCTGCCAGTCGCCGAGCAGGCCGACGCCACCGATGGTGGGGGTCGGAAGGATGCCCTGTCCGTTGGTCTCGTTGTAGAGCGAGACGTTGCCGGAAACGATCGGGAAGTCGAGTGCGCGGCAGGCCTCGCCGATGCCCTTGATGGCATGGACCAGCTGACCCATGATTTCCGGCCGCTCGGGATTACCGAAATTGAGGTTGTCGGTGGCGGCGAGCGGCAGCGCGCCGGTGGCCGTCAGGTTACGCCAGCATTCGGCAACCGCCTGCTTGCCGCCCTCGTAAGGATCGGCCTCGCAATAGCGCGGCGTCACGTCCGAGGAGAAGGCGAGCGCCTTGCTCTCGTGGCCTTCCACGCGCACCACGCCGGCATCGCCGCCCGGCCGTTGCAGGGAGTTGCCCTGGATCATGGTGTCGTACTGTTCCCAGACCCAGCGCCGCGAGGACAGGTCCGGCCCGCCGAGCATCTTCAGGAGTGCATCGGCGATGTCGGCCTGCGGCACATCGGTCGAGGCAAGCGCCGCCGGCTTTGCCGGCTCCACCCACGGGCGGTCATATTCGGGGGCCTCGTCGCCAAGTTCCTTGATCGGCAGGTTGGCCACTTCCTGGCCCTGATGAAGCACGCGGAAGCGCAGATCGTCGGTCGTCTTGCCCACGATGGCGAAGTCGAGGCCCCATTTGGTGAAGATAGCCTCAGCTTCCTTCTCCTTTTCGGGACGCAGCACCATGAGCATGCGCTCCTGGCTCTCCGACAGCATCATCTCGTAGGCCGACATGCGCTCTTCGCGCACCGGCACCTTGTCGAGGTCGAGCTCGATGCCGAGGTCGCCCTTGGCGCCCATCTCGACGGCCGAGCAGGTGAGGCCGGCAGCGCCCATATCCTGAATGGCGATGACCGCGCCGGACGCCATCAGCTCCAGGCAGGCCTCCAGCAGGCACTTTTCCGTGAAGGGGTCGCCCACCTGCACGGTGGGACGCTTTTCCTCGATGGAATCGTCGAACTCGGCCGAGGCCATGGTCGCGCCGCCGACGCCGTCGCGGCCTGTCTTGGCGCCGAGATAGACGACCGGCAGGCCGACGCCCTTGGCCTGTGACAGGAAGATGCCGTCGGTTTTCGCAAGGCCGGCTGCGAAAGCGTTGACTAGAATGTTGCCATTGTAGCGGGCGTCGAAATTGACCTCGCCGCCCACGGTCGGCACGCCGAAGGAATTGCCGTAGCCGCCGACGCCGGAAACCACTCCGGCCACCAGATGCCGCGTCTTCGGATGAGCGGGCTCACCGAAGCGCAGCGCGTTCATCGCCGCGATGGGGCGCGCGCCCATGGTGAAGACGTCGCGCAGAATGCCGCCCACGCCCGTCGCCGCGCCCTGATAGGGCTCGATGTAGGAGGGGTGGTTGTGGCTCTCCATCTTGAAGACCACGCAGTCGCCGTCGCCGATATCCACCACGCCGGCGTTCTCGCCTGGACCCTGAATGACGACCTCGCCCGTGGTCGGCAGCGTGCGCAGCCACTTCTTGGACGATTTGTACGAGCAATGCTCGTTCCACATGGCCGAGAAGATGCCGAGTTCCGTAAAGCTCGGCTCGCGACCGATGAGGTCCAGAATGCGCTGATATTCGTCCGGCTTCAGCCCATGGGCCGCAATGAGCTCGGGGGTGATCTGCACGGTGTTCGGAATGGTCATCTGTTCCTGTCTCGACTGCATGGGCTGCGATCGCCTGCGCGGCAGGGATCAGGGAAGGATTTAGACTTTGGCATCGGATAAGTCAGGTGTGGCGGTAAATCCAGATCGAACAGGCCAGCGTGTAGCAATAGGCGAGCATTTCCAGCGTTTCCTCGATGCCCTCCTGATTGTAGTGCTCGGCCAGCTCTCCGAACAGCAATATGATGAAAGCAACACCAAGCGGCCAGAACACAAAGCTCCAGCGCGGTTTCAGGGCATCCAGAAAGTCTGCGCGCCTTAGGAACAGCAGGATGGCCAGAACAACGGTGAAAATGACCCACAGCGCCTGCTTCGCCGTTCCGGTGAGGCAGATGCCGCCCGGATAGAAAGGACTGTCGCAACGCGGCGTTTCACGCACCATCGCATGCAGGAGCACGTAGACGACGGCGATGCACAGGAATGCCACCGGGCCTTTGCTGCGCCAGCCGCGTGCGGCGAAAATCGCCGCGGCGATCCCCAGAACGATGGTTTGCGAGCCTTCGACCGGACCATTCTCGGCAAACAGATAATAATCGAGATCGGTATAGACTTCGCCCAGATAGCCTGCCAGTGCGCCGCCAAACAACAGTATGAGCCCCCAGCCGATCCATGTTGCAGGCCGGGGATAGATGATGGTCTTCTGCACGGTCGTTCCTGTCGGTGGTCGTTGCCGGAAAACACACCGGCTGCTTTTCAGATTTCTGTGCCTATGCCGAAGCAGAGCAGGCCGGATTGCCACTTTGCCAGCGTGTAATATCAGCACTGATGCGGGAGCCGAGGGCATCGCCCATCAGCGGTCCGAAAACATCGACGCGACTTGAGTTGCCGGTCGCCTGCACCACCAGAAGCGGCTTGGCGCCGTAATTTCGTGCAGGAACTAGGAGGAAGCGCGGCGTGCCTCCGAAATTATTGAGCTCATTGGCCATCTGGTAGGAACGGAAAGCGGGATCCTTGCTGGCAAACCAGCATTTGTGGGCTGCCGTCGCCACCTGTTCCATAGATCTCAGGGCCGCGCTCTTTCCTGTGGGTTGCGAAGGCGCTTTTGAGCCTGACTGACAGGAGGCGAGCGCAAATGTCGCCGCGACCAGCACCGCAAACCTGAGTGTCATCGAGGTAGCCGTCATCTGCCCGCCTATATCGAACCGCAACTCTTTCAGCAGAAGCCACGCCGCACCGGGGCGGGGCTGCCACAGTGCATCAGGCCGCTATGCCCAGTGCACTTTCAAAC
>Ga0265293_10012763_pt1 | contig 11064 bp, 4 predicted proteins | sample Munlanlewell138R_FD_192505 | JGI IMG/M metagenome (GOLD analysis project Ga0265293, IMG submission 192505) | Leachate microbial communities from a municipal landfill in Southern Ontario, Canada - Leachate well 138R | ecosystem: Engineered > Solid waste > Landfill > Unclassified | place: Canada... | reverse complement strand
TAGGGACGAGTAGATATGTAGAGATACCAAGCGTAATTAATAACATTCCAGTTACAAGTATATATCAATATGCTCTACAGAACAAGGATTTTATAACGGTTACATTGCCAGACAGTCTTGTCGATATCGGAGATTATGCATTTAGAAATTGTACCTCTCTGTCTAATGTCTATTTTGGAACTGGACTAAAAACAATTGGGGCAGGAGCGTTCTATGGCAATACAAGTCTAACGAGCGTTACTTTGCCGTCGAATCTAGAAAGAATCGCATCCTATGCATTTCAATATTCAGGCCTTACAAGCGTTTCAATTCCGAGTTCTGTCAATTACATTTCCGTTCTAACATTTGGAGACTGCCCAAACCTCACAGGAATAACCGTTGACCCGTCAAATCTATATTTTAGTGCTTTAGATAATGTCCTGTTTGATTTAGACCAAACAAGGCTTTATCAATTCCCATCAGGTTTAGGAGGCTCTTATGTCGTTCCATCAAGCGTTACAGAATTATATGCGGGGGCGTTTTCTACCTGTTCTGGATTAACAAGTATTGATTTAGGAACAAACATAACAACGATAGGGTACGCCGCCTTTGTTGGATGTACAGGTCTTTCTTCTTTGGCAATTCCAAGTGGTGTTACTGCCATAGGGACTTCTACATTTGAAAATTGTACAGGGCTTACGAGCGTAAGCCTTCCAAGCGGATTATTATCAATTGGCGCGAATGTATTTAAAGAATGTACAAGTCTTACGAGCATTGAAATCCCAAGCGGAGTTACAAGAATTGAACAATATGCGTTTTATAATTGCATAGGGATTACAGAGATTGTACTTCCAAGCGGAACAACATATATCGGTGCATATGCATTTTATAATGTTCCCATATCGAATCTGATAATACCCGATGGAGTATCTTCGATTGGAAACTATGCATTTAGTAACACTTCATTAATAAGTATTTTTGTCCCTAGATATGTCTTAACAATCGGAAGCCAGGCATTTGGAGATTGTTCATCGCTACTATCTATTGTCGTTTCAATAAATAATCCAAACTATATAGATCACAACGGGGTTCTATATAGTAAATCAAAGGAGCTATTGATTCAATGTCCAGGCGGGAAATCGGGCTCTTATACCATAGAGCCTGAATGTATTGAAATTTTAGGCAGTTCATTTTTTAACTGTACCTCTATAAACGAAATTATCATACCCGATGGAGTAACTACAATAGGAGACTCCGCCTTCCAACAATGTTATTCTTTAAACACGGATGTCTTTATACCTTCCAGCGTAACATCTATAGGAGATCTCGCATTCCATGATTGCAATACATTGCCTTCAATAACTGTTGACGCAACAAATGCGAATTATATGGATGATGGAAACATTTTATACAACAAGTCAAAAACAACCTTAATAAGGTGCCCTGCTGCGAAAACAGGAACCTATACAATCCCTATCGAGACGACAGAAATAGTTAGATGGGCCTTCTACTATACTAATTTAACATCTATAACCTTGCCGGCTAATTTGGAGACGATTTCGGATAATGCTTTTGACACTTCCCGGTTAGTTTCAACCTTTTCAATTCCTGCAAGCGTAACATCTATTGGAGAACAGGCTTTTGTAAACTGCCAAAATTTAACAGAAATAACAGTAGATGCTTTAAATACCATTTATGCGAGTATAGATGGAGTCTTGTTTAATTATGACATAACAAACCTAATGCAATTCCCAAGAGGAAAGACGGGAGCTTATACAATCCCCATTACAGTCCTTAAGATAGGGAATTATGCCTTCTATAACTGCGCAGGAGTTACTAGCGTTACCTTCCCCTATATAAGCGTCAACTTTGAGAGTTCGTCCTCCTATAGCGAAGATGTAGAGACAAGTTCTTCAAGCCCATCTTCATTTGAATACGGAGTCGCAAGTATTGGATGGGCAGCCTTCGCATTTATGAGTGGATTGGCCAGCCTTGTAATCCCGTCTAGTGTTGAAATCCTTGGAGGTTCAAGTTTTTATGGTTGCACTAATTTGACTTCAATTACATTTAACGGAAATGCCCCATCCCTAGGGAACTCGAAAGTATTTTGGACGGTTCCTGGTACAGCATATTATTACGAATGGGGATCTGGTTTTGACTTAACTTGGACAACAACAGCAGGAATCCCGGTGGTTCAAATATGAGAATTATAAATACATACAGGAGGATAAAGTGAGCTCGTTTTCCTTTATCTCGCAAGGAGATGCGATAGCGTCTTTAAGCTTAAAACCTACTGGGATTTCTGGAATGTCAGAAGTCCATATAAAACTTTATGGAGTCGCATTTCCTTTTTTAGACATAGCTTTTGAATATAAAACATATGAATCGGAATATTGGAAAACAGACGCCGTATTAATCTCGGGAGAGGGGCTCGATAAGGACGGTAACATTCTAAAGGGTTTGGAGTGCTCAACTTTTGGAAAAGACCATATTGTATATTGGAGTCATAAATCAAACGGTCTTGCAGATGGACAAGAATGCTTAATTAGAGCAAGAATCCTTCCTTCGACCTCTGTATTCCTATCTTCTGAATTTGGGACATGGGAAGAGAGGATATCCAATCATCATCCAGAATGCGTAGTTAGTAAATTTGTTGTTAACAAAGACAGAGATGGGAATCTGATATGTGTTTCTACTAGTTCTATTGAGATTGTAGATACTTCAGGACTTCTTGTGGCCTCTATTCCTACAGCAGGAACCCCATCGTTCGCTCTTCAAAAAACGGATGGGAATTATTTGATTTTAGATTCCGATAACAACCAAATTATCGAAATAGGCTCAAACTACATAGACCTTGTAAGAACGACTGATATTTCGGCATATGTTAACGGACCGTTACATATGGCTTATGACGATTCTATAAAAAACCTACTTGTTTCAGGAGGGTCAATCCCAAAAGTCTATGAGTTTACATATGGAGAGGAAGATTACGGGACACTTTTATGGGAACATGGTGACGGAACTATAGGTAGCGGGACAGCTCAATTAGACAGTCCTTACGGAGTTACTTACGATGAAGATAGGTCTATAGTTTATGTTGCCGATTATGGGAATGACAGAATTGTAAAAATAGACAGGAGAGAAACTTCCCCTCAGATATTGAGTTCTATTCAAATCGGAGATGCTCAAATCCCTGTTAATTTGCCAAAATTCATCCAGGCGACTGGTAATGAATCCTTTTTAATAGTGGAGGGGCAAGGAGAGCAAGAGTATTATTCAAGAGATTTAGAAACCCATCCGTCCTTAAAAAGATATAACAATAATAGTCCTGATAAAACAGGAGATAAAGACGATCTTCCAGAATATAACAACCTACTCTTTTCCCCTCTTTTGAATGTAATATTTAGGAACGCCGGTTGGGAATCCAGTTCTTCTTCGTCTGTTTCGTCTTCGTCTATTAATAGTTCATCATCATCATCATCGTCGTATTCTAGCTTATCATCTATATCTAGCGAATCTTCGATTTCGTCGCCTTCAATTTCTTCATCTTCTAGCTTGTCATCTCCATCTAGTTTTTCTTCTTCGTCAAGTATAGAACAGGCAAAATTATACTTTAGCGCTATTGATTTCCTAGGTTCGCCAGAATGGTTTGAAATAACAAATGCAGGACCATATGCGAGAGATATGACAGGATGGTATGTACTGAGTCATGAACAGCCTCCTCCATGTCCAGTAGCTACTCCTTCTCAAAAATATAGCTTCCCCAGCGGGTTCATTCTAAGTGGAGGAGCATCTGTTAGGGTCTATTCTGGAACTGGGTCCAGCTCTGCATATAATAACCCTCCAACTCAATTGTGGTGGGGGATTGGAAATAGGTGGCATGATGACGGAGACATTGCAGACCTTTATAATCAGAATGACATCATAATTGACACTATATCCTTTGGAAATTGTGTATAATGGAGCTAATATGGCAAAATTTGATATAAGTTTGAAAGAAGGAAGAGAAAGGCTTGAGAATTATCTATGCACTGGGCGGAAGGGAGTCGCCTATGTTGCAGGAGAGGTATTTACTATAGATAAGATTAGTGAATCTAGCTATTTAGCTTACTATAGTTCTTTAAAAACAGGATTAATAAAAGCAAAGGGGCAATCTATAACCGAGGCGATTAACAATGTATGCGTTTTGTCTGAAAAATATAAGGATGAAGAATGACAGACTATAGCATACGCAGCTCTTTTAATTTCGCAGATTCTGTAGCTACAGAAATTTCTGGTCGCATAGGCTTGATTAACAATGCCGAGATTCCTCTTTTGACAAAAAATGCATTTGGAGGAGAAATTCCTCCAGAACTGTTTTCAGTTTCAAGAAATAGATGGAGAGGTGATTTTAGAAAAATGGATGCTATTTGGGGTTTGAAAGAAACCGCTAAATCATCATATTCAAGAATTTCAAATGCAGCTTGCCTTTCGGGAGATTTGTTGTCTTTTTATATCGAACCTGAAGGACATGGCGTTGGAGCTTTAGACGAACGGGTTGTTTTTTCAAAATCATCTTTGGAAATTACAATTTATGACATTATAAGGGGCGACCAAAACTCCCTTGTTTTCCAAGATTTTGAATCTCCTAAAAATGACCCTAGCAGATTTCTAGTTTTCAGATCCCCTGAAGAAGACGAATATAGTTCTCCGTTTTTTGCAGAAAATGGAATGTCTGGACTTATGCTTATGAGAATCAGAGAAATAACTGAATTCCATTATAGGGCAGACTGGAAAGACTCAATGATTTATTCTCAAGAGTTAATGCCAAGATATAATGATAGCTTTGTTCAAATCGCAATATACCCATGGAATCTTCCATTAAGAGAATTTGATTTTTCGCCAGCTCAACAAAATACTCCAATAAGCGACTTGTCCAGATTTATTATAGATTCGGTAACAGAATACGATACTACAGAAGACGTTTTTGATTCTCGCTCTTATTTCCCTAGCTTCAGGAGTTTGTCTGGAGGCCTACCTATAAACTTAAGAGAGGACGAAAAGGATCAAGTTGTTCGTCAAAATACAGTAGCCCTCCTATCGTCTCAATTACCCTTGTTGAATGCATCATCTCCGCTCTCTCCTATATTAGGCCTTGGAATGGCAGAGGCGAGCGAGCGGACTGGAGAAATCCATACAATCGCCAGGCCTAGGGCTTGGGAAGAAACCAAGTCCCTATCAAAGTCTGCCATGTCATTCAGTTTAACTGGAATACCAGCCCTTATTAATACCGTAAGCGGTCTGAACGATTTCGCAAATGATAACCAACAGTTATCCCTTGCTGCAAGAAATCCATTGAGGGTTATATCTTCAAATCCTAATCCCGATTTATCAGAGATTTCATTTGCGTTATTGGGGCAAAATTCCTCTGGAGTTTCTTCTCCTCTAAATATACAAAATGCAGAAGGTGAAACCATTTTGAATGGGGAACCAAATCAAGATGTTGAAGTTAATGTTAAAATTGGAGATAGCCAAACCTCTGAAAGTTCATTAAAAAATGTAATTTTATTCTTTGGAAATGGGATGGGCGTTAATCACCAAGAAGCCTCAAGCCTATATAAGACTGGGAGCTTTGGACAATTATTTTGGCAAAAAGATTTTGATGCATCGAGGTCTCTAAAAACAACAAGTCTTGATGGCATTACAGATTCCGCCGCTGCCGCAACGGCAGTCGCATCTGGAACTCAAGTAGAAAACGGGGTCATTAGTGTAGAAAGTTCAACAGATGATACTCCTTTGAAAACAATTTTAGAATACGCCAAAGAAAAGGGATTGCGTACTGGATTAGTAACGACGACGAATTTGACAGATGCAACTATGGCTGCGTTCGCTGCTCATAGAACAAGTAGGTATGATTCTTCTGGGATTGCTTATGATTACCTAAACCTTACAAAGCCTTTCGTTATGCTAGGAAAAGGAGCTGCAGGCCTTACTGTCCTAGATGCCACAAATGCAGGATATACTGTTGTTGAAGACGATGCCGAGCTATTAGCACTTAGCGGTTCAGACGAGATGATATCTGGTCAATTTGAACCTTCAGGGTCTGATTCTTATGTCATAGCTGGCCTTCCTGCTGGGACTCCAAGACTATCAGATATGGTAGAAAAAGCTATTGAGCTTTTATCGTATGATGGCAACGGGTTCCTTCTAGTTGTTGATGGAGCCTTAATAGACCATGCCTGTCATAGCTCATTAACAGAGACTATGGTTCAAGAAGTTTTAGACCTTGAAACTGCAGTAGAGTCCGCTTATGATTGGGCCGAAAATCGTGAAGATACTATGATTGCAGTATTTTCAGACCATGAGACAGGAGGCTTGGACATCAATAGCGTAACGAGCCAAGGAGAAGTCCCTGATGTTACTTGGTCCGCCCCAGGAGTTCATACGGATAGGGATGTTGCGATATATACTTGGGGGGCTCAAGCAACTGATTTGAACGACATTACTCCATCTCTTTATACAGAAATACATCATGTTGACATCAATAAATTCTTTGTTGATAAATTGTTTTCAATCTATCTTAGTTTTGAAACTACAATTCCAGACGAGGAAATACATTCAGTCAGCTTTTCATTTGCCATAAATAACTTCGATTTCAATGTATTTACAGATGATACTGGTTTATTAAGGAGCAAAACATTTGACTTTAAAGAATACGAAATATCTGTAACCACCGAGGATATTGTTTACGGAAGAATCGGGATAGAAGATGAAAATGGAAAAGTCTCTTATTGGTATTCCGAATATGTTGTTCCAGTTGATTATGAAAAATCTTCAATTTCCAATTTTAGAACAAAAACAAGAACTGACGGGTCTGGAGTTGTAGACTTTTATTACAATTTAGAAGCCCCTACAGAATTATCGTATGCTAATGTTTCTCTCTTAGTAAGCTCTGACAATGGACTAACTTGGATAACTCCCGCAGAACATATCTACGGAGATGTCGGGCAAAATATACCTGTCGGGCAAAATAGACGCATCACTTGGAACCCATTAAATGAAAATCCAAATTATGCAGGAGTGTCTTTTACGGCTAGACTGTCGGTCACAAATCCATATTCAGAATCTGTAACTGAAAGAAGTAGATGCGGAACATTTCGCATAGACTCTTCAAAAGCTGCCTATATAGCAAAACATACCGAAGGGGTTCAACAAGGAATCTATGACGGAGAGGATTTAAAAAATCCGTTTATGGATGTAAAAATAAGTCAGATAAAAATAGAAAGTTCTAGTTCAATATCTTCTGAATCTTCTATATCATCCATATCTTCTGAATCTTCAAGTTCTAGTTCTTCAATTTCAAGTGAAAGCTCTTCAAGTACCTCAAGCTCAAGTTCTTCAAGCGCTTCAAGTCCAAGTTCTGGTTCTTCTGGGGTTTAATTTATGAAATGGAAAACATTAAAAACAGGATTGTCAGGGTCTAAAGAAGAGGCCCCTTCAATGTGGGTAGATGTATATGGAGTTATCCATTGTGCATGGACGACATCTGGCGAAATAAGATATGCAAGTTTCTCTGGATTAGAATGGGAAATGTCAAATTATCAAATATCAAAGTCTCAAAACACTCTTTTTAAATCCTGCATTGCGATAGATGAGAATAGACAACCGGCAATAATCTATAAGAATGTTGACGGGATATGGGTTTCAAAATGGAACGGTTTGTATTGGGAAGATAAATATGGAGGGTCTTTTTCTTTATTTTCAAGCCAATCTTCAGAATCAAGTTCTGATTCAAATATTTACGGAACTGGCGCGACAATAGTCGGAGAACATCTAATTGCTTTTATTTGTAAGAATGGTGTCCTAAAAGCATATATATTTTCATCAAACGAATGGGTAGAGGCTGGTTCTTTAGTTCTTCCTATTCATGAAAATACAGAATATGACATATCAGCATTTAAAGTTGGTGAAGACTATTATCTTTTCTGGAAAATGTCACAAGAAAATAACGAATGGATAGGCCATTGCATATACGATACCTTAAATGAAGTGTTTTACGGGAATCCTACATATGATATCAAAGCTTCAAAAGGAGAGGGGTATTTGTCGTTTGGATCTGCTACGACAGCAGAATTAGTTCCGCTTTCTTCAAATCTGTTCTATAAGACGGACGATAGGGACCTTTTCGAAAGTTCAAGTTCAAGTTCTTTTGTTATTGAATCTCCAGAACCATTTATATATGAAGACCCTTCTTCTCCGTTCTTGTACGAGGATATAGGCAGCGGGAATGCCAGAATTACTGGATATAGTGCCAATCTTCCAACAAACTTTATAATTCCAGATACGGTTGGAGGATTAATTGTAACCAAAATAGGAGCGAACGCATTCGATGGAGCTTGCCAATCTGTTGTGAATTTGACAATTCCGAATAGCGTTGAGAGTATAGAAGACTTTGCATTTTATGAATGTTACGATCTTACTGGACTAACTCTTGGAACTGGAGTCTTGGATATAGGAGAAAATGCTTTCGGAGGTTGCATTTCACTTTCAACTCTAGAGATTCCAGACAATGTTACAGATATCGGGAATTTAGCGTTTGTTAATTGCGATGCACTAACTAATTTAACTCTTGGGGCTTCATTGGTAAATATCGGAGAAGGGGCTTTCGGTTATTGCCAAGCGCTAATTAGCCTGACAATTCCGAACAGCGTTGCGAATATTGGAACGGAGTCTTTTTATGGTTGCGACTCATTAACCGAAGCAATCTTTAATGGGGATGTCCCTGTAATTGGTAGCGATATCTTTTTTGATTATCCGATAAGCTTTAAGGTCAGGTTCTATGACGGACACGGATTTACGGCCCCAACTTGGTCTGGTTATCCTTCAGAATGTATAGATTGTTAGTTCAAGTGTTCTTCAAACAAAGGTTTCAAAACTCCAAAATGCGTATAATTATAAGGTAGTATAACAACAATGCCATCATCAAGTTCATCTTCATCTTCATCTCAAGGGTCTAGCTTAACAAGCTTTTCTTCTTCCTCTACGCCGTCGACCCTATCTTTGTCAACCTCTTCATCGTCTGTTTGGTCTAGCCAGAGCACCCCTTCTACAGAGTCTAGCTCGTCTTCTCAAGGTTCTAGTTTTTCGACATCATCTCAAGGGTCTACTTTCTCATCCTTATCGTCCTCGTCCTCATCCTCATTATCTACAGGATCTAGCCAAAGTACCCTCTCTACAGAGTCTAGTTCGTCATCTAGGGGGTCTAGTCAGTCTTCATCGTCCCAGGGGTCTACCTTTTCGTCATCGTCGTCGTCTCTGTCTTCGTCATCGCCCTCAAGTTCATCAACATCTTTAACTTCTGAATCCTCTCCTTCATCGGAATCTTCTTCTCAAGGGTCTAGCCTTTCGACGCCATCCTCTTCTTCGTCTTCTCAGGGGTCTAGCTTTTCTACATCCTCATCTTCTTCGTCCTCTCAAGGATCTAGCTTTTCTACATCCTCATCTTCGCCCTCATCATCGTCATCATCAGTCTCAACCTCTATGGGGACTAGCCTTTCATCAACATTCACCTCTTCTGACTCATCATCTGTTGAAGATTTAATACATATATTGGACTTAAAGACTCTTGAAATCTCTATAACTGTAGAAGAAGCTGATGTATTTGCGTTTTATCAAACAGGGGCTGTTAATGGAGGAATAGATTGGGGAGATGGACATTCAGAAGCGATAGCTCCTTTAGTTTTTCAACCGTCGCATGAGTATACTTCGGCGGGTACATATACAGTAAGTATAACTGCTGATTCTTTTACAAGTATTCAATTCTTTGACTTGGGTAACTTAACAGAATTTCTTAAAATATTGCCAGCCTGGAACCTCGAACATTTCCGCTGTTCTGACTCGGCCCTAACAACCGTTCCTGGACTATTTTTTGCTAATAATTTAGATATAACCGATTTTAAATATGCATTTTCTGGTTGTACGGGACTAACTACTCTCCCCGGAAGTGTTTTTGAAGGAGTTTTGGCTTCTGATTTTGAGGGTGTGTTCGCAAACTGCACTGGATTTACGGCAATTCCAACTGATATCTTTGAAATAACCACTAACTTGACAAGTTTAAAACTAGCATTTAGCGGATGCACATCTTTAGTCACAATTCCTGCGGATATATTCTCAAATCTAGATTTAGTAAATTGCGAAGGTATTTTTAAAGGTTGCACATCGCTCGTTACGATTCCAAATGAATTGTGGTTGACAAATGCAAATATAGCCAATTTTAAAGAAGCATTTTATGGGTGTACATCTCTATTAAATATTGGCGACGAATGTTTCCCAACCTCTGGGAATATCACAAGTTTCGAAAGTGTATTTTATGGATGTACTTCTTTAGTCGAAATAGCCTACTTACCTTTTGCGGGGAATGCAGCCGTAACAACATTTGAAAATGCTTTTGCTGGGTGTTCATCTTTGAATATAATTCCAGGAGACCTTTTCTCTTCAAATGTGGCCGTTACTAATTTTGGATATACCTTTTTAAATTGTACAAGACTTGAATATCTACCTAATGGGCTTTTTGATAATAACACTGCGGTTAGTAGTTTTATATATACATTTTCAGGGTCTGCGGTAGAACATTATGCTGACTTCCCAGATTTCCTTTTTAACACCTCTGATGCAAGTTGTTCGTTTTATAGAACTTTTTATAATTGTACGCAATTAGATAAGATACCAGGGAATCTTTTTTCAAATTGTAATGCTGGATGCAATATTGTTGAAACATTTAACAATTGCACAGCTTTAAAAGAAATCCCAGCAGACTTGTTTGACACCCTAACGGAAGCGACAGCCTTCGCAGGTACATTTATTAACTGTACGGCTTTAAAAGGAATCCCAACGGGCCTTTTCGATAATAATATTGCCGTTACTACTTTTTATAATACATTCGCTTCGTGTGCAGGATTGCTTTCTATTCCCGCAGGACTTTTTGACAATACTACGATTGTTGACAATTTTCAAGAAACATTTGGGAGTTGCACAAGTCTAACCTCTATTCCCGCAGGACTTTTTGACAATACTACGATTGTTGACAATTTTCAAGGGACATTTAGG
>Ga0265293_10012761_pt1 | contig 11065 bp, 8 predicted proteins | sample Munlanlewell138R_FD_192505 | JGI IMG/M metagenome (GOLD analysis project Ga0265293, IMG submission 192505) | Leachate microbial communities from a municipal landfill in Southern Ontario, Canada - Leachate well 138R | ecosystem: Engineered > Solid waste > Landfill > Unclassified | place: Canada... | reverse complement strand
AATGGCGAGATAGATTTATAAATGCCCCTCATTGGTCTCAAGTACTAATTTCTTTTGTTGTTATATTTCTTGTTTATCAATCTATATGTTCGGATATGCAGGCATTTATTTATTTTCAATTTTAAAAATAAGAGATTAGTTGAAAATTTATATTAAATTCGCAAAAACTAAGTAATTGATTACAAAGTTTAAAATATGGTTTTTAAAATTAAGTAAAATGCGTAAAATAATTTTTATCCTCGCCTTGCTATCATTGCTTATTCTAGGTTTTTTAGGAATAAGTTTTGGAGCAATTAAAAACCCGGCTTTTTGGTTAGATAGCAAAATTGAAATTAATAAATATTATTTCGGAAAAATTGATGAGGCAACATATTGGTTTCAGTTTACAAAAACTGATAAAGACTTGGCTGAGGGAAATTATTTTATTCTTACAAATGATGCTTATGCAGATATTAAAGCATTTAGCATTAAAAAGAACAAAAGAAATTATATTTTAAATTTTGACAATACTTCAGTTGATTTAAAAATAGACGCAAATATTTCTTCTAATGGTTTTGCTCTGCATTGTTCTAAATTGAAGTCTAAATTTTTATTTTTTAAAAAATATGAATTATTAGGGAATTATTCATTTAAAAAATATATTAAACCTGAGTTTAAAACTTTTCCAAAAAGATATAAAGAAGAGATATTTAGCGATATCAAGGTAATAAAAGATATTGAATATGGAAAAGCTAGTGGTTATTGGACTTCTTACGACACTGGTTCAGATGATTATTTAGGTGTTTTGCTTGACGGATTTTTATCTTCATTATTTAAAGAAACTTTATCTTTAAAAATGGATATTTATATGCCAAAAAACGATAATTTAGAAAAACGACCACTAATTATGTTAATTCATGGTGGTGCATTTTATATTGGAGACAAAGGAGTTGAGACTATGTCTGAAATGTGTAAGTATTTTTCAAAACGAGGATATGTTTGTGCTTCAATAAATTATAGAATAGGCTTTAAATTAGCTAAAGCTTCTATTGAGAGGGCTGGTTATAGAGCTTTGCAAGATGCACATTCGGCTTTAAGATTTTTGGTAAAAAATTGTGATACTTATAATATTAATCCGAATTATATTTTTGTAGGTGGAAGTAGTGCAGGTGGTATAACAGCTTTAAATTTAGCTTTTATGCGAAATAAAGACAGACCATCAAGTTCTCAAAAATCATTTTTATATTCTGACTTAGGAAATATCGAAAGTACAGGAAATTCGTGCAAAGATAAATTTGAAATAAAAGCCGTTATAAATATGTGGGGAGCTATAAATAGTTTGGATATGATAGATAACTCAAAAGCTTCTGTGATTTCTTTTCATGGTGATATTGATGATGTGGTACCAATTGATTATAATTATCCATTTCAAGATATTAAAGGAGGATTTAGTAGTATTTTGTTGAACAAAACTTATGGTTCTTTGCCAATTCACATAAAACTTAAAGAAAATTCAAATCGGGAATATTTACATATTTTTGAGGGTTTGGGGCATAGTTTAAATGTTGATAAAAATGATAAAATAAATAAAAACTTTCACATTATTTGTGATGAATCTAAAGATTTTTTATATGAAGAGATAGTTCCAAGTAATTGGGGTATTTATTCAATTCCACCTATTTTAATAAATAGCGCTATGCCTGTATATGAAACTAATGCTTCAGAAATAAAAGAGTATTATTGGGATATTGAAGGAGGTATAATTATTGGAAAAAATAAAAACAAAATTAGAGTTGTTTGGTTTAAAGAAGCAGAAAAACATGTTTTGAAATTATCTTTCTTAACAGACTTAGGTGCAGGCTTTTATTCAGAGTATGAATTTTAAATTTTTTTATGCGTTTTGACAATAAATCAGGAAAATTTTTAGAAGATGCAATTATGCAGTTTAGCTCTTTGCCAGGGATAGGTAAAAAAACAGCTTTACGTTTTGCTTTACATTTATTAAGACGGCCGGAAACTGAGGTGGAAAATTTTGCGAACTCAATTTTAAGCTTAAAAAAAGACACAAAGTTTTGTACTGTTTGTAATAATATTTCAGATAATGAATTGTGTAGCCTTTGTTCAGATAAAACTAGAGATTTTTCAAAAATTTGTATAGTAGAAGGTATTCACGACATTATGGCTCTTGAGTCAACATCTCAATATAACGGTTTATATCATGTTTTAGGTGGTGTAATTTCGCCAATGGAGGGAATTAGTCCTTCAGATTTGAATTTAGCAAATTTGTTTACCCGCTTAGACCAAGGCAATATTCAAGAAGTTATATTTGCTTTGCCTGCCACAATGGAAGGCGACACAACAAATTATTTTATAAATAGAAAAATTGAGAATAAAAATATAGAAATTACTGTATTGGCTCGTGGCGTAGCAATAGGCGATGAATTGCAATATACAGATGAAATTACTCTTGGTCAGTCAATTATAAATAGGAAACCTTTTACGAAATAAATTATTTAATAATTGTTTTTATTGTAAGTTTTGCACTTGTTTTTAATATAAGGGCAAAATCCCGCCAAAACCCCCACTTTTTACAAAAACAACACCCCCATTTTAGATTCTACGTAAATTCTCAAATAAAGTTTCATTTTTTGTACTCAAATCGGTTCGAGTTTTAAAAGTCGAACTTTTTTAAATTTTATTGCTACACTTTTTATAAATATTAAAAATATCAAAAATCCAATTCAATTTTTTATTAACTTTGTACACTAAGAATATTTAATCATGACAAAAGAAAATGCAATAAAGATATTTGAGCAAAAGCAAGTCCGCACGAAATGGGACGAGGAGCAGGAAAAATGGTATTTTTCTGTAATAGATGTTATTGAAATTTTGACAGAAAGCCCACGCCCAAGAAAATATTGGAATGCTTTGAAAACTAAGCTAAAAGAGGAAGGAAGTGAGTTGTCCCAAAATATGGGACAACTGAAAATGCAGTCGTCAGACGGAAAGTTTTACTTAACAGATGTTGCTGATACAGAACAACTTTTTCGTTTAATTCAATCTATTCCATCACCAAAGGCAGAACCTTTTAAAGTATGGTTGGCACAAATTGCATCAGAGCGTATAGACGAAATGCAAGACCCTGAATTGTCCATTGATAGAGCTTTGGAGCAATATCTTAAATTAGGTTATTCCGAAAATTGGATTAATCAACGCTTGAAAAGTATTGAAATCCGCAAAGAACTTACAGACGAATGGAAAAAACGCGGAATAAAAGAAGGACAGCAATTCGCAAGTTTGACAGACATCATAACCAAAGCTTGGAGTGGTAATACAACTAAAGAGTATAAAATTCTCAAAGGTCTGAAAAAGGAAAATCTTCGGGACAATATGACTAACACCGAATTGATTTTGAACATGCTTGCAGAGGCTTCTACCAAAGATATTTCGCAAGAAGAAAGTCCAGAAACTTTTGAAGAAAGTGCAAAAATTGCCAAGCGTGGAGGAAACGTAGCAAATGTAGCCCGATTAGAGTTAGAAGCTCAAACAGGTAAAAAAGTTGTTACATCGTTAAATGCAAAGACAGCACTCAAAGGAAAAGACACAAGGCAAATCGGAAATAAATGATAACGATAATTGCGACACTGAAGGAGGCGAACAAAATAATTGTTTAAATAAAGTTTTGTTTTTCGCTTCGCTCAAAACTCGAAGGGAAAAGTTTTTATTGGCGTTGCTGTGTGCAGGGGATATTTCTCGCAAAGCAGAGCTTCGCTCGAAAAGACCGATAATTATCGGTCGGGAAGTGAGGTTGAATTTTTCCGCCTGTTTTGTCATGATTTTTGCAATAAATAGCAAAAATCCCGCCAAAACCCCCACTTTCTTGTAAAACTAAAACCCCATTCTAGATGCCACGTAAACTCTTAAATAAAGTTTCATTTTCGCTACGCCCAAAAAAGAAGTTAAAAGGTAAAAGTTGAAAGTGCTTCTCGCATTTCGCCCACTATGTCTAACAACAAAAAACTAACCACTAAATATTAACCACTTTACAATCTTTTAACTAAAATTTATTAAGAAAATCTTATGATTTCTAATTTTTTATTGTTCTTAATTTATATTATTGTAATTTTGCAGAAATTAAAATTTAGAAAATATGAAATTATTAGACGGAAAAGTTGTATTAATCACCGGAGCTGCACGCGGAATAGGTAGAGCTATTGCTCTTTCATGTGCTCAAGCCGGAGCTAATATTGCATTTACAGATATGAATGCTGATGATAATTTTACAAGTTTAGAAAAAGAATTAGCCTCCTTTGGTGTAAAAGCAAAAGGATATGTTTCAAATGCTGCTGATTTTAGTTCTACTGAAAAAACTGTTGAAGAAGTTGTGGCTGATTTTGAAAGAATAGATGTTTTAGTTAATAATGCAGGTATTACTAGAGATGCTTTATTGATGAGAATGAGCGAAGAACAATGGGATTTAGTGATAAATGTAAATCTAAAATCTGTTTACAATTTAACTAAAGCAGTTCAAAGAACTATGTTAAAGCAACGCAGTGGTTCAATTATAAATATGAGCTCTGTAGTTGGTGTTTCAGGAAATGCAGGACAATCAAACTATTCTGCTTCTAAAGCCGGACTTATTGGTTTTACAAAATCTATTGCACAGGAGTTAGGCCCTCGTAATATTAGAGCTAATGCTATTGCTCCAGGATTTATTGAAACTGAAATGACAAAAGCAATTCCAGAAGAAGCTCGTCAAGCTTGGACTGAAAAAATTCCTTTAAGACGTGCCGGACAAGCCGAAGATGTTGCAAATCTAGTAGTTTTTCTAGGCTCTGATATGTCCTCATATATTTCAGGACAAGTAATTAACGTTTGTGGAGCAATGTTAACATAATTTTTATAGTGCAAATTTATTTTGAATATCCTAAATATTTAATCTTAGTAGCTGTTGCAATTGCGGCGGCTACTTCTTTTTTATTATATTATAAAGACAGGCTTTATAAAGAACTTGATAAGTGGAAAAAGATTTTAATGGCAAGTTTAAGGTTTGTTTTTGTATTAATAATTTTATTATTAATTTTAAACCCAATTTTTAAAACTTCGGGAATACTTGTGCAAAAGCCAATATTAGTTTTTGTGCAAGATAATTCTGCTTCGATTTTATTAAATAAAGATTCCACTTATTATCAAAATCAATATAAAACAGAGCTGAATAATTTATTTGATGATTTAAAAAATAAATTTGATTTACGCTATATGCAATTTGACGAAGCTATAAACACTGATAGCGTATTAAATTATCAAGGTCAGCTTACAAATATTTCAAGCATTTTTCCTGAAATTATTTCTAGTTACGCAGGAATGAATTTGGGTGCTGTGTTGATTGCAACAGATGGAATTTATAATAGCGGAGAAAATCCTATTTATCTTGATAATATAAACTTTCCAGTTTATTCAATTGCTATGGGAGATACTATTTCTCAAAAAGATTTAATATTGAAAGATATAATGCACAATCATATAGCCTTTTTAGGAAATAAATTCCCTGTAAGATTGCTTGTTTCTGCTGAAAAATGTAGCGAAAAAGAAAGTGAAATTATTATTAGACGAGATGAGAAAATAGTTTATCAATCAAATTTTGAATTGCCTGAAAATGCAAGCCAAAAACAAATTGATATTGAGCTTCACGCTGATAAAATCGGTGCTCAACAATATTCTGTTGAGTTAAAAAAATTAAAAGACGAAATTAGTTATGAAAATAATTTTGCTGATTTTATTATAAATATTGTTGATAATAGAAATAAAGTTTTATTGTTGGCAAATTCTCCACATCCTGATATAGGAGCTATAAAATATGCTCTTAAAGATAATCCTGATTTTGAACTAGAAATAAAATATATTTATGATTTTAACGAAAGTGTTAAAAATTATGATTTAGTAATTTTACATCAATTACCATCTTCGCAATTTGCTGCAACAAAGGTTTTTGCAGAAATTAAACAAAATTCTATCCCAAGTTTATACATTATTGGTGTCAATACTTCAATTCAAGCTTTTAATTCTATTGAAACAGGTATGAAAATAGTGTCAAATTCAAATAATTTTGACGATGCTAGTGGAATTTTAAATTCAAACTTTCTTGCTTTTGATATTGGAGTTGACCAAAGTTTTTTTAAATATTTATCTCCTTTAAAAGTGAATTTTGCTGATTATAATTTTGAAAATGAAGCTAAAATACTTTTACACCAAGCTATAAATGGGATAAAAACTTCTAAACCTTTAATTGTATTTATAGATAATTTAAACTCTAAAAATGGAATAATTTGTGGAGAAGGTATTTGGAAATGGAGGCTTGATGATTTTAAGCATAATTCAGATCATGATTCTTTTAATTCTTTTATAAATAAAACTGTTCAATATTTATTGGTAAAAAAAATTAAGGATAAGTTAAACCTTGAATTTAAGCAAGTTTACAACGAAAATGAACCGGTAATAGTAAATGTTGCATTTTATAATGAAACATTTGACTTAGTGCCTAATTTAGATATTTCTTTGGTTTTAAAAAATGAAGAAAATAAGGAGTTTTATTATTCGTTTTTAAATTTTGGAAACTCTTACAGGCTTGATATGGGAAGATTAGAAGTAGGAAGATATAGCTTTTTGGTGAAAACAAAATTTGATAATAAAAATTATGAATATTCAGGGCAATTTTTAGTAAAAAGCATAAATATTGAATCTTTAATAACAAAGGCAAACCATCAAGTTTTATTCCAATTAGCCGAAAAAACAAACGCAAAAGTGTTTTACCCTAATGAAATGAGAGAAATTAGCAAAGAAATTGAAGCTAATCAAAATATTGGAGATATTGCTTATAAAAATGAAAAACTACATAATTTCACAGACTTATATTTATTGTTCTTTGTAATTCTTTTATTCGCCGCTCTTGAGTGGATTTTAAGAAAATTTTGGGGTGGATATTAAACAGTTGAAAGTCTATAGAGTCGAAAGTCTATAAAGTCGAAAGTCTGTAAAGTCGAAAGTGCTTCTCGCATTTCGCCCACTAACAACTAAATACTAAATACTAACAACTAAATAGTTGTTTCGAAGTTGGCGAGCCTGCGAGCCAACAGAGAAACTTTCAACTTTCCATTAACCATTTTCCGCTATTAGTTTTAAGCTCTCTAATTTTAAAATGCTAATATTTTTTCCACTAACTTTTATAATTTCATCTTTTTGAAAATCAGATAAAGTATTTATTATGCTTTCTTTTGAATATGCTAATGACCTTGCCATCTCTTCGCGAGTAAAAGGCAGACTGAAGTTTTTTGAATTAAATAATTTATGTAAACGCAATAATAATAAAGCTAAAGCACCATTAACATTTCTATGATTAATTATTAACAAATTGTGAATTGCAGAGTTTGTCATTTCTGACATAGTACTAATTAAATCTAATGCAAATTCGCCATTTTCTTTTATTAGTTTTTCGAAAATATTTCTATCAAAAATTCTAACTTTTGAAGTAGTTACGGCAATGGCAGAAAAATCTAATTTCTTTATTACAAAAGAACACATTAAGCCAATAAAATCACCATTAACGCTAAAACCAAATGTGGAATCTTTTCCTTTAATTTCAAGGTTTAGTTTAACAAAACCTTCTTCTAAAACTAAAATTTGACTCGCTAAGCTTCCCTGTTTTATAATAGTCTCGTTTTTGTTATAACTAATTAAACTAGAACTTTCTATTAATTCCGAAAATTCAGAATCTGTAAGTTTTGTAGCCCAAGAAAATGTGTTTTTATCTTGCATATAGTAATAATCTAAATTTATGTAAAACTAAGTATTAAAACAAGTAAAATTACATATTTGTTCATATAATATTAATATGTTTTTAATTAGGTAATGTGGTAGCCTAATACTATATTTGCAACAATTAAATTATTATAAACTTTTAAATTAAAATACTATGGCAGATATGAAATTTAGGATTAAAGCAAAAAGTGCAAGTCCTGCGAAAACAATTGTAAAAGCAAGAAATTTTGAGCTTATTGTTGATGAACCTGAAAATTTAGGTGGAAGTGATGAAGGTGCAAATCCAGTTGAGTATGTCTTAGCTGCTTTTGCAGGTTGTATAAATGTTATGGCTCATGTAATAGCTCAAGAAATGAAATTTGAGTTAAGAGGGTTAGAAATTGATATTTGTGGCGATTTAAATCCTGCAAGATTATTTGGACAATCTTATGAAGATCGTGCCGGTTACAAACAAATTGAAGTAAGTTTAAAAGCCGATACAGATGCTGACGAGTCAACTTTGGCAAAATGGTTAGAAGCAATTGAAGATAGATGTCCGGTAAGCGATAACTTACAAAATCCTACTCCCGTAAAAATTACTTGTAAAAAGAAGTAATTAAATCTTAAAAAAAAGGCTGCTAATTTTTAGCAGCCTTTTTTCTTATTTTTTAATAAATGATTTTGTATCGCTTTGAGTTTTTATAAAATAAATTCCATTTGCCCAGTCTTTTATATCTAAAACAAGTTTATTTTCGTTTATAAACTGCTTGTATATTAATTTTCCGTTAATATCATAAATGTTTATTTCCGAATTTTGAATATTATCAATATTTATAAATTTATTTGTTGGGTTTGGATAAATTTTAATTTGATTATCAATATCATTATTTATACCAGTAGTACTAACATTAACCCATTCTCCGGCAATTGATGAGCCACACATATTTGTTACGATTAAAGTTACATAATACTGCCCTTCTTGATTATATGTAAAGCTTGGGTTTTGCTCGTTAGATGTAGATGGTAAAAATTCGTTATCTCCAAAATCCCAAGTCCAAGAAGCCGCATTTGTTGATTCGTCAGTAAAATTAGCTTGTAACTGGTTAGTTGTGAAAGAAAACTGTGCTTCAGGTAATATATCGCAGTCTTCTATTCTAACAAAATCAATTGCAACTCCTTCTGTTTCTTCGTCTCCTATTGGGAAAGAAATAAGTCCTGTATCAAAAACAAAGCGGAATTTTACACTTGATTGTCCTGCCATAAAACCAATTTCTGTAGAAACCTCTTGCCAACCTTCTGATGAGCCTCCCCAGGTTCCAAAACTTAATAAATCTTCGCCATACCAACCGTTAGAAATGCTTCCTGCTCTTACAGTATCCCAAGCCATTCCATCAAAAGAATATTCAACTAAAAAGTTTGACATTAAAGGCGTTGTTTCGTATTGAACCATTGCTTTAAATTTTGGGTTTACCATATCGCTTAAATCAAAGCATGGAGATTCTAAATATGAAACTTCACTTTGATTATGAGGCCCTGTTGCATTTGTAACCCAAGCATAATCACCGTCTCCTGCATGATTTATAATAGTATAATTAGGTTCTGCTAATTCTAAACTAGAATTTGTTCCATAAGCCATCCAGCCTCCGTCTCCGTCTTCAAAAGATTCTGAATAAGAGTTTTCAACAAGTATTGTGTTTTGTTTTAAAACTATTTTTGTAAAACTGTCGTTTTCTATGTCTTCGTCTCCTTCAAGATTTGTTTTAGCAATAATTTCATATATTCCAATTTCGCTAAAATCTCCAGTAATATTAAAAAAATGTTGAACAGCTCCACCAGCAACAATAGAGGCTATAACTTCATCGCTTGCTAACCAAGTTTCGCCTCCATCAATAGAATAATTCACAGGAATATTATTTGCAGTTTGGACTCCATAATTTTTAACTTCAATTCTTACGGTTTCAATATCAGTAAGTCCGCAACCAGTGTTTGGAGTAATAATATTGCTAACACCAACATCTTTTAAAACAGATTCTTTTATAGTAAAATCATCAATAGCTAAGCCGTTAGCAACTAAATAGCCACCTTCAAAAGTAATTCTAAATCTAACATTTGTTTCATCAATTAAATCAGGCATAGAAACAACAAGATTTTTCCAAGTATCTGTAGAGCTTAATTCAGCAATTGTTAAATTCCAAGTTTCACCTCCATCAACAGATGCTTTTATTTTTGCAGAATTTCCATATAAAGAAAAATCTGCCCAATATTTTAGCTCTAATCTAGGTTGAAATAATCCTGACAAATCATAACAAGGACTTTCTATATATGAGTTTTCGCTTGTGTTTGCATTTCCATTCAAATTTGTTACCCAACAAAAATCACCCGAAGCTGCTGAGTTTATAACAGGATTTTCTGTTGAAGCCGAAGGATTGCCATAAACCCAACTTGAAGATGTTCCTCCACTTGACCAAAAGCCAAAATTATCTTCAAAATCTTCAATTAGTGGAAAAGTATTATAAGTTGGTAAAAAATATGTTGAAGCACTTAGAGTATTATTGCCTATATATTCATCTAAACCATAATTTATAGTAATTTCAATATTATATTCTCCAAAATCAGAAAATGAAATTAAATTTTCAAACTCATAAGTTATTTCAGAATCCGGACTTATTAAGCCGGAGTAATTTTCAAAAACTGGCGATCCTCCATTAACATAATATACTAATTCAAATTCTGTAACATCAAATTCACCTCTGTTTTTTATTAGGCAGAAGATTTGTTCTTCGCCTAAATCGCAAGCACTTCCTGGCAAGGAAATAGATTTTAATTCTAAATCATAAGCTAAATTCCTTGTTATATTTATATCGAAATTAACATTAGTGCTACCAAGAAAAAGCATATCAGCAGAACTAACTATAATAAAATAAGTTTGTCCTTGGTTCACATTAATATTATTAATTGCAGGATTGCTTGAAGCATTATCAACAAATGCTATACAATTTCCTGCAGCTTCGTCAGGACATTTGTCAGTTAAAAATAAACCAATATTTGCACTAGCAATAGGTAAACTTGATGTTATAACTTGTGTGTTAGTTAGTGCAATATTTATTTGCATATCGGTTTCTGGCGTAAATTGAAAAATATACTCTTCATTTACCATAGCATTAGAGCCACACAAATCGTTAGCATCAAAAAGATTCCCCATACCTACTGTACTTAGTCCAGTAGCTGAAAAAGGGATTGTAGTGATCATGTGTGGATTTGAACAATCTTGTTGGGCAAAAATAAAATTAGA
>Ga0265293_10012760_pt1 | contig 11065 bp, 9 predicted proteins | sample Munlanlewell138R_FD_192505 | JGI IMG/M metagenome (GOLD analysis project Ga0265293, IMG submission 192505) | Leachate microbial communities from a municipal landfill in Southern Ontario, Canada - Leachate well 138R | ecosystem: Engineered > Solid waste > Landfill > Unclassified | place: Canada... | reverse complement strand
CACTCCGTATGTTTAGAGCTATACGCTTTGCCTGCCAATTAAACTTCACAATCCATAACGACACCTTTGATGCAATTCAAAGAAATGCTGAAAGAATTGATATTCTATCGATGGAGAGGATAATAGATGAGATTAATAAAATGGTTCTCTCTCCAAGAGCTTCTATGGGTTTCAAGCTAATGGATAGAACTGGATTATTAAAGCTTATTCTCCCCGAATTAGTTGCACTTAAAGGAGTTGAGCAAGTTGGAGAAAGGGCTCACAAGGATAATTTCAAACATACACTTGAGGTTTTAGATAATATTTCTCCACATACTGATAATCTTTATCTTCGTTGGGCTGCCATATTGCACGATATTGCCAAACCACTTACAAAAAGATATGACCCTAAGGTTGGATTTACCTTCCATGGTCATGAAGTTAAGGGTTCAAGAATGATAAAACATATTTTTAGAAGGCTAAAACTACCTTTGAATGAGAATATGAAGTATGTTGAAAAACTTGTAGAGCTTCATCTAAGACCGATAATATTGGCAGAAGATATTGTAACAGATTCTGCAGTTAGAAGATTATTATTCGATGCTGGAGATGATATTGAGGATTTAATTACACTTTGTATTGCTGATATTACTTCCAAAAACTTTCATAAGGTTCAGAAATTCAAAAAGAATTTTGAGATAGTTAAGCAAAAGCTAATTGAAATAGAAGAAAAGGATAAGGTAAGAAATTTTCAACCACCAGTTAGTGGAGAGGATATAATGAGGGCATTTGGAATAGAGCCTTGCCGTGAGATTGGAGAGATTAAAACAATAATTAAAGACTCAATATTAGATGGTATTATACCTAATCAAAGAAAAGATGCCTTGGAATTAATGTATAGCGAGGGGAAGAAGAAAGGATTAAGAATTGTAGAAATAATAGATTAACTATGAATAAGGAATTGATAGTTATAAGTGGACCAACAGCTGTAGGCAAAACATCTTTAGCAATTAATCTTGCAAATGAAATTAATACAGAAATAATCTCTGCTGATTCAAGACAGTTTTACAAAGAATTAAATATTGGAGTTGCAAGACCGAGCCAAAAAGAACTTAATTCTATAAAGCATCATTTTATTGGGCATATCTCAATTCAAGATAATTATAATGCAGGAGAATACGAAGCAGAAGCAATTGAGAAGATTAATTCCTTATTCCAAAAATATGAAAAGTTAGTTATTACTGGTGGTTCAGGAATGTATATAGATGCTATTACAAAAGGAATGGATAATCTTCCTAATGTAGATAAATCTATAAGAGAAGAGTTAAATGAATTATTTAAGGATAATGGCATAACTCCTCTTCAAGAAGAATTGATGGAAAAAGATATTGAGTACTATAATATAGTAGATAAGCAAAACCATATTAGACTAATTAGAGCCTTGGAAATAATAAGGCAAACAGGTAAAACCTTTACATCTTTTAGAACTAATCCTAAAAAGGAAAGAGATTTCAAGATAAAGAAATTTGTTTTAATTAGAGATAGAGAAGAATTAATTCGAAGAATTAACCAAAGGGTTGATATAATGGTAGAAGAAGGTCTTATTGAGGAAGCAAGAGAACTTTATCCTTTTAGAGATTTGAATGCATTAAATACTGTTGGATACAAAGAATTATTTAAGTATTTTGATAGTAAAATTAGCCTTGAAGAAGCAATTGAAGAGATAAAGATAAACACAAGAAAATACGCTAAAAGACAGGTTACTTGGTTTAGAAAAGACAAAGACTATACATGGTTAAGTGCAGATAAAGAAATAAATTGGAAGGAGGTTTTACATGAAAATATTTAAATACCTTTTACCTCTTACCTTTTACCTCTTACCTTTTACCTCAAATGCCCAAGAAAATTTAATCTATAATCCTTCATTTGAAGAATATTTGGCTTGTCCACAAAAGATAGAGCCATACGGTTATATGTCAGAGGTAATTGCTTGGTGGCAACCAACAGGTGGTAGTGCTGATTATTATCATAAATGCGGCAGCAGACATTGTACAGTTCCAAAAAACAAGCTTGGGAAACAAATGCCAAGAACAGGCTTAGGAATGGTTGGCATCTATACTTCCAAAACAGATTACAGAGAATATATCCAGACAGAGCTTAAAAGCGAATTAATAAAAGATGAAACTTATAGATTAAGCTTTTGGGTTAGTCTTTCTGAATATTCTTCTGGTTCTGTTGCATCATTAGGCGGATTATTTACTCAGGATATACTAATGGAGGATACAAGAGAGATATTAACAAATAAAACAACTAAGAAACATGATAATGGTGTTAGTCAATCAATCTCAACTTATTTAAGACCTCAGGTTGTAAATTCTTATGAGAACCCTTTAATAGATGTTGAAAATTGGTTAAAGATTGAGGGAGAATTTAAGGCTGAAGGTGGAGAAAAATTTCTAACCATTGGGAATTTCTTCCCTGCTCAACAATCCAATATAATTGACTTAGAATATTTGACTTATTTACTTCCAGGAGCTTATTATTATATTGACGATATTGAATTGGTTTGCCTTACTTGTAGAGATAAAGAAATTCAAGGAGATATTATAATTACTAAGACTAAGGACGAAATAGAGTATGAAGTTGGTCAGATAATTATTCTTGAAAACATCTTCTTTGAATTTGATAAGAGTACTTTATTACCACAATCCTTTGTTGAATTGAAAAACCTTTTAGATTTGCTTGCTAAATACCCAAATATGCGAATTGAACTTTCTGGTCATACCGACTATATGGGTAAAGATAAGTATAATCAAAGACTTTCAGAGTCCAGAGCTAAAGCTGTTTATGATTATCTATTGCTTATGGGAATTGAAAGCAAGAGAATAAAATACAAAGGTTTTGGTGCAAAGAAACCAATTGCAGATAATAAGACCGATGAGGGCAGAGCAAAAAACAGAAGAGTTGAATTTAAGATTATTTCCCTTTAAAGATGAAAGAAAAACAGATTTATCCATTCTTGGATAAGAGAATTGAAGACTATTGTCAAACATACGTAAGCCCAGAGTCAGATTCTCTAAAAAGTTTAACAAGAGAAACACATATAAAGTTTCTAAGACCTAATATGATAAGTGGGAATTGGCAGGGACAGTTTTTAAGTATGATTTCCAATTTAGTTTGTCCTAAAAAGATATTGGAGATTGGTACATTTACTGGTTACTCTACAATTTGTTTAGCTCAAGGACTTGCCCCTGATGGTATTCTCCACACAATTGAAGTAAACGTGGAGATGGAACGTTTTCTATTAGATTTATTTGAAAAGAATAATCTTAGCTCTAAAATAGAATTACATATTGGCAATGCTAAGGATATTATAGAAGAAATAGATAATGATTTTGATATTATCTTTATCGATGCAGATAAGGTTAATTATCCATACTATTATGATATATGTATAGAGAAGCTTAAGAAGAATGGAGTAATTCTAATTGATAATGTTCTTTGGTATGGTAGAGTAGCATTAGATGAAATGCCAGAGGATAAAGAAACAAAAGCAATACACGAGTTCAATGTAAAAATAACTCAAGACGAAAGAATAGAAAACCTCATCCTACCTATTAGGGATGGAATAATGATGGGGAGGAGAATATAGGGGATGTGTTGTAAAGTAGTGGGGATGAGTTGAAGGGATGTGAGTATAGGCTTAATGGGTTATTGGATTCAATATATGTAAAGCTTAGGTTTAGGAATGAATTCTTGGATATTTGATAATTCAGATTTGCATTTACTCCATAGGTTCTTAAACTATTATGCATGGAATTGCTCATTGGCATTTGAATATCGAAGAAAGCAGTTACTGAAACTATTGTTTTTTGACTAAGCATAAAATCACCTCCCATATATGCAGCTCTTCTATTATATCTATTTGCATAGGGAGCTTTGTCCTCAGAATTCAAAGGTGTATTATAATTAATAGAAGTTGTACCTGTCAAAGCTCCTAATCGAAGATTGGAATTTTCGTTTAGCTGAATATTTGCCGTAGGCATAATATAATTTCCTGAAAAACTCTCCCCAAAGAATCCAGTTCCAAATCCACCACCCATCATTATGCTGTATTGGTTAGAGTTGGTTGTGTCCTTTTGTGCAAATAGCCCCAAAGAGATTAGTCCAGATAAAACAAAAATTAAATTCCTTATCATATTAGTCTTAACGTAAAACCATAATATTTATTTTACCACTTAAGTTTATTATTAAACATATCGAAGTAATAGGATAATGTCAATGAAATAGTATGTTGGTGAGGAGAATTTGGAACATCTAATCCAAAATACTCAAAAGGGGTTTTATAGTCCATTCCTTTTGCTTCATAGCGAAGAGAATGGTCATAGTTATAATTATATAGTGGTATTGCACTAAACTGATATGAAAGCATTAATTGAAAGTTTCTTATTTCAAAACCAAAGCCTGCTCCTATTCCTGTATCGAAACGATATGCTCCATCAGTCTCAAAGGTATCGTTTCTGTCCTTCCAAAATATACCATGTGCTGTAATATCATATCCAATATAATCATTTGTAATATTAGGTCTTGGTGTTTGTTCATGAGGCTTCCTTGGCAATTCATTCTCTCCATAATGATCATGAAAATCTGTAAATCCATAGACTCCAACCCCTAAAAACACTCCTCCTTGTAAAACAAAATGAAACCCATCATAAATCTCATACTTGTAAATAATATCAAAAGGCAATTGAACGTAAGATGCATTACAGTTAATCTCCACATATTGGGTATTAAGTTTATATCCTTTTGTCATAAATATTAATGAAGGTTGAATAAACCATGAATCGTTCAAAGCTGTTTGAAGAGTAAAGCCTGCATTAAAGCCCATCTTCCAAGGCTTAGTATCTGTAAAACCTACATATTCTAATTTATCATTATAAAATGCCAAACCATTCATCACATCTAAGCCCTTTGCAGAGGTTAAATCGCTCATATTAAACCCTGTTCTAATACCAAATCTTGTTTGAGGAGCTCTATTTCTTCGCTGAGCATTAAGCTCTAAGGCACTTGTTAAGAATAATATAAACCCTAAGATTAAAAATATACTTCTTTTGTTCATTGCAGTTGGATTTGTCTTTGTTTAATTTGCAAATATAAAAATTCTTTCTTGAAAAATTGACATTTAGGGATATAAATAATAAATAAATTCTCATTTTATTAGATTTCGAAGTTCTATTATTTGATTTAAAACTATTCTTTTCAAAAGACAATTCAATATAATGCCATTATATCCTCCATATAATGCCATTATATCTCTCATTTAATGGCATTATTCTGTCGATATAATGGCATTATATTAAAATAGAATTTGATTCCACGAGATTGTAATCAAAATTCATTTTTTGCTTGTTTGATTATTTGGTTTTATATTTGCATTTAATTATGAGTAAAGAGAAGAAAGAGTTTATTAATTCCCTTATCGTTCCTTTAGCAATCTTAGTCTTGCTTTGGGCTATTAAGTTCTTTGAGACTATTTCGGGAATATCACTTGCCCAATATGGGCTTCACCCACACAGCTATGAGAAAGCTTACGGAATATTAACCATGCATTTGCTTCATGGCGATTATTCTCATCTTGCTTCTAATTCTCTTGCATTATTTGTTTTGCTTTCAGGATTATATCTCTTCTATAAAAAACTTGCTACCCAAATTTTTCTTCAATTTTACCTATTTACAGGTCTTGCAACATGGATAATAGCCTCTGAGGGTCAGATTCATATTGGAGCATCTGGGATTGTGTACGCTCTTGCTTGGTTTCATATTCTAAGTGGCTTTATTAGAAAGAACAAACCTCAGGCTGCATTCGGATTTTTAGTAATATTTCTTTATGGGAGTGTGGTTTGGGGGATATTTCCTATGTTTCAATCCAAGCCAAATATATCTTGGCAGGGACATTTAGCAGGAGCAATTACCGGGAGTGTATTAGCAATATACTATAGAAGAAAAGGTCTTCCTTCTCCTATAAATGAGGAAGAGGAAGACCTTGATGATGAATATCCTTATTGGGAGGAAGAAGCTTAGTTTAGTCTTTGAATATAATTATGGATACCTTGAGCTGCTTTTTTACCGGCACCCATAGCTAAAATCACAGTAGCAGCACCAGTAACAGCATCTCCACCTGCAAAAACTCCTTCTTTAGAAGTCTTACCATAATCATCCGCAATTATACCTCCCCATTTCTCACTATCTAATCCCTTAGTAGTATTAATAATTAACGGATTTGGATTAGTCCCAAGAGCCATAATTACGCAGTTAGCCTCAATCACAAATTCCGAACCCTCAATCTCAATTGGTCTTCTTCTTCCGCTTTGGTCAGCTTCGCCTAATTCCATTCTTATACATTTAATTCCTTTTACCCAACCCTTATCATCTGAAAGTATTTCTACAGGGTTGCACATTACATTGAATATAATTCCCTCTTCTTTTGCATGATGAACCTCTTCAACTCTTGCAGGCATTTCTTTTTCACTCCTTCTGTATACAATATAAGTATCTGCACCAAGACGTTTTGCAGTTCTGGCAGCATCCATTGCAACATTACCCCCACCAACAACAACTGTCTTGCTACCAGGATAAATCGGAGTATCATAACCCTCCTCAAAAGCCTTCATAAGGTTGGAACGAGTAAGGATTTCATTAGCAGAAAGAACCCCATTAAGGTTTTCGCCATTTATTCCCATAAACTTAGGCAATCCAGCACCAGAACCGATAAACACTGCAGAGTATCCTTCCTCGTTTAATAGCTCATCCACAGTAATACTCTTGCCAACTATTACATCAGTAATAATTTCTACTCCAAGATTTCTTACATTATTTACCTCATACTCTACAACCTCCTTTTTAGGAAGACGAAACTCTGGAATACCATAAACTAATACTCCACCTGCTTCGTGCAAAGCTTCATAGATAGTTACATCATAACCCATCTTTGCCAATTCGCCTCCACAGGTTAAGCCAGAAGGACCAGCGCCTATTATGGCTACCTTCTTTCCAAGCTTATTCTTTGGAGGGACAGACAAATTGATATTATTATTTCTTGCCCAATCGGCAACGAATCTTTCTAATTTTCCAATAGCAACAGGCTCGCCCTTCTTACCTAAAATACAATTTCCTTCACATTGAACTTCCTGAGGACAAACTCTCCCACAAACAGCAGGGAGTGCAGTATCCGTAGCAAGTATTCTTGCAGCAGCTTCAAAATCTCCAATCTTTACTTTAGAAATAAACTGAGGTATTTGAATAGTAACAGGACATTGACTAACGCAACCAGGATTCTTGCATTCAATACAACGAGTAGCCTCAGCCATAGCCTCTTTCTCATTATAGCCATAACAAACCTCTTCGAAATTCGTAGCTCTTATCTCTGGATCTTGTTCTCTAACCTTTACTTGTTTCTTTCTATCAACAATAATATCAACCATTAATGAAGTATCAACAGGAGAACTTAAATTACATTTATGACCATTTGTATCCTTTGCTATTTCGTGAGTTCTATACATTGATTGGCGACGAATAGCTTCATCAAAATCCACAAGATGTGCGTCAAACTCTGGTCCATCTACACACGTAAACTTGGTTTTCCCTCCAATAGAAACTCTACAAGCCCCACACATACCAGTACCATCGACCATTAAGGTATTTAAACTAACAGTTGTTTTAATATTATAAATCTTAGTAAGAGAGGAAACAAATTTCATCATTATCATTGGACCAATGGCAATAACCTCATCATAAGATTTATTTTCCTTTTCAATCAATTCCTTTATCTTATCAGTAACCAAACCCTTAAAACCATAACTACCATCATCAGTACAAACATATAAGTTCTTGGAAACCTTTTTAAACTCTTCTTCTAAAATAAGTGTATCCTTAGATTTTGTACCAATAATAACATCCACATCAATCCCTGCACTCTTTAACCACTTCACTTGAGGATAAACAGGAGCTGTTCCCACGCCACCTGCAACAAATAGGAATTTCTTTTTCTTTAGCTCATCAATGCCCTCATGTATAAAATCACTTTCTCTTCCCAAAGGACCAACTATATCTCTAAATCCATCCCCAACGTTTAAATCAGCCATTCTTTGAGTAGATTTACCAACAATTTGAAAAACAATTGTAACCAATCCCATATTCTTATCATAATTACAAATAGTAAGAGGGATTCTCTCTCCCTTATCATCAATAATTGCAATTACAAATTGTCCTGGTTTAGCACTTCTTGCAACCCATGGCGATTCAATATCCATTAGAATGATATTTGGTGCCAATTCTCTTTTAGAATAAATTTTAAACATAGTATATTAGACTTTAATTATAATTTTTCTCCCTGAATTATTTTCAATTCCTTATCAGTAAGTGATAATTCGATTTTTAGTTTTTGAACATTAGCCCAGTTTAAAGCTATTAGCATAATTGCAAATACTACAAAGACTAAATACATCCAATTACCAGAAAATATTAACCCAATACATGCAATTATACTTATCATATTAAATGAAAATACTTTTACTTTAGTAGCTTTTTGATATGCATTAAGTTTTTCACCAAAAGGCAGAGATTTAATATTCTTTACCTTCTTATTATAGAGCTTTCTTCCTCTAAACAAAAAATAAATAACCCCTAACATTAAAGCAAAAGAGAGGTATAAATTATTAATATCAAAATTATTAACCCCAAAGATTGCGACCCCGGAGGCAGAAATTATTGCAGAGATTAGACTTAAAAGAATATACTTAATATTCAATCCATTCAGGTTTTTAATATAGTTTTTCATGGTTACTTTGTTATATATAATAATCGGCAAATATAAGATTTTTTTCATTTATTATTGCTGATAACTGAATTATTTATATTTTTGCATAGTCTTTAAGAGAATTTTTCTTCTATAAAGAGCCTAAAACTTAGATGAAGAATCATCGTTCAGACCTGTCCCAAAAAATTAATTCAAAGTAAAACTACTAATTCAAATATAAATATATTACTGAGTTATGCCTCAGTCAAAATAATTAATCATAATTTATGTATAGCAAATCAGAATTATCAAAAAAGACTTTAGATGAACTAAAATCTATTGCTAAAGAATTGAATATTTCAAAGACAAATAAACTAAATCAAGAAGAATTGATTTATAAGATTATTGATTTTCAAGCAGCAAATCCATCTAAAGATGAAGAGAAAAGAGAGCCAAGAGAAACAAGAGAGAATAAAATTAATAAAAGAGCGAGAATAAAACCAAAACCTATAGCTGAAAGCACAACTAATAAATCAAATGAAACCGTTCATAATAATGAATGGAAGAATCAAAAAGCAAATAATAAGCAAAACGTTAAAGAAAAAGAAAACCTTAAAGAGTCAAGCCTAAGCTTTATCACTCTCCCTGAAACACCAATAATTGAAGATATAACTCTACCTGAATTTAAACTAAATCCAATTGCAAGCACTTCAACTTCGGCTAATATTACTAATAATGAGGGAAAATCTCATACAAAGAAGGTTATTAAAGAAAAAATACTTACTCACCCAGATATTATTGGGCTTAGTCATATTTTTGTAGAAGAGGAAGAAGAGATTGTTGAAAATGAAGAAGAAGTAATAACTGAAAAAGCATACAAAATTGAAAGTAATACTAATTCAGAAAGAGAAAAGAGAGAAATAAGAGACGATAAAGTTGAAAAGGAGAATAAGGCAGAAGAGAAGAATGATGTAAGTGAAAGCAGAGAGGAAAAAGAAAAGATAAGAGAAATTAAGACACAGCCTAAGAAGGAGTATATCTTTGAAACCGAAGGATTGATTGGTGCAGAGGGTGTGCTTGAGATAATGCCAGATGGTTATGGTTTCTTACGCTCATCAGATTATAATTATCTTAACTCTCCAGACGATATCTATGTATCACAATCACAAATAAAGCTTTTTGGATTAAAAACAGGAGATACAGTTAGCGGTACAATTAGACCTCCAAAGGATGGAGAGAAATACTTCCCACTTGTAAAGGCTGATTTGATAAATGGAAAGACTACAGAACAAATACGAGACCGTGTACCATTCGACTATCTAACTCCACTATTCCCTGAAGAAAAATTCAAACTTACAGGTCATAAACAACAAAGTATTTCTACAAGAATAATTGATTTGTTTACTCCAATTGGTAAAGGACAAAGAGCATTGATTGTTGCTCCTCCAAAAACTGGTAAAACAACCTTATTAAAGGAGATTGCTAACGCAATTGCTGCAAACCACCCTGAAGCATATCTTATTGTATTATTGATTGACGAAAGACCTGAAGAAGTAACCGATATGCAAAGGACAGTTAATGCAGAAGTTATTGCTTCTACATTCGACGAACCAGCAGAAAGACATGTTAAGATTGCTAATTTAGTATTAGAAAAAGCAAGAAGAATGACAGAGTGCGGACATGATGTAGTTATAGTGCTTGACTCTATAACACGTTTGGCAAGGGCTTATAATACTGTTGCACCTTCTTCTGGGAAAGTACTCTCTGGAGGTGTTGAAGCAAATGCTCTTCAAAAGCCTAAACGTTTCTTTGGAGCTGCAAGAAATATAGAAAACGGAGGTTCTCTTACAATTATAGCAACAGCTCTTATCGAGACAGGCTCTAAGATGGACGAAGTTATCTTCGAAGAGTTTAAGGGAACAGGTAATATGGAATTACAATTAGACAGAAAGATATCTAATAAAAGAATTTACCCAGCAATTGACCTTGTTTCATCTTCAACTCGTAGAGAAGATTTATTGCTTGACGATGGAATTCTAAACCGTATGCTTATACTTAGGAATTATATCTCCGATATGAATTCTGTTGAAGCAATAGAGTTTATTAAGAAACAGATGAATAATACAAAAAGCAACGAAGAGTTTTTGCTAAGTATGAATTCTTAGATAGAAAAAGTATATGAATAAGATTATTGATTTGCAAAAGAGGGTTGAAGAACTCTCAAAGGAGATATGTGCTTATTGCAAGCCATTAATGTTAGATAAAAACTTCTCAAAAGAAGTAAGGCAATTA
>Ga0265293_10012759_pt1 | contig 11066 bp, 6 predicted proteins | sample Munlanlewell138R_FD_192505 | JGI IMG/M metagenome (GOLD analysis project Ga0265293, IMG submission 192505) | Leachate microbial communities from a municipal landfill in Southern Ontario, Canada - Leachate well 138R | ecosystem: Engineered > Solid waste > Landfill > Unclassified | place: Canada... | reverse complement strand
TTTAAGTCCTGGTCTACATAACCTAGCATCTGACCAGGCTCATGTACCGTAACTGGTTTCTTTTCTAAGCCATAATACTCTCTTAGTTTCTCAACTTGTATACAGTGGATCCCACTTGTTGGAAAGCCTCCAATATCAAAAAGAATAGGCCCCTCTTTTCCATTTATAGCCAGTTCAAATTTTTCTTTACCTGTTATTAGTATTGTCTGCATAAATTATATGCTAAATAACCCATTATATATTTGAGCAGAAACAACATACTAAATGCTACCTTCAGGACAGCTTTAGCAATTTTCTATTTCTTCATATTACTTACCCTTAAGTTAGTTCTTAGCATATGGCCAAAGATAGCATCTTTTCCATTAGTACGATAGTTATGTAATAAACAATTACTTGCTTAAATCTCATATATTAAAAATCTGAATAATGGATGTGCTACAAGTTATAGAAAATATAACTAAATTATATGTCTAAGGAAGGGAGATATTGTTATAGGTTATTAAAATATTAGAGATATCAATTTTCAATAAAATTAAAACCAAATCTAACATTGAACTTATACTTTTTTTGTATTTAATTATCCGATAAAGTAACTTCAATATTATTGGATTTACAATTCACTAATACCCCTCTCTTATCTTCTGCAACAATTCCATTTTTTACATTATCAATGGCAAAAACATTTCTAAATAATAGACTCCAGTTATCCAAATCTCTACTGGCTTGTACAGTAATTACATTTCCATCTCTTTCTACTATTATCCTAGCACCTTCTGTCCCATCTAAATTAGGTACTGTTGTCTCAACCTTTTTACCTACCTCAAGCTCAAACACATTAAAAATTATTCCCTCAACATAATCGTAATCAGGTCTTTCTTCGTTTGATCCAATAGCTATAACAGAGTTTTCTCTTGCAAATAAAGGCATACTCATATAGTCATATTTTTCTTTAAACCAAGCCCCTCCATCAACAACTCTACCATCAATAAGATGCGTCCATTTACCTTTTGGCAAATAGTATTCTGCTATGCCTTCTTCATTAAAAATAGGTGCTACTAAAAGGGAATCTCCAAGCATATATTGAAGATCTAAATAGTCGCAAGTAGGCTCATCTGAAAACTCAAGGTGCATACTTCTCATTACTGGAGCACCACTTTTAGATGCTTGACAGGCAATACTATAAATATAAGGCATCAAAATAGACTTAAGCTTTGTAAAATATCTTAAAACATCAACAGATTCGTCATCGAAAAGCCATGGTACTCTATAACTAGTACTACCGTGTAATCTGCTATGAGATGATAATAATCCAAAAGCACACCATCTTTTATAAATATCTGGTGTTGCTGTCTGCTCAAATCCACCGATGTCGTGACTCCAAAATCCAAAACCTGACATGCCTAAGGACAAACCACCTCTTAAAGATTCAGCCATAGATTCATAACTAGCACTACAATCTCCACCCCAATGTACCGGAAACTGTTGTCCACCAACAGTTGCTGATCTTGCAAATAAGCAAGCTTCTCCAATTCCATATTTTTCCACCAAGACTTCAAAAACAGCTTTATTATATAGGTAGGTATAATAGTTATGCATTCTTTTAGGATCAGATCCATCATAATACACCACATCTATAGGAATTCTTTCTCCAAAATCGCTCTTGAAAGTATCAATACCCATATCTACAAGTTTCCTTAACTCCTCTTGGTACCATTCATAAGCTCTTGGGTTTGTAAAGTCAACTAATCCCATTCCAGCCTGCCACATATCCCATTGCCAAACATCCCCATTAGGTTTTTTAAGTAGATAACCCTCTTTCATGCCTATATCAAATAATTTTGAACGTTGTGCAATATAAGGATTAATCCATATGGAAATCTTAAGTCCCTTATCCTTCAGTCTTTTTAGCATAGATTCTGGCTCTGGAAAAACTCTTTCATCCCATTCAAAATTGCACCAATGAAATTCCTTCATCCAAAAACAATCGAAGTGAAATACGTGTAGAGGTATATCTCTTTCTAGCATGCCATCTACAAAACTATTTACCGTGGCTTCATCATAATTAGTAGTGAATGAAGTAGTTAGCCAAAGTCCAAATGACCAAGCTGGAGGTAATGCAGGCCTACCAGTTAGCTTTGTATATTTATTTAGTATATCTTTAGGATCTGGTCCATATATTATGAAGTATTCTAAATATTGTCCTGGAACTGAAAATTGAACCCTGCTTACTTTTTCGGATCCTACTTCAAAAGATACTTTCTCAGGATTATTTACGAAAACACCATATCCTTTGTTGGTCATATAGAAAGGAATATTTTTATAAGCTATTTCGCTACTGGTACCTCCATCTTCGTTCCATATATCTACTGTTTGACCATTTTTTATAAATGAAGTAAACCTTTCGCCCAGTCCATAAACATTCTCTCTTACGCCTAAAGTCAGTTCTTCATGAATGTAGGATTTACCATCATTAGTTTCAATATACCCCATGGCCTTCCATTCACTTTTTGTAATAACTTTGTCATGGGCTATATAGTCTATGTTCCATCTAGTACTTTTGTTTATTTTTGCACTTAGTTTTCCTGCTGAGAAAAGCACATAATTCTCATTATCCTGGACCTTTGTTTCAACCTTATCTTCTTCATAAATTTCAAATTCAGGTGTATTGGCTACGCCACCTTTATGGTTATAAAATTTAACTCTTATAACATCTTCCATAGGAGATGAGAAGTTTACAGTTAATAACCTTAAATTCAAAGTATCTCCTCTATCTTTAATAGGTTTCGGAGGAGCATATACTGTCAATGAATTATCATCATATTCAATATCGTAAGCCTCAGATGGGAAATAGGCATCTATACCTTCGCGCATTAGCCAATAACCTTTTGTAAATTTCATAAGACCTATCCTCCTGATAATTATTTAATATTTTGGCCTAAAATACTTTCCTTCATAAAAAACCATCTCAACAATTAATTATTCATATAACCTTTTGGGATTTTGTTTAGTTACCAAATGCCGTAAAGTCCAAGTTTAATAATTCTGATTTTTAATAATATAATACACAACACACACAATTAGGCTTTATTTTAAGTTATAGTACCTCAGCCGTTGCATAAAAACCTCGTTTCTTCTGATCTATAATGGCATCATTTTCAATTAGAAATTTCTGATCCAAGCGGATGTCATTGCTTGATGCTCCTAGCATTAATTTTATTTGACCTGCCTCTAATTTCCAATTCATATTTATATCTAAAAATGCTATTTGATCTACCTTGAATTTAAACTCTATTGTCTTAGTTTCTTCTGACTTTAAAAACAATCTTTTAAATCCTAATAATTCTATTTCTGGACGAACCATAGATGCGGTTATATCAGAAAAATATAATTGAACAACTTCATCCCCATCATATTTTCCTATGTTCTTTATATCCACACACACTGTAACCTCATCACCTGCATTTACAATGTCCTTTTTTATTACTAGATTTTTATATTCAAACTTTGTATATGATAAGCCATGACCAAAATAATATAATGGATAAGCTGTGTCATTAATGTAACCAAATGGATTACGTATCATTCCTGTTTTTCCTGCACCAACATAGCCACTTCCTCGTGGAAGACTATAATATATAGGTATTTGACCTGCATTACGTGCTGCAGTTACCGGCAAACGGCCAGCCGGATTATAATCTCCAAACAAAACACTTGTTAAAGCTTGCCCACCAAACTCGCCAGGTTGCCAAGCTTCAATAATTGAATCAAAGTGTGATGCTATATATTCATTTGAAAGCGGTCTCCCGTCAAAATGCATTACAACTGTCTTTTTATTCAATGCAAAAACTTTACGTGCAAATTCCTCTTGTTTTCCAGGCAGATCTATGTTTGTTGAATCTAATCCTTCACCAGCAGTAGAGGTTATACCCCAGCCACTTTTCCCACCAATTGTCATAATAACTACATCTGCTTCTGCAGCAATTGAAAGCGCATATTCTACACCAGAAACATCACTGCCTGCACAATTAATGCCTTTCGCATATTTAACTGTAGAATTTGGTAAATAATCTGAAATTGCCTGAAATAAGCTCTTACTGTTTTTAAATTTATTTCGGATTTGCTTTTCTATTTTTGGGGAAGAGTCTCTAAGTTCTCCTGGATATTTTTGTTCGATATCATATATGATTAACCCAGGCTCTTCGAATTCTTGACCATCTTCATCTCTTGATGATGTCATATCTATAACTGCAGGATATGAAAATGTTGAAAAGAAACTACGTACACTGTCTGCATGTGGTCCGATTACTGCTATATTTTTTATTTCCTTATCGAGAGGTAATAGTTCATTACTATTTTTCAATAAAATAATGCTTTCCCTGGATAAGTTTTCATTAAATTCATTTGTGGTTTTTTTATTTAAACTACTTTTTATCAAGTCTCTTTCTGGATAAGGGTTCTCGAATAATCCTAATTCAAATTTCGTAGTTAAAACACGTTGAACTGCAAGATTTAAAATATTCTCATCTAATCTACCTTCTTCAATAGCTTGAACTATTTCATATGTATAACCTTTTGGTCTTGGATATTCTACATCTAACCCTGCTTCTAGAGCTTTCAAACCGGCTTCATGATAAGACTCTGCAACAGCAAATGGATCCACGATTCTGTCTATAGATATATAATCTGAAACCACTATTCCACTGAAGCCTAGGTCTCTACGAAGAATATTAGTTAAAAGCTTACGTGAACATGCTATGGGTTCACCATCAATTGAGCTATATGAATTCATAACCCCCATTAATTCACCTTCTGTGATAGCAGCCTGGAATGGCTTACAATGGACCTCATATAATTCTCTTTCACTTATTAAACTCCGAGACATATTTAAACCACCCTCAGTTACGCCGTGTCCCACGAAATGCTTAGCTGTGGTAGCTATTCCCTTAGATTTATTCTTGCCTTGCATTCCTCTGACAAAAGCACTTCCCATAGCAGATACCAAGGTCGGGTCTTCCCCATATGTTTCTGTTATACGGCCCCAGCGGGGGTCTCTTGTTATATCCAAAACAGGTGAAAGAGCCTGCCTAAAACCCATTGCTAACATTTGCTCTTTTATAATTTCTGCCATTTGATATATTGATTCCATATTAAAAGTGGAAGCTTGCGCAATGGCACTAGGAAAAACACTAGCTCCTGTATATTGTGCCCCTGCAGCTGCTTCGCAATGAACAAGAGCTGGAATTCCTAACTCCGTTTCTTCTAAAAGAAATTTTTGCAGTTTATATGTATATTCTGCGATTATCTCTGGATTATCGGCTAAAGTAAAAGCTCCAACATTTCCAATTCCATTAGGTATATATTCCTTAAAATTAGGTATGTCAGGTGTTATAGTTACTAAACAAGTTATTTGATCGATTTTTTGTTCAACAGACATACGTGACATTAAATCGCTTACTCTTTCATTTATTGACTTAGATGAATCTTTATATATATACATAAATTAACTCCCAAAAAAATTTAGATTGATAAGATTTTACTAAAGATGACCACAATAACATGGTCATCTTTAGATAATATTTAATAATTCTATTTGTAATCTGACACGTTGTCTTTTGTAATAACAGCAAAAGGTACAAAGATATCGTCGATAGTTGCTGGATCTACACCATCTCTTATTTTTGCAAATACTTCAGCACCAGCTTTTGCTTGTGCTTTTGCATCCTGCAAAACTGTCATTGTTAATTCTCCGGCTTCTACAGAGACCAATGCAGAATCACTTCCATCTATACCTACCGTTATAATCCCTTCAAGCCTATTTGCTGATTTTAATGCTTCCACTGCTCCTAATGCAGAATCGTCATTTTGACAAATGATTGCATCAAAACTTTCAAAAGCTTGCAAACAGTCCTCAGCGGTACTCATACCCAAGTCTTTTCTGTTTTCTACATTATACTCTGCTAATATTTGAACATCTGGTCTTTCAGCTAACTTGTCCATTAAGCCTGCTTTACGATCAATATATTGTTGATCATTTGGTTGACCTGTAAAATATATGATTTTTGCATTTTCAGGTAAAGTTTCTACCAGGTATTCCCCTTGTATTTTGCCTGCATCATAGTTTTGTGACCCTATATATATAAATTTTTCATAATTTTCAGCACCTCTTACTGTTGTCAAAAATGATATATAAGGAACACCTGCTGCTTTTGCTGCTTCTAAAGCTGGTACTGAGCCATCCAAGTCATTACTAATTGCGGATACAATTTTTACACCTTCTACTAAAACATCATCAATTTGACCATTTTGTATGTTTGTGTCGCCTTTCGCATCCGTAACAATTATTTTCATTCCAAGAGCTTCTGTTTCTTGCACAAGATAGTCTCTAAATTTCGCACAATAATCGTATACATCGTTATTATTTGCAAAACCAACTGTAAAAACATCATCGGTCTTTGGTTTACAACCTACTAAACTTAAAACTCCTACTATTAAAACTAGGATTGCAAGTAGTTGCATATAGCGTTTTACATTTTTCATCTTCTTTTCCTCCATTTTTTTATAGCAACAGTGAGTTTCACTGATATGCTTGAAATCAACAATTAACTTTTCGTTTTTAATCCTTTTGTTTTAACGTCAATAATTACAGCACCAGCTATCAATAAACCTTTTGTAATTAATTGATATTGTGTAGATATATGAAGTAAATTTAAAATATTATTAATCAGACCCACTATAATTGAACCTACTAATGTCCCAACAACTGTACCTATTCCACCTAAAAAACTAGTTCCCCCAACAATAACAGCTGTAATTGCATCAAATTCATAGCCGCTTCCAACAGAAGGTTGACCAGACATTAATCGTGCCATTAATACCACACCAGATAATCCTACAAGACCACCACTTATTGTAAAAATTATACGCTTATTGCGATTGACATTGATACCTGATGCAATTGTTGCTTTTTCGTTTCCACCAATGGCATATATATTTAGCCCTAATGTAGTATTTCTCATTAATAAATAAACAAATATCACTGCTAAAAGAGTAATTATCACAGGTACAGGAATACCTATTATGTTACCATGTCCTACCCAGCGTATTTTCTCTACTCCATTTATGGCCTGTCCATTAGTATATATTTGCGTAATACCTTTTGCTACATTTGTCATTGCTAATGTCGCAATAAATGGTTGTAATTTATAGTGAGTAATTAAAAATCCATTTACCCAACCAGTCATTAATCCAATACCTATACCAACAACAATAGCAAGTGGAACATTACCTGTAGCCGCTAATGCACCAGCTGAAAAGCATGCTGACATAGTACATACTAATCCTGCTGATAAATCTATCATGCCTGAAACTATTAGCATTGTCTGCCCACAAGCAATTATTGTAACTACCGAAATTTGCTTTAAAATATTTATTAAATTAGCAGGTTTCAAAAAATTCCGATTAATCAATGCTGAACTTACGAAAAGTACAATTAAAATTAAAAATATACCGTATTTCCGATAAATTGTACTAAAATTAATTTTCCCTATTTCTTTATCTTTCATTTTTAAAATCCACCTTCCACTATTGTTTTCATAATTAATTCCTGCTCAGCTTCTTCTCTACTCAGCTCTCCAATAATACGCCCATCGGATATAATCTTTAAACGATGGCTCATAGCAATTACCTCTCGCATATCTGAAGAAACAAAAATAATAGCCATTCCTTGTTTTGCTAATTCTACAATCAATTTATAGATTTCTTGCTTAGCACCAACATCAATACCACGGGTTGGCTCATCTAAAATCATAACTTTAACATTTCTAACTAGCCATTTCGCAAGAACAACTTTTTGTTGATTACCTCCACTTAAAGTCTCAGTTAAAGCATCTATTGTAGGTGCTTTTATATCCAATCTTTTATAGATTTTTAACACTTCATTACGTATTTTTTTATGATTTAATAATTTGTGTTTTGAAAACATATCATAATTTGGTATTACAATATTGTCTTTTATTGATAAGGGTCCTACAAATCCATATATACTACGATCTTCAGATACCATGGCTATCCCTGCCTTAATACTTTCATGGATACTTCTATTCTTTAAAAGTTTACCTTCTAAAAAAATCTGCCCAGAGTCGTATAAGTCAAGACCAAAAATGGCTCTCATTATCTCACTTCTTCCAGAACCCATCATCCCAGAGAATCCTAAAATCTCCCCTTTTTTCAATTCAAAGCTTACATTCTCAAAAATATTTTTTGAATTTAAGTTATCTACTTTAAGTAACGTTTCATTATAACTTTTATCTATTGGAGGGTATATATCTGATAATTCACGGCCTACCATCATTGATACAAGCTTATCTTGGGTTACATCATCTATTGAATAAGTTCCAATATATTTACCGTCTCTTAAAACAGTTACATCATCACATAATTGAAACACTTCCTCTAGCCTATGCGAAATGTATACTATGGTAATACCTTTTTCTTTTAAAGATTTTATTTGTCTAAATAAGTATTCTGATTCTATATTGGTCAGCGCTGATGTAGGCTCATCCATAATTATTATTTCACTATCACGAGAAATAGCCTTAAGTATTTCAATCATTTGAATTTGCGCAATACTTAGTTGTTTCATTTTTAGATTGGGATTATAATCCAACTCAAGATACTCTAGAACTTCCTGCGTTTTTCTTAATCTTTCTTTTTTGTCTATCATACCTTTATATTTTAAAGGTTCTCTTCCAAGAAATAGATTTTCAGCAATAGTAAGTTCTGGTATTGAATTTAATTCTTGGTGAACTATAGAAATCCCTTTTTCTAAAGCTTCTTTTTCTGATCTAAAATATGTTTCTTTTCCTTTGTAATAAATAGTTCCATCATAAGTGGAATATGTTCCTGATAGAATTTTCATCAATGTTGACTTTCCAGCTCCGTTTTCCCCAACCAAACCATGAACTTTACCAACTTGCAATGTCAAATTAACATTATCTAAAGCAACTACTCCAGGAAAAACCTTACGAATATGCTCTAGTTTTACAATATCTTTTGTTCCCACTCTTATACTCTCTCCTTGTTAACTTGATTATAAAGCAACTCCAAATCTTAATTTTAAATCTTATATAGCCTAATGCAAAGTGTTCAATCGTTTTAAATCATTTAAAAAAAATATAAATGTCATTTACCATCTGCAATTTTCAAATTCTATTACTATTACTTTTCTTTAGAGAGTCTTAATTTATTTCCACTTTTTAGTTTGTCTTCTTTATAAAATTTAATCAACAATTATTAACTTAATATTGCAGTTTTTACAAAGATTGACATTGTTAAAACCTTTTAAATTAGTTAAAACACCACGTTCATAATATCATAACTTTTTATTGAATGCAATAACTTTTTTGCAATTCTAAAGTAGCAGCATATTATATTTTTCGGCGCTTTAATTAAATAAAGCTTTAACATAAATTCGCAATTCTGCAAAATATAAACTATATTAATTTTATATCTAACAGTTAGGTTTCTTGTATTTAATATTATCCTATTCTTTCTTGTAATATCTCGAAACATATATTTTCATAAAACAAAGACATGGTTTTGGATTGATTTTTATTATATAGGTATTGTACTTTCTCTAAGTATAAGTTCAGGTTCATACATTATCTGCCTTCGCTTATCGTCTTTATCATTTTCGATAAAATACATAATTTCTTGAGCTACTCTCTTTCCAATTTCATCAATAGGAACATGAATTGTAGTTAGTGGAACATCTACTATGTCTGAATAAGGTATATTATCAAAACCAATAAGAGACAAGTCTCGGGGAATGACAACACCTTCTTGCCGTGCTTTTTTAAAAATTCCAAAAGCCATTTCATCATTAAAAGAAAAGATTGCTGATGCTTTCTGTTTCAAAAAATATGGTAAGCTTGCACTCCCACTTGCCATAGTATAATCCCCATAAAAAATCATATTTTCGTCATATTTTATTCTTGCTTCTTCTAATGCATATTTATAGCCTTCAAGACGTTCTTTTGTAACTTTAAATCTACGATCACCACATAAACAACCAATCTTTGAGTGTCCATACTCTATTAGGTGCTTTGTTGCCATGTATCCACCTTTAAAATAGTTAGTACATACATCCGCACCATTACGCTCCAAGCCAAATATATCACGAGTTACAATGGGAATATTCACCTTGTTTAAGTAATCTTTTAGAGATGCATATTTCGAATCAGAATCTTGAACATAAGGTTGGCCTAATATAATACCTTCCACATTCGCTGCCATAAATTCATCAACAATATGGCTTGGTTCTAGACTATCATCATTTAAAATATGGCATAACAGAGCATAGCCCTTTCTTTGAACTACTAAATCTATTGCCATAAAGAAAGAAGCTACATGTGCATTTCGCAAATCAGATATAACCAAACCAATTAATTTGCTATGGTTTGTAACTAAACTTACTGCAGCCCTGTTAGGCTGGTAGTTCAAACGTTCAGCTGTCTTGATAACTCTATTTTTTGTAGCCTTAGCAACTCTACTAGGTTTGTTAGATAACGCAAGAGATACCGTTGAAACAGAAACACCACATTCTCGCGCAATATCTTTTATGGTAACTCTCATTTTGCCATCCTTCTATCATAATTTTCTATACTCTTTAATTATTAAATATGTGGATCCCTAATTTAATTATCTATTTATATTTTTTCTATTTACTGCGTACTTATACCAATAAATAGTAACATAATTTCACTAAATTTGCGAATACGCTTTTTGAAAACATAACTGGAAATTATTCTAGTAAGGTCAAATACTTGTGACACGAAACTCTAAAATAATACTATAATGAATATCATTGTTTACTAAACAACATTCATAGGTAAATATTAATTAAATCCCCCATTTGCCTGCAAATCCAAATACCCATCTTGCTATATTATTATACCTGTTATTATAACTTTTAAATGCTTATAAATACTTATAATAATTCTTTATAACCACTAAATCTTCTTTTTTATAGGTCAAATAATTGTTTCATCTATGACATTTTCTATAAA
>Ga0265293_10012758_pt1 | contig 11066 bp, 16 predicted proteins | sample Munlanlewell138R_FD_192505 | JGI IMG/M metagenome (GOLD analysis project Ga0265293, IMG submission 192505) | Leachate microbial communities from a municipal landfill in Southern Ontario, Canada - Leachate well 138R | ecosystem: Engineered > Solid waste > Landfill > Unclassified | place: Canada... | reverse complement strand
CTACTACTGGCGCTTGTATGTTAGTTAGAAAAAAATTAGCTAAATTTAATGAAAATTATATTAGGGGTTATTATGAAGATGTTGATTTATGTTTAAAAGCTAGAGAATTAGGGTATAAAATAGTTATTAATCATGAAGCTAAACTTATTCATTTTGAAGGAAAATCACAAGATATTGCTAAAAAAGAAGATACTAAAAAATTTGATGATATTAGTAAACAAAATCAAAAATTATTTAATGAATTATGGACTAAAGAAAGAATTAATAATTTACCTAAAATATCTATGACTCCAGATTTAAAAGGAACAGAACATGAAGAAAAAATTGAAATAGGAGGAGGAGAACATTCTTTATATCCTAATTATACTCAAGTTGATCTAAAACAACTTCCTAATATTAAATATAATAATGATGCTCGAATATTACCATTTCCTAGTAATACTTTAACTGATATTTGTGCTTGTTATTCTCTTAATTGTTTTTCTAAAGAAGAAGCAGAAGTAGCTTTAAGAGAATGGTTTAGATGTTTAAAACCAGGTGGAAGATTAGAATTATATGTTCCTGATATAAGTAAAATATTTAAAGAATTTCTTGCTACTAAGAATGAAGATATTTTAAAAGAAATTTATGGTTCTTCTGATAGTGAATTAGAAATATTTAAATGGGGATATTCTTTTGAAACTTTAGATACTTTACTTTCGAAAGTTAATTTTGTTAGAGTAACTTTAATTAAACCAACTTCTTTACATATTAATAGTTTAGGTATAGAAGCTTTTAAAAAATTATGAACGATAAAATTAGTGCAATAGAAAGAGTTAGATTTACAAATGATCCTAACGTACCTGTAGTAGTTATTAGAGAACATCTTATTCGTTATGTTTTAGCAATGGATAGTATTACAAACAAAGATGTTTTAGATGTAGCTTGTGGTTCAGGATATGGAATGTATTTAATGTCTTATCTTGCTAAGAGTGTATCGGGTTATGATTATAGTCAAGAAGCAATAGATGAAGCTAAACAATTTTCTTATAAATGTGATACTTGTTTAGAGATTAGAAATTTAGAAGAAGATAAATCTTTAAGTAATGATAAACATGAAAAATTTGATGTTATTACTTGTTTTGAAACTATTGAGCATGTAGTAAATCCTGAAATACTTTTAAAAAATTTAAAAGAAGCAACAAAAGAAGATGGAACTATTTATATTAGTACTCCTAATGATATTGAAAAAACTGATAGTAATGAATGGCATAAATGTCATTTTGACTTTTTCAGTTTATTTGCTTTAATTAAATCAGTTATGAACGATCCAAAGATAACATTATATGGCGCTGACCAATATGGAGTTACTGATAATGTTACTAAAGAATATATTATTGCTAAAATAGAATTATGAAAGAACCAAAACATTTAAATATTGTGATGGAACGCTATCATGATTTTTGTGAATATTATATGTATAAGGCTATGCCTGAACATACTTTTTATGTTGTTGATAATGGAGTTGTACCTAAAGGAAGAACTTTTCCTAGTAATGCCATAATTACTCCTTGGGATCAAATACCTTGGGATATTATTGATTGTGGTTATGCAGTTCAATTTGAAAGAGTTAAATCAGTTTGGGAACATAATAAACCTTGTGTTTATCATATTGACCAAGTACCTCAACAATGGGATAACACTAAAGCTTTGGCTGAATTATTAAAAAATACTCCTACTCTTTATTGGTCAGAAGAAGAAGCTAATTTATGGCAAGTTGGTACTCCAATAATAAGACCACATCCAATCGATATTAAAATTTTTAAAGGTTATAATCCAACTCAAGAAAAAGCTATTACTGTTGCAACTAGAGCTATTAGTGGTTGGGGATCAGAATTAAAAGGCTACTATATTCTTAAAGAAGCTTATTCTAAAGTACCTATTCAAGTAATTGCTAAAGATGACCAAGATTTTCAAAATGCTAAAGCAATCTACTCAGAAGAAGAAATGGTTAAAACTTTACAAGATCATCAAGTTTATTTTAATTGTGCTTGGAAATTAGATAGAAGTCCTTTAGAAGCTATGGGAGTTGGTTTACCAGTAGTAGCTATTAGAACTTGTTTTAATGTTTATAAGAAATATTTTAATGAAGAAAAAGGTAATATTGTCTATGCTCACGATATTCCAGATATGATTAATAAAACTAAAGAACTTTTAGCTAATAAAGAAAGATGTTATGAAATAGGAGTTAAAGCCAGAGATACTATTAGAGAATTTTGGAATCCTGAATTATCAAGAAAAGGCTGGAATGAAGCTTTTAAATTAGCAATGAAAAAATGATTAATCAAATTTTAACTAAAGATTTTAGAAAATTAAAAGCAGATTGGGATACTGCGGCTTTAACTGATTATTTTAGAGATTATATTGCTCAAGGTTTTAATGAAGAAGAAGCTTTTAAAGAATCAGGAAAAAAAAGTACAAAATGGATAAGAGAATTTATAAATAAATATGAAATTGATTGGAAAGATAAAATAGTAGTTGAATTAGGTTGTGGTGCAGGTCGAATGACGGAATTTATTGCTAAAGATGCAAAACTTGTTCAAGCAATTGATATTTCAGCTGAAATGCTTAAAAGATTACGACAACGATTAGGAGATAAAAAAAATATTGAACCTCTTTGTATTATTCGAGATTACTCAGTAATTAGTGATTTAAGTGTTGATTTAATTATTAGTTATCTTGTATTTCAACATACTCCTGAAAATATGGTAGAAAGATTATTTGAAGATGGTAGAAGAATATTAAAACCAAATGGTTATTATTTTTTTCAAATTCCAATAGCTGATACTCATAAATGTATTCCTTGTAATAATGCTAATGCAGTAGATATGGTTTATTGGACTTTAGAAGAAATAAAAGAATTAGCTAATAAATATAGATTTAAAATAATAGCTGAGTCTAAAGATAATTCTTGTTTTTTTATTTTTAAGAAAGAAAATTATTAGTTTTTATTATATAATTAATATATGAAAATTACGTTTTATGATGGACATGGAAAATTAGCTTATAATCCCAATACTGAAAAAAATGTTGGTGTTGGAGGAGCTGAAACAGTTTTAATTCAAACCGCTAAAGCATTAGCTAAAAAAGGACACGAAGTATCTGTTTATATAAATTGTAATTTTCCTAATTATCATGAAGGAGTTGGTTATTATAAATTTCAAGACTATAAACCAGATGATGAAGATATTTTAATAGGATTTGAAAATTTTCCTTCAACATATAATGCTAAAAAAGTAATAAATTGGGTTAATCGTTTTACTATAGATGATGTTTTACGATATCCAAATGTAGATAAAATATTTGTAATGAGTAATTGGCATAGAGATTATTTTGCTTCAAGTCTTCCAAAAGAATTAATTGAAAAAATGAGAGTTATTAGTCCAGGAGTAATTCCTGAATTTTTTGAAAGTAAAATTGAAAAACAACCTTTTAATATTACTTATACTGGACACCCTGGTAAAGGTGGAATGGCTGCTTTAATTCCTGTAATGGAAAGATTAAGAGAAAAAATTCCTCAAGCAAAAATTCATGTATATGGTGGTGGTGGAATGTGGGGTTGGGATAACGAACAATATCGTCCTTTATATACTAAAATGATTAAAAACGGTATTTTATATCATGGACAAATAGGTAAAAAAGATCTAATAACAAGATTGAATCAAGCTCAAATTTTTCTTTATCCTGTTGGTAGTCATCATAAAGAAACCTTTTGTTTAGCGGTTTTAGAAGCTATGGCTGCTGGTTGTGTAGTAATTGCTAGTAATAGTGGAAATGTAAAAACTTTAATTGGAGATAGAGGTTATGTTGTTGATGGAGACATTAATCATTATAAATGGTCTATGGATGCCGTTGAATTAATTTCAAATCTTTATGAAGATTCTAGACTAATGGAGTATAAAAGTAGAATATCAAAAGAATTTGCTAAAGAATTTACTTGGGAAAAAACAGTTCAACAATTTGAGGAGGCAATAAAATGAAAATAGGATATGCGTATGTAGTTGCAGACCTTCTTCATATTGGACACTTAAAACATTTAGAGGCTTGTAAATCACTTTGCGATAAACTTATTGTTGGAGTTTTAACAGATGAAGCTACAATGGAAAAAAAACCTAAACCAATTATTTCTTTTGAAGAACGATTAGAAATGGTTAAAGCTTTAAAATGTGTAAATATTGCTATTAGACAAGATACTTATTCTCCTCTATCTAATGTAGAACAATTAAATATTGATATTCTTTTTGAAAGTGTTAGTCATACTAAAGAATCAATTTTTGAAGCTAAACGACTAATGGAAAAATTCTTAAAAGGAAAATTAATAGTTATGCCTTACTATGATAAACAAAGTTCAACAGAAATTAAAAATAAAATCATTAAGGAGTGGAAAAATGATAAGTCATAAATTATCAATTTTAAAAAGTATTATTTGGCGAATTATGGGAGTAATTGTTCTTGCTTCTGTTACTTATTTTTTTACTAGAAGATTAATTACAACTACTTATATTACAATAGTTCATCATACTACTTTTCTATTAATATTTTATTTACACGAGAGATTATGGATAAAATTATATCCTAAAAATGCTCCATGGAGAAAAATAGTTAAAGCTTTTACTTATGAAATAATTTTAGGAATGGGAATTGGTGGTTTAATTGTTTATGCTTTTACAGGTCAATTTTCAAAAGTAACAGAAATTACAGGAACATATACTATTATTAAATTAATTCTTTATTACTTTAATGAGAAAATTTGGAATCGAATAGAATCAAAATGAAACCAATTATTAAGCTACATAACAAATATAAAAATCAACCTATCTGGTTAGTTGGTTCTGGTCCAAGTTTAGAAAGTTATCCTGATAATTTCTTAGATAATAAAATAGGAATAACACTTCATTTAGCATCTTTAAAATTTCCTAATACTACTTATAGATATTTTAGTGAATATGATCGACTTTCCTTTTTAAAAGAAAGTAAAGATATTTTAGAAAAAGATATAATTGTAGGATGGCCGTTTTATGGGAAAACTAAAAAAGATTGTTTAAAACTAATTGAAGATTTTAAAGCAGTTTATTATATGGATAGATTATCATTCCCTCCAGATGGAAAAATGAAAGCGGAAACTTCTAATAAAAGTTTTAAATGTATGCAAAGAAGAGTTAATATAGCAAAAAAAGCATCTTCTAATCTTTTTTATGATTATACAACTTGTGCTCATATGGGAATGTATGCTGCAATTATCTTAGGTGGTAATCCAATTAATATAATCGGTTGTGATTTTAAGTCAATAAATAATAAAGAACACTTTAATATTGTTAATGATATTGATACTAAAATGAGACCAACAATGGTTAGTTTTTCACATGAATCAAGAGGTAATTATATGAAAAAAGCGATGGATGCAATAATTGATGGATGTAAAGATATAAGAATTAAAGTAAATCAATATAATAATTATTCAGAAATCTAATTATGCCTAGTAAAGTAAGAGAAACAATTTTTAAGACAATGGAGATGTATAGTCGAAAGATTAGTCCTGAAAATAAACAATGGAATGTTTTAGAAATTGGAATTGATGGCGATTCTAAACCAGGAGGTAATTATAAATATTTTGGTGTTGGTAATAATTATAAAACTTTAGATATTTTAGAAAGAACTGCTCCTGATATTGTTGCTGATATTTGTAATAACGATTTACCAAGTGAAGAATGGGATTTAATTATAATGAGTCAAGTTATAGAACATATTTTTGATTTTAAAAAAGCACTTGAAGAGTGTCATAGATTATTAGTAAAAGGAGGATTTTTAATAGTTGATTGTCCTTTTGTATGCGATTATCACGGACAATCAGGTTATGACGATTACTGGAGAATTTCTCATAAAGCTTTACAGAATCTTTTAAATAATATTGGCTTTGAATATGGCAATTGTGGTTTAGTCGATGGTATACTTACATCAGCAATAGCAAGAAAATCGATTAATAAAATTAAAAAAGGATAATTATGAAAATAGGAATAATAGGTTACGGAATAGTTGGTAAAGCTCAAGAAGAATTTTGGGGTAAAGAAAATTGTATTATTCATGATCCTTTTCAAGGTTTTGAAAATAAAGATTTAATTAATAAAGAATGTGATATAGCTTTTGTTTGTGTTCCTACTGCTATGAAAGAAGATGGTTGTTGTGATTTATCAATTATAGAAAAAACAATTTTTTGGCTAGAAACTCCTGTTATAGTTATTCGTTCTACTGTTCCACCTGGTACTACAGATTATTATTCTAGTTTATATAAAAAAAATATTATTTTTGAACCTGAATATTTAGGAGAAACTAATTTACATCCTTATTTAGATCTTCGTAAACGTAAATTTGTTATTTTGGGTGGAGAAAGAAAATACTGTGATATTGTTCTTTCTTATATGCAATCTTTAATGCATCCTGATACTCATTTTTATTTAACTGATGCTAAAACTGCTGAATTATGTAAATACATGGAAAATTCTTTCTTAGGTATGAAAGTAATTTTTTGTAATGAATTTTATGAAATAGCTCAAGCTTTAAAGATAGATTATAATGAATTAAGAGAATTATGGTTAGCAGATGAACGAATTGGAAGAAGTCATACTTTTGTTTATCCTAATAATAGAGGTTTTGGCGGTAAATGTCTTCCAAAAGATATAAACGCTATAGTTAAAAAATCAGAGGAGGTAGGTTATGAACCAAAATTTATTAAAGCAATCCTTGAAAATAATGAAAGGATCAAAAAACTCTAAAATTTGTTATTTAGATTTTGATGATTTCGGAGAAACTAATAATAGATTAGATTGGTTTTGGATGCTTAAAAAAGAATTTCCTAATTTCAAAGTTAATTTATTTACAATAATGTCTGATTATAGTTCTGAATTTGATAATTATATTAAAACTTTAAATTGGATTCAAATTTGTTACCATGGTGTTAATCATATCAATAATGAAGAAATTCCTGAATTAAATTTAAATATACTTGAAGGATATAATCCTGTAAGGATTTATAGAGCTCCATATTGGCAATTATCTGATGTAATGTATGAAAGATTAAAAAAATTAAATTATAAAATAATGCTTCATCCTGATGATACTAGAGAAGGAATTAAATATAATTGGAATATAAAAGATAGTCCTCCTGATTTACCTATTTTATATGGTCATGGTCATATTCAAGATGTTTGTAATAATGGTTTAATTGAAGCATTTGAAAATATTATGAAATTACCTAAAGATACTATATTTAAATTCTTATGATAAATTACAATCCTGATAATTATTTACTTTCTATTTTTGATAAATATATTCTTGCTTTATTGGTATATACAAAACTTCCTCTTGAAGAAATAGAAAAAAGAGGACAATTAGAAAATCAATTTAAAAGTAAATTTACTTCTGAAATAATTCAAGACGAAGAAAAAATAAAAAAACTATATCAAACTTCAGATGCTTATATGTTTGCTAATCCTTATTATTATAAAGATAATTTTGAAAGTAGAATGGAAAAATTTTGGAAACCAATAGTAGAAAATCCAGGTTCAGTTCTTGATTATGGTTGTGGTGCTGGAGTATTAGATGAATTTTTACTTAGAAAAGGAATAAAAGATATTACTTTATGTGATTTAATTTCTCCTACTTTTAACTTTGTTAAATTCTTTTTTAAAGATAGAGTAAAATATGAAAAAAATAGTGATGAATTAAAAGGACAATACGATTGGATTATATGTAATAGTGTTCTTGAACATATTCCTGATCCCATAAAGACTGTTAAGATGTGGGAAAAACATTTAACTCCAAGAGGAAAAATAATAGATTCTATGGCAGTTGATGTTGGAGGTCCTCATTTACAAATATCAATTAATAAATATAACGAAGTTAAAGATTTAATACAAAGGATAAATGAAAGATGAAACCAATAATTTCAGTAGTTATATCTACTTATAATCAACTATTACTTCAAAGAGCAATAGATAGTGTATTAGCTCAAACTTTTAAAGAATTTGAATTAATTATCGTTGATGACCATTCTAAAGTTCCACCTCAAATTAATCTTCCTAAAGGCGAAAATAGAGTAATACCAATAAGATTACCTTTTAATACTGGATATATGGTAAGACCTAAAAATATAGGAATTATGTGTGCAAGAGGTAAATATATTGCTTATCTTGATGATGATAATGTTTTTCTTCCTAATCATTTAGAAGTTTTATATAAAACTATTACTAAAACTCAAGCTGATGTTGTTTACGGTGATAGAGTTTATAAAAGTATAATTCCTAATGAAAAACGATTTATGGGTAAAATGAGCTGTGATTATGATTTAAATAAACTTAATCAAGGAAATTATATCGATACTTCTGATATTATGCATACAATCCAAGCAATTAATGATATTGGCTATTGGGATATTTTTTGGGAAAGAAAAGCAGATTGGTTATTAATGCTTAGATTTGGTAAAGCAGGAATGAAAATAATTCATATACCTGAAATTATTACTGAATATTGGTGGGGAGATAATAATATTGGAACTCCATTAAAATAATGAATGATATTACTGTTGTTATAGTTATTAAAAATCGTGATTATATTAGATCAAAAAGATGTATAAATAGTCTTTTAGAACAAACATCTTCTTGTAATATTATTATCGTTGATTATGGAAGTGAAGATAAATCTTGGTATTCTGAAGTTTTTGGTAGTAGTGAAAAAATTACTTTAATTGAAGTTACTAAAAATACTAAAATTTTTAACAAAAGTAGAGCTTTAAATATTGGATTTAAACAAGCTAATACTAAATATATTTTATCTACAGATATTGATTGTATTTTTGCACCAAATTTCATTGAAGAAATTATAAAAGTTTTAACTACTAAAAAAAAAGCAATCGTTCTTAGTCGAAAAATTGATTTAGATGAAAGTGGACAAGAAATAGAAAAACATGAACCTTCAGCTAGTGGTAGTTGTATTGGAATAAATAAAGAATGGATAGAAAAAGTACATGGTTACGATGAATTTTATACTTATTGGGGTAGAGAAGATAATGATTTAGTTGATAGAGCAATAACTGATGGTTATGAAATAGTTTGGATTACAGATAAAACAAAAATATATCATCAATGGCATTTACCAGCTACTCAAAAAACTATAGAAGATAATGATTGGTATTATAAATTACCGAGTAAACCTATTATTCGTAATCCTAATCAATGGGGAGAAATATGAAAATTTCAATATATACACTAACTCAAAATAGACTTGAATTAACTAAACAAATGATGGAAAGTTTAGATAAAAATACTCATATTCCTTTTGAACATTATATTATAGATCAAGGAAGTACTGATGGAACTTTAAAATGGTTAAAGAGTTTTACTTATCAATTAGGGAAACTTTATGTTTTTCCTTTATCTAAAAATATTGGTATTAATAGTGGAGATAATTTTGCTCTTGATAGAATTAATCGTGATACTGATGTAATAATAAAATTAGATAATGATGCTCTAATAATGACTGATAGTTGGTTAGAACAATGTTTATTAGTATTAAAATCTAAAATGCTTATTTCTCCTTATATTTTAGGATTGTTACAAAATAGAGGAGGAATTCCTAGATATGCCTATGATAAGGAAAATAATTTAGGTTATACTCCTGCTATTGGTGGTATTTGTCAAATTGGATTTACTAAAGCATGGTTTGAAGATTCGGGCAGTTTTCCAGTTAATATGCCTTCTAATTATCATCACGATGATATGGAATTTTGCGCTAGACTTAAAGAGTCAGGTTATAAATTTGCCTATAAAGAAGATGTTTATATAAAACATCTTAATTTATTAAATAAAAAATAAAGGTATATAATAGAAGTTATGAATAGAAAATATCAATGTAAAAAATGTGATACTATATTCACAGAAGAAGTATCTAATAAATTTATTAAGACTATATTAATAAAATGCCCTAACTGTGGGTCTTCAGATATTAAAACTAATAATATTATTAGAAAAGAAACAAAGGAATTTGCAAAGACAGATAAATAATAGTATTCTTAGTTAGTATTGACAATAAAGTATAGTATTAATATACTTACATTAGTTTTAGTAAAGAGTTCCAGTAAAAGTATTCTATTTATAGAGAAATTTAAAGGAACTCTTTTTGTTGTAAAAAAAGTAATTATGTTTATAATTTATAACTGTGGATATAATTCAAGTATATTTTTGAATGGTCCAGCAACAAATAAGAAGTACGGCTTTAAAAAAAGATTTGTTACAAAAGTAGATGATAAAGATGGTGAAGCTTTTCTACAAATGACAAGTAGAGAAATACCATGGTGTCCTACTAATAGTAAATCTATACCGCCTTTTATGAAACTTGAAGAATGGTGTAAAGGGAAAGAAGGTAGGTTTGATACAAAACCATTTAAAATTTATAATCCTAACAATTATAAAAAATTATTTAAACTATAATTATAAATTATAAAGGAATTTAAAAATATGGAAAATACAGAAACAAAAACATTTCAACATTTTAAATTTACACTTCCTATTCTTAAAACGAGAATAGCAGTTGAAAAAGTAAATGGTGTAGACGTAGAAACTAAATTTGTTGAAGGAGTAGCTTCTTCTACTGATCTTGATTTACATGGTGATAGAATGGATCCTTCGGCTATTAAATCAATGGCTGATTCTCTTAAATATCATTTAATTAATTTAAATGCAGATCACGATACTACATGGAGCGCTGAATTAGGAGATATATCAAAATTAGATGTATCTGAAACTAATCAACTTCTTATTGAAGCTAAACTTAATAAAATGAGTAAAGCAGAAGATTTATGGCTTGCTTTAACTGAAATGGATAAAAAATTAGGTCTTTCGATTGGTGGTTATGTTAAAGAATATGAAATGGTTAAAGAAGATTTTAAAAATGAAGAAACAGGAGAAGTTGAACAAAAATGGGTAAAACATTATAAAAATATTGAATTAGATCATATTGCTGTTACTTCAAGTCCT
>Ga0265293_10012757_pt1 | contig 11067 bp, 9 predicted proteins | sample Munlanlewell138R_FD_192505 | JGI IMG/M metagenome (GOLD analysis project Ga0265293, IMG submission 192505) | Leachate microbial communities from a municipal landfill in Southern Ontario, Canada - Leachate well 138R | ecosystem: Engineered > Solid waste > Landfill > Unclassified | place: Canada... | reverse complement strand
GATCTCGGCCATCGCCTCACCGGTACTGATTCCCGGTAACACGTCACCAATCAGCTTGATACTCGGATAACCGTTGTAGCGAACGATCTGCACTGGCCCTTGTCGCCAGTCAACTTCGATCAGGGACTCCAGAGCAACGAGGTCGCCGCTACGATTGGGCACATAGAGATTGTTCAACGATTCCGGGGTAGCCCGGCTATCGGGTTCCGCTTGCACGATCACCCGCTGCATGCGCCCCTGGTTCGGAAATTCGTTGACCAGTGCCGAGCCGAAGGCGGTGGACAGTGAGGCATTGATGACATCGAACGGCACACCCAGCGCTTCGGCCTTGTCTCGGTCTATGCGCAATTCCATCTGCGGGGCATCTTCCAGGCCTTCGACCATGATGTAGGCGAACAGCGAGGACTCATACGCCATGCCGATCAGCTGGTCGGTGGCGGCCAGCAGTGCCTCGCGGCCCAGGCCGTTACGATCCTGCAAACGCAGCGCCAGGCCAGTCGAACTGCCCATGCCCTCGATCGGCGGCGGCAACACCGAGAACAGCGTGCCGTCCTCGAACCCCGCGAACACGGCATTAGCCTGATCGGCTTCAGCCATCGCCGACTCATCGCGTGAGCGTTCGGACCAGTCTTTAAGCGTCACGAAGGCAACGCCGGCATTCTGACCCATGCCGGAGAAACTGAAGCCCTGCAGCGACAGCACATCGACCACCGCCGGGCGCTCCATGAAGTACTGCTCCATCTGTTTGGTTGTCTCCAGTGTGCGATGGTAAGTAGCACCTGGCGCCAACTGCACGTCCGTCATTACATCACCTTGATCCTCCGTGGGCAGGAAACCTGTCGGTAGACGCAGGAAGGAAAAGGCCAGCACCGCCACGATAGCCGCATAAATGAACATTATTCGACCGGTACGTGACAGCAGCCGCCTCGACGTGGCGGTATAGCCATCCGTGAGACGGCTGAAACGGCGATTGAACCAGCCAAAAAATCCTTTCCTCTCCCTGCGCGCTCCGCTGGGCAGCGGCTTGATCAGCGTGGCGCACAGTGCCGGGGTGAAGGTCAGCGCAAGGAAGGTGGACAGCAGCGCAGCGACCGCCATCGACACGGAGAACTGACGATAGATAACCCCCACCGAGCCACTCATGAACGCCAGTGGAAGCAGTACCGCCAACTGCGCCAGCGTGGTCCCGACGATGGCGCCGGTGAGCTGCTGCATGCTCTTGATCGTGGCTTCCTTGGGCGTCAGGCCTTCCTCGATCATCAGCCGGTCGACGTTCTCCACCACGACAATGGCATCGTCAACGAGTATGCCAATCACCAGCACCATGCCGAACATGGTCATCATGTTGATCGAGAAACCCAATGGCAGCATGACCGCCAGCGTGTCGAGCAGGCTCACCGGTATGACGAGGGTGGTAATCAGGGTATAGCGAATGTTCTGCAGGAACAGCAGCATGACCAGAAACGCCATCGCCACGGCCTGTACCAGGGTACTCAGCACCTTTTTGATGGACGATTCGGCAAACTTGGACGTGTCGTACGGGACGTTGTAGCTAATGTCCTGCGGAAAGGTGGCGGAGAGTTCCTCCAGCCGCTCCTTGACCGCCCGGGCGGTTTGCAGCGCGTTGGCGTTGGGCGTGATCTGCACGGCCGCCGCCGCTGCAGGCTGTCCGTTCAGGCGCGAGGATAAACGGTAGTCCTGCTGCCCCATCTCGATACGCGCCACATCGCCCAGGCGTACGGTCGAACCATCCTGATTGGCCCGCAGGATGATGCGGGAGAACTCCTCAATGGACGTGAGCTAGCCCTGAACCCTGATGATCGCGGTGATCTCCTGCTCGCGCGGGCTGGGCTGGTCAGCGATGCTGCCACCGGAAACCTGGGCGTTCTGCGCCGCGATCGACATCGCTCACCGACAGGCCGTAACCCACCAGCTTGGCCGGATCAACCCAGATACGCAGCGCACGCTCGGCGGCGAACATCTGTATCCGGCCTACGCCGGGAACACGGCGGATTTCGTTGTTGATGTTGCGTGCAGCGTAGTCGGACAGATCTGCCTCGCCCCGGTCTTCTCTGTTGGATGTCAGCGCGTACATCAACAGAAAGTTCGACAGCGCCTGCTCAACCTGCAATCCCTCCCGGGCAACGGGTTCGGGCAGGCGCGACTCGATCCGCTTGACGCGGTTCTGCACATCCACCTGGGCCATGTCAGGGTCGGTGCCAGGGGCAAAGGTAACGTGGATTTCCGCCAGGCCGGCACTGTTGCTTTGCGATTCGTAATACAGCAGCCCCTTCGCTCCGTTGAGTTCTTCCTCAATCAGGCTGGTGACGCTGTCGTTGATCAGCTCCGCGGACGCACCCGGGTAAGCAGCGGTGATGAGAATCTGCGGTGGCGCCACGTTCGGATACTGGGAAACCGGCAACGAGGCAATAGCGAGCACCCCGGCCAGCGAGATGAAGATCGCGATGACCCAAGCGAAGTTGGGCCGGTGGATAAAGAAATTCGGCATGATCTGGTCCGTTGGAGCGTCAGCTCAAGGGCTTGTGAGTGGAGGCGGCGCACCGCAGTACGAAGCTCATGGTGTCCTGTCCTCCTGCGAGAAGGGCTCGGCCAGGGTGACGGGCGTGCCCGCCGGGATCTTGTCCACCCCCTTGACGATCACCTTGTCGCCGGGCTCAAGCCCTTCGGTGATCTGCCATTCATTGCCCTGCATGGCACCGGTCTGCACCCTGCGCTCTTCGGCCACGCCCTCGGCTGAGATCGTCATAACCCGGGCCAGGCCGTCGCTGCCGCGCTGGATGGCACGCTGGGGAACAAAGATGGCGTGCGGGTCCATTCCCATCTCCAAATTGACGCGCACGTACATGCCCGGCAGCAGAATACCGTCCGGATTGGGGAACTCACCGCGCAGGGTCACCTGGCCGGTGCCGGGGTCGACCGAGACATCGGAAAACTTCAACTGGCCATGTGCCGTATGGCGCGTGCCATCGACGCGAATGCTTACGGCTTGAGGGACCATGTCATCACGCAACAGTTTGCCGTCCGCCATGGCCTCGCGCATCTGCAGAACCCTGTTGGCGGGCTGGATGAAGTCCGCATAGATGGGGTCCATTTGCTGAATCAGCGCCATGGGTGTGGTCTCCCCCTGGCCGACCAGACTGCCTTCGCTGACCAGGCTCTTGCCAATGCGCCCGCTGATGGGCGCACGCACCGTGGCATAACCCAGATCGAGTTGTGCGGTACGCACCTCTGCCTGGGCAGACGCCGCGTTGGCGCGCGCGGTTTGCAGTGCGGCCAGCGCGTCGTCGTACTCCTGGCGGCTGACGGCTTCCACTTTCACCAGCGGCTCGTAACGGCGTACCAGGGATTCGGCCTGATTGACCTGGGCCTGCGCACGCGCCAGCGCACCACGGGCGCGCTCAAGGGCCGCCTGCAAGGGTGCTGGCTCAATGGTGAACAGCAGGTCGCCCTCTTGGATCAGCGCACCTTCGGTGAAATGGCGTTTCTGGACGATGCCGGCAACCCGCGCGCGCACCTCGGCCACCCGAACCGGGGCGATTCGGCCAGGCAGGTCGGTGCTGAGCATCTGCGCTCGCGGCTCGATCAACAAAGCTTCCACGGGCACCGGCTGCCCAGACTCATCCCAGGTGGCCTCAGTGTCGGCGTCATTGCACCCCGACAGGAAAAGAAGGCAAAGCGCCAAGGAACTGGCTCGGAACATGATCATGGGGTCCTCTGAAGTCCAAACGACGCCCCAGCGCGAGGCGACAACGGACACAATGATATTTACCAGACTCTTATGAGTCAAATATGACTCATTAAATCCGATTCCGACTCTCGCCATGCTTCAGCGTTTCTTGCGTTTCAGATCGAGGCAGATTGCGGTAACATGACTCATATGAGTCATTTAAGTATCATTTGGAGATTGGACAGATGTCGAATGCTCTCGACGACAAGCTCGCCAGTGCCTTGGCCCAGGCCCTTTCACAGAGGCCCCGGGCCAACCTGCAACAGATTGCCAGGAGCGCGGGGATCAGCAAGGCGACCCTCAACCGGATTGCGCCGACACGCAAGGCCGTGATTGCGATGCTGATGGAACGTGCCACGACTCATCTGCAGGAGGCGCTGGCCAAGGCTGATCTCGCCACACCACCGTTTGCCGATGCCCTGGGCCGGTTGACCGCCAACGTGATGCAGGAACGCGCCTTCTTCATGTTCTGGAGCATGGCGCAGTGGGTCGAAATCCTGAACGATCAGGACTACGCCACCGACGAAATCCCGATCCCATCGTCCTACGGGAAGGCGCTGGAGGAGTTCTTTCTTCGCGGGCAGAAGGCGGGGGTGTTTCGCATCGACCTGCCGGCAAAATGGCTGGTCAATGCCTACAACTTTACGCTCTATGCGGCAGTCGAATCAGCCCATCGCGGGGAAATCGCCACCGTGGGCATGGAGTCGCTGGTGGACAAGACCTTCCTGCGTGGAGCAGTGGAGCCTGTGTCTATCCCCACTGGCCCGGGCGCAGGGTAGATGACAAAGATGCCCAATTGGGCATCTTTGAATCCGGGCATCTGAATATGTGATAGCGTCGTCATTTATAACCAAACAAGATACTGATATCGTCCGTTTTGAGCATGTTTGACATTTCCTCGCATAGCACAATCTCCACTACAGAATTTGCGCCAGACGCCAGAGGAACACAACATGAGCAACAATGCACCACAACAACAACCTCTTAAACCCGTTGTTGGGACCCCCTTGAACCCTATAGAGCTTCGTCAGGCCCTGGGTACCTTTACCACTGGCGTCACCATTATTACTGCACGTGGTGCCGATGGAACCCCGGTGGGCGTTACGGTCAACAGCTTCAACTCGGTATCTCTCGACCCACCCTTGGTACTCTGGAGCCTGGCCCGCAAATCACAAAGCCTGGCTGCATTCGAGTCCGCCAGCCATTGGGCTGTGCATATTCTGGCTCATGATCAGGGCGAGCTATCCGGGAATTTCGCTCGCAGTGTCAGCGGCACTGAGAAGTTTGCCGACATAACGGTAGAAGAGGGTTTAGGAAACACTCCGCTACTGACTGGCTGCACATCCCGGATGCAATGTCGAACAGCTAATATTTATGACGGTGGCGATCACATCATCCTGGTTGGCGAAGTATTGCATTTTGACAAATGCGACACGCCACCGCTCGTGTTTCAGAGTGGCAATTACGCTATCGCTACCAGCACTGCCCAGAAAATCTCACCACCCGAAGGGGAAGATCCTCGTAATTTCAGTGAATCCAGTCCGTTTGGTTATTTGCTGGCCAGTGCCTACCTGCATTTCTATGCCAAGTCGCGAGAACATGCTCATCAGTTGGAACTCAATGATATCGAGTACCTGATTCTCTGCGCCCTGGATGCACGCGCTGGCCGAACCTATCATGAGTTAATCAGTCTGGCAGACTATGCAGGGCGCCAGGTTGCTCCAGTGTCAATCAACGATCTGGCAGGGCGAGGCTTGATTTGTATAGATGACCCCGATGGAGACCAGTCCGATGAGCTGGCTCGTATTTCACTGACCCCTTCCGGCCAGGCATTGGTCGAAAAACTGAACAAGGAAAGCATGCAGGTGGAAGCAGAGATGATGAGCCATCTTGGCGTATCCGAAACCATAGCACTGCGCACCTTGCTCAGCCGTTTTTTAAGGATTCACAGCCCACGGATCCCTTATCGCTGGTTCTAGGCCCTGCCTTTGCAGGTCGCGGATAATAAAATCCCAGCGAAAAAAAATGGCCGGGAGCCATTTTTGACGCCACGCAGTGGCGGCCCGAAGGGTGGCCGCCAGGGATGGCAGACAAAAAAAGGGCGAGGTTACCCCCGCCCTTGATTTTTTGCGCTATCCCTACCTGCCGTCCCTGACCAGTCGTCCTGACTGCCACCGTCCCTGATGATCCCTGACTCAGCTCCCTGCCGAGTAGCGCAGTCCGTCGCGCATGGACACATCATAGCCAGAAAAAATTCCCGTTCAATATCAATAACTGTCTCACCTATTCGGGTTATTTTTATTTTTTATATTTAATATCAATAAGTTACCAATTTACGCCCGTCAAATATCCTACTCATCTCACAGCGATTGACTACTATCTCCCACGCTCCATATAGCCAATGTCTTACACGGCATCCCTACCCCGAGCTGCGTAACCACTCCCCATGGTGGCCTAAGACTAAGGTCGCCTTTTCTCCTTCCAGCACTGATTTAGAGTCTGCATACCAGCCCATATTTGGCCAGGAACAATAACAACATGCATAAGAAAACTGACTTGCGAGTCCCCCAGCCGTGCTTCCCCGCTGCCCGCGAGCGCCAGCGTGGTGGCTTCGTCTGGACCTGCACCCTGGGCCTGAGCCTGCTGTATCTGGGCTTTCTGGTACTGGTCGCCTTTCAACCCGAATGGCTCGGCGCGCCCCTGTCGACTGCCTCCAGCACCCTGTTCTGGGGGCTTGGCCTGCTATTGCTGTTGTTGACCTTCGTCCTGGCCACCCTGCATTTCAACACCATCAGCCGTGACCATACCGGCCCGGACAACTCCACACCGATAACCCAAGAGCAATAAAAACAGCGTCCATGCCGAGCCTGCCGGTGGACGAGCAAAACCAGAAAGGAGAATAACAATGCAAAGAGACGTAGTGGCCGAGGTGCTCAAGCACCCCAAATATCAGGAACTGGTGAAACGCCGTACCCGGGTCAGCATGAGCTTCTTCGGGCTCACCCTGCTGATCTATGCCGGCTTCATCCTGACCATGGCCTATCTGCCCGAGGTGTTCGCCCAGCCCCTGGGAACGACCTGGACCATGAGTGTCGGACTGTTCGTCGGCCTGCTGGTGGCATGCAGCGCGGTGATTCTGATTGCCCTGTACACCTATTTCTCCAACAAGGTATTCGACCCGCTGCTGGCAGCGATCATGAGGGATGTGCAATGAACAAGCTCCTGTGGGGCGCCCTGCTCGCCCTGGCCGCGCCAGCCGCCTTCGCCGAGACCGGCCATGGCGCCAACACCGAAGCCATCGTGATGTTCCTGCTATTCATCGCCGGCACCATGGGCATCACCTGGTGGGCTGCGCGCAAGACCCAGACCACCTCCGACTTCTATACCGCCGGCGGCGGCATCAGTGGCTTCCAGAACGGTCTGGCGATTGCCGGTGACTACATCTCCGCGGCCTCCTTCCTGGGGATTGCCGGCATGGTCTACGTCTCCGGTTACTACGGCGTGATCTATGCCATCGGCTTCCTGTTCGGCTGGCCGGTGGTGATGTTCCTGGTCGCCGAGCGCCTGCGCAACCTGGGGCGCTACAACTTCGCCGACGTCACCGCCTTCCGCCTGGAACAGACGCCGGTACGCATCCTCGCCGCCAGCGCCTCGCTGCTGATCATCGCGCTGTACCTGATCGCGCAGATGGTCGGCGCCGGCAAGCTGATCGTGCTGCTGTTCGGTATCGAGTACAAGTTCGCGGTGGTGATCATCGGTGCGCTGATGATGATCTATGTGTTCTTCGGCGGCATGACGGCCACTACCTGGGTACAGATCATCAAGGCGGTGCTGATGCTCGCCGGCGGTACGCTGCTGTCGGCGCTGGTACTGTATGCCTTCAACTTCAGCCCTGATGCCATGCTCGCCGAGGCGGTGACCGTGCACCCCTATGCCGAGGAGCTGATGTCACCGGGCGAGGCTGTCACCAGCAATCCGCTGAACGCGCTGTCGCTGGGCCTGGCCCTGGCCTTCGGTACCGCCGGCCTGCCGCACATCCTGATGCGCTTCTTCACCGTCTCCAGCGCCCAGGAAGCACGCAAGTCGGTGATCTGGGCCAGCAGCTTCATCGGCTACTTCTACATCCTGACCTTCATCATCGGCTTCGGCGCCATCGCCCTGCTGGTCCGTCATCCGGAATTCTTCCACGGTGGCCTGGACGGCAGCTTCAACATGCTGACCGACCTCATCGGCGGCACCAACATGGCGGCGGTGCACCTGTCCAATGCGGTGGGCGGCAGTCTGTTGCTGGGCTTCCTGGCGGCGGTGACCTTCGCCACCATCGTCGCGGTGGTCGCCGGCCTGGCGCTGGCTGGCGCCGCCTCGATCGCCCATGACCTGTACGCCAATGTGATCGCCCGCGGACGCTCGACCGAGAAGCAGGAGATGCGCATCTCCAAGATCTCGATCCTGGTACTGGGCGTGCTGTCGATCCTGCTGGGCATCATCTTCGAGGATCAGAACGTGGCCTTCATGGTCGGCCTGGCCTTCGCCATCGCCGCCAGCGCCAACTTCCCGGTGCTGGTACTGTCGATTTCCTGGCGTGGCTGCACCACGCGTGGTGCGGTGATGGGCGGCTTCATCGGCCTGCTGGTGGCGACCGTATGGGTGGTGCTGAGCAAGACCGTATGGGTCGATGTGTTCGGCAACGCCGAGCCGATCATCCCCTTCCCCAACCCGGGTATTGTCTCCATCCCGCTGGCGTTCATCGCGATCTGGTTCTTCTCGATCACCGACAGGACCGCGCGCGCCGAGCGTGAGCGCGATGCCTTCGACGCCCTGACCGTGCGCAGCCAGACCGGTATCGGTCGCAGTGGAGCGGTAGCCCACTAAGGCTGGACCGGCACCAGACGAATCCCCGGAGGCGATACTGCTCCGGGGATTTTGATTGGATCATGCCCTTTGCAACGGGAAGGCAATCACCTCATCGATATGGCTGGCGTTCAGCGCCAGCATCACCAACCGGTCGACCCCCAACGCCACGCCGGCGCACTCCGGCAAGCCCTGCTGCAGGGCACTGACCAGCCGCCGGTCAATCGGCAGCGCGGCACGCCCGAACCCCTCGCGCAACTGCTGATCGGACTCGAAACGGCGCAACTGCTCGGCAGCATCGGTCAGCTCGAAATAGCCGTTGGCCAGTTCCATGCCCTGGATGAACAGCTCGAAACGCGCCGCACTGGGCACCCGGTCATCACCTTCCACCACCCTGGCCAGCGCCGCCTGTGAAGCGGGAAAGGCAAATACCATGGTCGGCCGCAGCAGCCTGGGCTCGATGCAGTGGGAGAACAGCAGGTTCAGCCAGCCATCGCGGTCCAGCTCGCCTCGGAAGTCGCAATGCTCACGCCCCAGCCGCGCCAGCTCGGCGTCTTCACAGCCATGGATATCCACGCCCAGGTGTTCAGCGAACAGCGCGGCATAGGTCACCCGGCGCGAGCGCCCGCAGCCCAGCACCGCATCGACCAGGTCATCCACCTCATCCATCAGTTGATGATGATCGAAGCCCAGTCGATACCACTCCAGCATACTGAACTCCGGGTTGTGCCGGCTACCGCTTTCACCGTTGCGATAGACCCGGCACAGTTGCCAGATGCAGCCACTGCCGGCGGCCAGCAGGCGCTTCATCGGATATTCCGGCGAGGTATGCAGGTACAGGGTCTGCGCCTGGCCGCCGCCCTCGGGGACGTACTCGGCGGCGAAGGGGAACAGGTGCGGGTCGCTGACTGCCACCGCGGACAGCGTGGGGGTGTCCACCTCCAGCACGTCGCGCTCGGCGAAGAACCGGCGGATGCCGGCGATGATCTGCGCCCGGCGGCGCAGGTTGGCCAGCGGTGCGCTGGGTTGCCAGTCGATCATGCATGAACTCCACGAATGAAAAACCGGGGCCTGGGCCTAATGCCGTTCACTTAAGGAATTTTCCGCCCACGCCAGAGTTGATCTGGAACATTGCGGGATCGATCTCTACTCCGTCATCCTCAGCGCAGGCTGAGGATCCAGTGTGTCGGTTGACTCGGAGTAGCCGGTGGATCCTTCGCCTGCGCGAAGGATGACGGGTTTTGGGAGAGATGACGGCTTAAGTGAACAGCATTAGGCCTGGGCCCCGGTTTAGTTACTGCATCAGCGCTTGTCAGTATCAGGCACGACCGACATAGTCAGCGGTACGCGTATCGACCTTGAGCACATCACCAACGTTGATGAACAACGGTACCTTGACCACCGCACCGGTCACCAGCTTGGCCGGCTTGTTGCCGCCGCCGGAGGTATCGCCACGCACACCCGGATCGGTCTCGACCACTTCCAGCTCGACAAAGTTCGGCGGTGTCACCGCAATCGGCGAACCATTGAACAGGGTGATGGTGTAGACGACCTGCTCCTTCAACCAGTTGGAGGTGTCACCCACGGCTTTCTCATCGGCACCGAACTGCTCGAAGGAGCCGTCGGTGGCCATGAAGTGCCAGAACTCACCATCGGTGTACAGGTATTCCATGTCCCGATCCATCACGTCGGCCCCTTCCAGGCTGTCACCCGACTTGAAGGTCCGCTCGTTGACCCGACCGGTCTTCAGGTTGCGCACCTTGACCCGGTTGAAGGCCTGTCCCTTGCCCGGCTTGACGTACTCGTTCTCGAGGATCGCGCAAGGATCGCCGTCGAGCATCACCTTAAGACCCGGCTTGAATTCGTTGGTAGAATAGTTGGCCATAGATTTCCCACTTGCTGTTTGAACGGATACATCCGAAAACGCGCCGACCGATGGTCACAGCCCGGCGTTGTACGCAACGCCCGACGGATGCCCCTGCCACCCATGCGCGGAAAAACCCCAATGATACATGGATCTTTAGCGCCTGTTGAGTCCGTCAGCTGGCAAAGCCTGCTGGCGCAGAGTATTACCGACCCACGGGAGCTGTTGCGACGCCTGCAGCTGGACCCGGCCCTGCTGGCCCCGGCACAGGCTGCCAGTGCCGATTTCCCGCTGCGCGTGCCCGAGCCCTACGTCAACCGCATGCGGCCGGGCGATGCCACCGACCCGCTGCTGCGCCAGGTGCTGCCGCTGGGCGAGGAACTGCTGGAACACCCGGATTTCGTGCTCGACCCGCTCGGCGAGCAGCACAGCAATGCCCGCCCGGGAGTGATTCACAAGTACCACGGCCGGCTGCTGCTGATCGTCAGCGGCGGCTGCGCCGTCAACTGCCGCTACTGCTTCCGCCGGCATTTCCCCTATGGCGACAACGCCCTGAGTACCGACCAGTGGCAACAGGCACTGGACTACATACGGCAGGATCCGA
>Ga0265293_10012756_pt1 | contig 11067 bp, 9 predicted proteins | sample Munlanlewell138R_FD_192505 | JGI IMG/M metagenome (GOLD analysis project Ga0265293, IMG submission 192505) | Leachate microbial communities from a municipal landfill in Southern Ontario, Canada - Leachate well 138R | ecosystem: Engineered > Solid waste > Landfill > Unclassified | place: Canada... | reverse complement strand
TGACCCAGTCATATTGCTTGGGCTTTTCGTCTTCATCATCATCGTGGCTGTTGGATGGCGATTCTTCCGCATCGGGCTCCGGCTCCGCCACAAACGCCGCTTCCAGCCGCTGAATGGCGGCGGGCAACTGCTCCGGCGTGAAGACGCCCTGCGGTTCAAGACTGATTTCCTTGAGTTTGCCCGCAATCTCCAGAATGGGCTGGGCGTGCTGCGCCAGCATCACGATTTCTCCTGCCGCTTTGGATCGAAAAGTCATCAGCATAAGGTTCTCCTTGCTTCGTGTGGCGGGTCATCGCTTTTCAAAGCGAATGCCCTATTATGGCCCCGTGCCTGTTAACATTTCAGCCTTGATTACTGAATTCATTTTCTGATGCCCATGCTCCCAGAGCAACAAGAACAGTTATTGGCACTGATCGGTGCTGCCGTCGCCTCTGTGGCGCCCGATGCCCAGCCCAAACTCAGCCTGGAAAGGCCGAAAGTGGCCAGTCACGGTGATATTGCCACCAACGTCGCGATGCAGATCGCCAAGCCGCTGAAGCGCAATCCGCGCGAACTGGCGCAGCAGATCCTCGATGCCTTGCTGGCACAGGGCGGAGCGAAGCCGCTGATTGCCTCGGCGGAGATTGCCGGCCCCGGCTTCATCAACCTGCGCCTGACGGCATCGGCCAAGCAGGCGGTGGTTGAGGTGATCCGCGTTCGCGGCGCGGAATTCGGGCGGGCTCGGCGCAATGCGCAGAAGGTGTTGGTTGAATTCGTGTCCGCCAACCCGACCGGGCCGCTGCACGTTGGCCATGCGCGCCAGGCGGCGCTCGGCGATGCGCTGTGCCGCTTGTTTGATGCCAGCGGCTGGGACGTGACCCGCGAGTTCTACTACAACGATGCGGGCAATCAGATCCATAACCTCGCCGTCAGTGTTCAGGCGCGCGCGCGTGGCCTGAGCCTGGACGATCCGAGCTTCCCCGCGGACGGCTATCGGGGAGAATATATCCTTGATATTGCCAATGACTACCTGAACAAGCGCACGGTGGCGGCCTCGGACGGTGAAGCCGTCACGGCTTCCGGCGATCCCGAGGACCTGGAAGCCATCCGCCGTTTTGCCGTGACCTACCTGCGGCGTGAACAAGACCTGGATTTGCAGGCCTTTGACCTGAAGTTTGATAATTTTTATCTGGAAAGCTCGCTGTACTCGAGCGGGCGGGTGGAAAACACCGTGCAGCGCCTGGTCAGCAGCGGCCATACCTATGAGCAGGATGGCGCCTTGTGGCTGCGCACCACGGAGCTTGGCGAAGGCGACGACAAAGACCGCGTGATGCGCAAGTCCGAGGGCGGCTACACCTATTTCGTGCCGGATGTTGCCTACCACGTGACCAAGTGGGAGCGTGGCTATACCAAGGCCATCAATATCCAGGGTTCGGATCACCATGGCACGGTGGCGCGCGTGCGCTCGGGCCTGCAGGCGTTGAACATCGGCATCCCGAAAGGCTATCCTGACTATATCCTGCACAAAATGGTCAAGGTGCTGCGGGGCGGTGAAGAGGTCAAGATTTCGAAGCGGGCCGGCAGCTACGTGACCTTGCGTGACCTGATTGATTGGGTGGGCCGAGATGCGGTGCGTTTCTTCCTGATCCAGCGCCGTGCTGACAGCGAATTCGTATTTGACGTTGATTTGGCGCTGCAGCAGACGGACGAAAACCCGGTCTACTACATCCAGTATGCGCATGCCCGGATTTGCTCAATCCTCACGCAATGGGGCGGTTCCGCGTCCAGCCTGACCCAGGCGGACTTGAGCCTGCTGACGGCCCCGAGCGAGTTTGCGCTGCTGCAACGGCTGGCCGAGTTCCCGCATTGGGTGCAAATGGCCGCCCGCGAATTGGCGCCGCACCACATCGCCTTCTGGCTCAAGGACTGTGCAGCGGATTTTCACGCTTACTACAATGCCGAGCGTGTATTGATTGATGACGAGGCCCTGAAGCTGGCCCGGCTCGCTTTGCTGGCGGCAACCCGGCAAGTGATTGCCAACGGCTTGGCATTGTTGGGGGTCTCGGCTCCGGAGCGGATGTAAAGACATGGCGCGAACCTCCAAAAAGCGGGCCGCGGGCGGCAGCGTTTTCAAAGGGGTATTCATCGGGCTGTTGTTTGGCCTGATTATTGCGGCAACGGTGGCGTTTTACGTAAACCGGGCCCCGGTGCCGTTTGTTGATCGGGTTGGGCGGCACGTTTCGCCGCAGGATCGGGCAACCACGGAAGTTCCCGATCCGAATCGCGCTCTTTATAGCGGCGCGGCTCCAAGCGGCCTGCCCGGGGGGCTGGCGCAGACACCTGTGCCTGAAGCCTCCCCGGCGCCGGGCGCGGATCCGCTGGGCGAGTTTTTGGCCAAGGCCGAGCTGGCGCCCGCAGCACCCACACCGGCGCCGCGTATTGGCACGCAGTCGCCCACAGTGGGGGTGACGCCTTCGGTTGGCGTGTCACCGCCCGCGGTTCAGGCGCCTCAACCCGCGCAGCGGGCCGTGACGCCTGCTTCTCCGGCAGCGTCCGCCAGCGGAGGGCAGCAAGCCTATGTGTTGCAAGCCGGCGCATTCCGGGGCCAGGCCGAGGCGGAAGCCTTGCGGGCCAAGCTGGCCATGATGGGCTATGAAGCGCGCGTTGAGTCCACGCAGGTGGGCAGCGGTACCTTGCACCGTGTCCGGCTCGGACCGTACGCGCATCTGGATGATACAAACCGGAACCGCTCCAATCTGGCCGAGCAGGGCATTGAAACCGCCATCATCCGGCGCTAAGGCGCTCGGAACTTATCGGCGCCAGCTCCGTCTCAACAAGTTGTTTCAACGGAAGGAAAGTCAATGATGCATCGTGGGTTCATTAATCGAGTCATGGCGGCAACCGTAGCGCTGATGGGTTTCATGGCGGTCGGCGCCGTGCAGGCGCAGCCGGTGGCGGGCAAGGACTACATCGAGCTTGGCCAGCCCCAGACCAGCAGCGCGCCCGGCAAGATCGAGGTGCTGGAATTTTTCTGGTATAGCTGCCCGCACTGCCATTCGCTGGAGCCCAGTTTTGACGCCTGGGCCAAAAAGCAGGGTCCGGATGTGGTGGTGCGGCGTGTTCCTGTTGCGTTCAATGCGGGCATGCAGGCGCAGCAGCGCTTGTACTATTCGCTCGAAGCGTTGGGCAAGGTGGATGAATTGCATGCCCGTGTGTTTACCGCTATTCATACGCAGCGCCAGCCGTTGACCACGGAAAAGCAGATCAAGAGCTGGATTGCGGCGCAAGGCGTGGATGCGGCCTTGTTCGGCAAGACCTATCAGTCGTTCGGGGTAAATACCAGCGTGAGCCGCGCCAAATCGTTGATGGACACCTATGGCGTGAAAGGCGTGCCGGCGGTGGCCGTGGGCGGCAAGTACCTGACTTCCCCGTCCTTGGCGGGGTCGAATGCGGCCACGCTGCAAGTGCTTGACTTCCTGATCGAGAAAACCCGGTCCGGCAACTGACCAGGCACGATATTCGTTTCCGTTCGCTCTGTAGTGCGCGGAAGCGAACCATCACAGCGCCAGACAGCAATCTTCGAGGGTTCGTTCCGGAAGCCGACCCGGCGCTGCGCCTAGGGCGCTTCGTCGGTGGCGGTGACGTCCTCGGGCGGCGCCGTCAGGGCGCGGATCGCGGACTGCTCGGTCCGGAATACATATTCGCCGCCCAGCAGGCTCAGCAGGCCCGCGTGGTACAACACGTCTTCCACCTGTTTCTTCAACCCCGCCACATAGACCGTCTTGCCCTGGTCGCGCAAGGACGTGATCAGGAAGCGCAAGGTGTCCACGCCGCTGGTATCAATGCTGTTCATCGGCCCGGCATACAGCAGCACCCGCTTGATCTCGGGCCGCGCCCGGCAGCTGTCCAGCACGAAGTGTTCCAGATACTCCGACGTGATGTAGCTCATGTCGGCATCCATCCGCACCGCCAGCACGTCCGGCGCCAGCGCGGTCAAGGAGAAACGCTTTCTGTCGCGCAAGGACCCATCCTCATGCGCGCCCACTTCAATGATGCGCGGGTGCGCCTGCTGAAACATGAAATAGCTCAGCGCCAGCACGAAACCGGCCAGAATTCCCCATTGCAGCTGCGGGGCGGCCAGCAGCGTTGCCAGGAAGGTGGCGGCGGCAATGCTGGCCTCGGGCCGGGAAAGCCGCCAGAGCCGCAAGAAAAAGGACGGGGAAATCAGGTTCGTGACCGGCACGATGATGACCGCCGCCAGAAAAGCCCGGGGCAGGTGCGCCAGCACCGGCGTGAACCACAGCAGCGTAATCAGCACGCAGACAAAGGCCACCATCGCGGACCAGCCGGTCCGCGCCCCGACGAACAGGTTCAGCGCCGAGCGCGAAAACGACGCGCTGACCGGGAAAGCGCCGCTGAATCCTCCGCTGAGCTTGGCAATGCCTTGCCCGATCAACTCCTGATTGGCGTTCCAGCGCTCCTTGCGCTGGCGGGAAATGGTTTTTGCGCTGGCCAAGGCCTCCACAAAGCTGACCACCGCAATCACCAGCGCCGCGGGCAACAGGCTCCGAAAGTCTTCGTAGCCGGGCAGCCCCGGCACCACCAGCTCAGGCAGGCCGGCGGGCAAATCGCCCACGACGCTGCCGCCCGAGGACTTGAAGCCGATGATCCAGCTGATGAAACACGCCACCACCGCGCCGATCAGCACCACCGGAAACTGCTTGCTCCACCGGCGCGTGCCCAACAGAAAAGCCAGCGTCAGCAGGCCAAAGAGCAAGCCTCGCCAATCCAGCCACGCCCCCCATTGGTGCACGCTGAACAAGTCCGACCACCCCCATCCGGACGGCAGGCGCAGCCCCAGCACGGTGGGGACTTGCGACAAAATGATCAGCAAAGCGGCCGCCTGCGTGAACGCGGCAATCACCGTGCCTGGCAGCAGATTGACCAGTCGGCCCAGTCGCAGAAACCCCATCAGCAGTTGAATGCCGCCCGCCAGTAGCGCCAGCCAGATGGCCAGGAACACCCAACGCGGCGACTCCGGCTCAGCCATGCCGATCAGCGAACCCGCCACCAGCATGCTGGTCAGGGCCACCGGTCCCGCGCCCAGCAATTGGCAGGAGCCGAACAGCACCCCCAACACCGGCGGGATCAGCGACGCATACAAGCCGGTGATCGGCGGCATGCCGGCCAGCATTGCGTAGGCCACCGCCTGCGGCACCAGGATCAGCCCCAGACTCAGCCCCGCCCGCAAGTCCGACATCAGGTCTTCACGCGTGGGAACCGGCCAGCGCAGGAAAGGGAAAAAACGGCTTAACCAAGGCATGACGTTCACTCGACGGTCTGACGGGGTTTACGGGGCGCATTGCGGGCGAAGTGATCGAACACCGCATTGGGCAACACGCGCAGCAGTTTGGCGATGATGCCCATCTGCCACGGAATCACGATTTGACGCCGCTGGCGCGCCAGCGCCCGGGCGGCTCGATCGGCAAAGACCTCGGCGTCCGTCAGAAAAGGCATGGAATAGGGGTTGTGGGCGGTCATGGGCGTGCGGATATAACCCGGTGTCAGCGTACAGACGCGGATGCCGTAGCCACTCAGTTCATTGCGCAGGCTTTCACAGTAGGCAATGACCGCGGCTTTGGAGGCACTGTAGGCGCTGGCGCCGGGCAGCCCCCGGATCCCTGCAACGCTGGCAATGCCTGCCAACTGCCCGGCGCCCCGCGCTTTCATACTGTCAAGAAAGGGTTCGAACGTCGCCACCATGGCCAGCAGGTTGACGTCGATGATTTGCTCGAAAACACGGAAATCTTCCTGGGCTTCGGTCAGGGTGCCAACGCTGATGCCCGCCGACGCGATGACCAGATCGACCGGGCCCGCTTTCAAGAACTGGTGTGCGGCGGCATGCAGGGCGGGGCGGTCACGCACGTCAAGGGGGTAGCCCTGGATCTGTCCCGGATAACGCTCGCTGAGTGCGTCCAGGACCGGTTGCTGGCGGCCCACGGCGCCAATTTGACTGCCTCGACTCGCATACCAATGCGCCATCGCCAGACCCAATCCACTGGTGGCGCCGGTGATAAAGACTCTCATTTTTTCCCTCTTTGCCCGCTATTATCGCCTGCTTGAGCGCTGAGAGATAGGATCGGACGCTGCCAGCGATTCGGGTCCCGGCTGGCGCGGTTCGCGCGCAAGCTCACTATAGCGAAGCCGCCGGGCGATCCAGCGCCAGGATCTGTGGCTTCAGATACATCAACAGCACCAGGCCCGGCAAGGCAATAAGCGTGGTCAACAGAAAAAAGCCGGGCCAGCCCATGGACTCCACCATCGGCGGCGCCAGCGGGCCCGCCAGATAGGTTCTTCCAACCGCCGACAAGGCGGACAACAGGGCGAACTGGGTGGCGGTGAAGCGCGCATTGCACAAACCCATCAGCAGCGCGACGAAGGCGGCGGTGCCCAGGCCGCCGCACAGGTTCTCAATCGTGATGCCCGCCGCCATCAGCAACATGTTTTTGCCGCTGATCGCGATCAGCCAGAAGCTCAGGTTGGACACGGCCTGCAGTAGGCCGAACACCATCAGGCTCCGATACAAGCTCCATTTCGCCAGGATGGCGCCGCCCGCGAGCGCGCCGAAAATCGTGGCGACCAAACCAACCACCTTGTTGATCGTGCCAACCTCGGTGGCGGTATAGCCCGCGCCGCGAATCAGGAAGGCGGTGGACAAGCTGCCTGCAAAGGCATCGCCCAGTTTATAGAAAACAATCAGCGCCAGCAGCGACAGCGCGCCCTTGCGGCCGAAGAACTCGGTAAGTGGGCCGGTCACGGCCTCGGACAGCGTACGGGGCGCATGCGCGATGTGGTCGGGCTCGGGCGCCCACAAGGTGGCCAATGCGCATAAGGCCATCAAACCGCCCATCAGCCAGTAGGTCTGGCCCCAGCCCAGCCACGCGTCGGCAAGAATCAGGGCGAGGCCGCCCGAAACCAGCATGGCGAGCCGATAGCCGAGTACCGAGAGCGCGGCGCCCGCGCCGCGTTCTTCCTGATGCAGGACGTCGGTGCGGTAGGCATCGAAGGCGATGTCCTGGGAAGCGGACAGAAAAGCCACGAACACGGCGGCCAAGGCCAGCCACGGTAGCGCGGTGCTGGGGGAAAGCAGGCCCATGACAGCCAGCCCGGCCGCCAGCAACAGCTGGGTCAGCAGCATCCAGCTGCGACGCCTGCCCAGCCAGGGCGGGCTGTAGCGGTCCATCAGCGGCGCCCACAGAAACTTGAGCGTATAGGCGGAACCGACCAGCGTCAGAAAGCCGATGGCTTGCAGCGATACGCCTTCGATCGTGGCCCAGGCCTGAAGCGTGCCGGTGATCAGCGCCAAGGGCAGGCCGCTGGCAAAGCCCAGCGCCAGCAGCGGCGTGACGCGGCGGCGGAAATAAAGCTGGAATGCATTGGGTTGTGCGGAAGCGGTGGACACGGAGGCCTTTCGATGGAGGTGGTGGGGAGCGGATGAGGAAGGCAAGCAATTATACTTCTCACATGAATCGCTCCCTCAGTCAACATCCGCCCTGCCCCGCGTCCGCGGACGGCACTGGCGGTTTTTCATTTCGCCGCGCCATCCTTGCCCTGGGCGTAGGCGGCTTCAGCATTGGCACGGGTGAGTTCGTCATCATGGGCCTGCTGCCCGATGCGGCCCAGGATTTGGGCGTTTCAATACCCGCCGCGGGCCATCTGATCAGCGCCTATGCCCTGGGGGTCGTGATCGGCGCGCCGGTGCTGGCCGTACTGAGCGCGCGCATGGGGCGCCGCAGCCTGCTGATGGCGTTGATGCTGCTGTATGCCCTCGGGAATTTCGCCAGCGCCGTGGCGCCGGGTTATGCGGCCATGGTGTTGATGCGGCTGCTCAGCGGCCTGCCGCATGGCACGTATTTCGGGGTGGCTGCGCTGGTGGCTGCGCGCCTTGCGCCCGCGGGCCAGCGGGCGCAAGCCGTGGGCTATGTCATGCTCGGCCTGACCGTCGCCACGCTGGTGGGGGTGCCGCTGGCGGCGGGCCTGGGCCAATGGCTGGGCTGGCGGGCCGCCTTCGCCCTGGTGGGGGCGATTGCCGTGTTGGCCGTGGGGCTGGTGTGGCGCTGGATTCCCGCCCTGCCCGCCCATGCCGCCGCCAGTCCTTGGCGGGAGCTGGGCGCGCTGCGCCGCAAGCAGGTCTGGCTCACGCTGGGCATCGCGGCAATCGGCTTTGGCGGCATGTTTTCGGTGTTCAGCTACGTCAAGCCCACGCTCATGAACTTGGCGGGCTTGCCCGAACAAGGCGTCCCTTTCGTGCTGGCGCTGTTCGGCCTCGGCATGGTGGGCGGCAATCTGGTCGGTTCGCGCCTGGCGGACAAGGCCTTGATGCCGACCATTGGCGGCCTGCTGGTCTGGTCGGGCGCGGTACTGGCCTTGTTCTGCTTCACGGCCCATCATTTGTGGCTGGGCGCATTCAATGTCCTGCTGGTGGGAACCGCGGTGGCCCTCGGGCCCGCCTTGCAGATACGCCTGATGGACGTGGCGGGCGATGCGCAGACACTGGCCGCCGCGCTTAATCATTCGGCTTTCAATCTGGCCAACGCCCTGGGCGCATGGCTGGGCGGCATCACCATTTCAATGGGCCTGGGCTGGGCGTCCACCGGTTGGGTGGGCATGTTGCTGGCGCTCGGCGGCTTGCTGGTATTCGGCGTTTCGTGCGCGGAAATGCGGCGCCACCGTACAGGCTCCGCCCAGCTGCGTTAGCATGGCCGCTGTGTATACGTGGGACAAAAGGATATGTTGCGCATTATTTCGGCAAATTTGAATGGTATCCGTTCAGCCTTCAACAAGGGCTTTGGGGAGTGGGTGGCCGGGCAGCAGGCGGACTTCATCTGCCTGCAGGAGTTGAAGGCCCAGGCTGACAACCTGACGGAGGCCATGCGCAATCCCGCTGGATTGCAGGGCTACTTCCATTATGCGGAGAAGAAAGGCTACAGCGGTGTTGGCATTTATACGCGCCATACGCCTGATCAAATCATTGAAGGGCTCGGCATTCCGGAAATTGATGCCGAAGGGCGCTACCTGGAGCTGATTTACGACAAGCTCTCGGTGATCTCTCTCTATCTGCCGTCCGGATCGAGCGGCGATCATCGCCAGGCGGCCAAGTTCGCGTTCATGGACGTGTTCACGGATCATTTGCATGGCCTGCGTGAATCGGGTCGGGAAGTGGTGCTGTGCGGAGACTGGAACATTGCCCACCAGGAAATCGATTTGAAAAACTGGAAGGGTAATCTGAAGAACAGCGGCTTCCTGCCGGAAGAGCGGGCCTGGATGACGCGCGTGTTGGACGAGATGGGTTGGTGCGATGTGTATCGGGGCCTGCATCCGGAAGCCACGGACGCTTGTTATACCTGGTGGAGCAACCGTGGCCAGGCCCGCGCGAAGAACGTCGGGTGGCGGATTGATTACCACATTGCCACGCCAGCACTGGGCGTGACCGCGAAAGCGGCGAGCATTTTCAAAGACCAGTGGTTCAGCGATCATGCGCCGCTGACGATTGATTACGCGTGGGAGCCGCCTGTTGGCCGTTGACGCGGCGTGAGGGCAGGTTGCCGCGGGCGCGGGTTCGAGGGCAGAGTCCGCGCCCGGAAGAAGGGGGTGAGGGTTCTGTAGGAACGAGTCCAGCCCACGCATGAGAATGCGGACTTGATCATCGTCGCCGAAGCCAATATGCTATACCCCAGTATATCTTTTGTCTCAATGCGGATGCCATGCCTCATTCCCCTCAGGAAAAAAAACGCGTTCTGGCCCGGGTGCACCGGATTCGTGGACAGTGCGAGGCCATTGAGCGCGCGCTGGTGGCCGAGGCCGAGTGCGCGAGCATCCTGCAGCAGATCGCGGCGGTGCGCGGCGCGGTCAATGGCTTGATGTCAGAGGTCATGGAAGCTCATATCCGCGAGTCCTTGGGCAATAACGAACTGTCCGACGCCGAACGGGCCGAACACGTGCAGGAACTGACGTCACTGGTGCGTTCTTATTTGAAATGATGTTGCCTTATACGGGCGGCCAGCGCCGTCCGGTCTTTTTTCCAAGCAGGAGAATCCTATGAAATCACGTGCCGCCGTTGCTTTCGAGCCGGGCAAACCGCTGCAAATCGTCGAGATTGACGTCGAGCCGCCTCGCAAAGGCGAGGTGCTGGTCAAGATCACCCATACCGCGCTGTGCCACACCGATGCCTACACGCTGTCCGGTATTGATCCGGAAGGCGTTTTTCCGGCCGTGCTCGGTCACGAAGGGGGCGGCGTCGTGGTGGAAGTGGGCGAAGGCGTGACCAGCGTCAAGCCGGGCGATCGCGTCATTCCGCTCTATACGGCTGAATGCGGCAAGTGCAAGTTCTGCACCTCCGGCAAGACCAACCTGTGTTCGTCGGTGCGCGCCACCCAGGGCAAGGGCCTGATGCCGGATGGCACCACGCGCTTCAGCTACAACGGCCAGCCGATCTATCACTACATGGGCACGTCCACGTTCAGTGAATACACGGTCGTGGCCGAAGTCTCACTGGCCAAGGTCAGCGATGAAGCGCCGCTTGAAAAAGTCTGCCTGCTTGGCTGCGGCGTGACCACCGGCATTGGCGCGGTCCACAACACGGCCAAGGTCAAGGAAGGCGACACCGTGGCGGTGTTCGGCCTGGGCGCAATCGGTCTGGCGGTGATCCAGGGCGCGGTCCAGGCCAAGGCGGGACGCATTATTGCGATTGACACCAACCCGAACAAATTCATCCTGGCCAAAGCCATGGGCGCCACGGACGCGGTGAATCCGAAGGATCATGACAAACCGATCCAGGACGTCATCGTCGAGATGACCGACGGCGGCGTGGACTTCAGCTTTGAATGCATCGGCAACGTTGACGTCATGCGCGCGGCGCTGGAGTGCTGCCACAAGGGCTGGGGTGAGAGTGTCATCATCGGTGTGGCGGGCGCGGGCCAGGAAATCAAAACCCGTCCGTTCCAGCTGGTCACGGGCCGTGTCTGGCGCGGCAGCGCATTCGGCGGTGTGAAAGGGCGTACGGAGCTGCCGGGCATGGTTGAACAAGCC
>Ga0265293_10012755_pt1 | contig 11069 bp, 10 predicted proteins | sample Munlanlewell138R_FD_192505 | JGI IMG/M metagenome (GOLD analysis project Ga0265293, IMG submission 192505) | Leachate microbial communities from a municipal landfill in Southern Ontario, Canada - Leachate well 138R | ecosystem: Engineered > Solid waste > Landfill > Unclassified | place: Canada... | reverse complement strand
CACCATGAAAAAATCCCGGGCGGCATGCGCCGCGCGGGATTTTGACACATCAAACAACAAGTCTTATTGCGGTTCGATGCCTGCCTTGCGGGCAATATCGGTCCACATCGGGATTTCCTTGGCCACGCGTTCAGCCAGGGCTTCCGGCGTCGAGCTTTCAGGCCGCACCGACATGGCCTTGATCTTGGCGTGAACGCCCGGGTCCGCAATGGTTTTCTGCATTGCCTCGTTCAGCTTCTTGATCACGGCCGGTGGCGTGCCCGCCGGTGCGAACACCCCGCCAAACAATTCGGTCTCCACGTCGTATCCCAGCTCTTTCAAGGTGGGGATCTCAGGACGCTCTTCCATCCGTTGACCCGACGTAACCGCCAAGGGGCGCACACGCGGATTGTTCAATGCGCCGGTTGGCGTATCGGCAATCGTCAGCACGGCATCGCCGCGCATCACAGCCATCAACGATTCCGATGCCGCCTTGTACGGGATGTTGGTCAGCTTGACGCCCGCCTTGGCGGCAAACAGTTCCGAAGGCAATTGGAACGCCGCGGAACTGGAGCCGTAGTTGGCCTTGTCCGGATTATCCTTGATGTACTTGACCAAGCCTTCCATGGTGCTGGTTGCCTTGTTCTCCGCTTGCGTGAACAACACCAGCGGGAAGCTGGCCACCAGCGAGACCGGGGTCAGATCCTTCTGCGGATCGTAGGGCAAGGACTTGTACAGACCGGGGTTGAACACGATCGGCCCGCTCATCCCCATCAGCAGGGTATAGCCGTCCGGTTTTGCCTTGGCGACGTAGTTCGCACCAAGAATGGACGAGACGCCCGGCTTGTTCTCGACGATGACGGTCTGCCCGAGATGTTCGCCCAGCTTTTCCGTGAACGCCCGGGCCAGCAAGTCCGTCCCGCCGCCCGCCGTATAACCGACGATCAATGTGACCGGCCGGGTCGGGAAGTTCGTGTCCTGCGCCATGACGGCGCCACTCATGACACTGCCGAACAGCGCCGACACCAACACCGCGGCTTTCCGTTTCGAAATAGATTGCATCGTTCTCCTCCGTTGTTGAGCACCTGCTCTTTCTTGTTAAACCCTACAACTTGCTGACCGAGACTTGCAGCACCGCCGCCTGTCCCTGCTCATTCGCTTTCAGACAACGCTCGATGGCCTGATCCAACTGCGCCGGATCATCCACATACTCGCCATGCGCGCCAAACGCCTCGCCCACACGATCAAAGCGGCGCCGGCCCACGCCTTCCAGACGCGCCTCGAACTCCCCGGCGGCATTGGCATCGCCATCCGGGTAGACACGCAGCACAGCTTCCTTGACGGCCTGCCAGCCACCGTTGTCAAGCACGATGGTAAAGATCGGCAACCGGTATTGCTGCGCCACCGCATACACCGAGGTCGGGGTTGAAAAATGGAAACCGCCATCCCCGACGAACTGCACCACCTTGGCATCCGGACGCGCCAGCTTGATGCCCAGGGCCATGCCGCCGCTGTAGCCCAGGCCGCCGCCCGCCGTGCTGAACAAGGTGCCCGGCTCGGTACGCCGAACCTGCTTCAGGACATTGCCCGCATTGCGGATGGCTTCATTGATGACCACATCGGACTGCGCCAGATACCGGCTGACGCGGGCGCAGACATACGCGGGATTCAACTCGCCCGGTTTGCCTGGCGCAGCCGCTTCCGCCTGCGCCGCGCTGACGCGCTTGGCGGCGGCCGCTTGCAGCGCTTCAAGGCGTTGGCGTGTCCGCTGCTCGGTCTCGGGCCGCCGTTTCCGCTGGACCGCCCGCAGCACCTGTTGCAACGCCTGTTCGCAATCCGCCTGGACCCGGCAATTGGAGGGGAACCCCCACATCGGAAAGTCTTTCTTGACCGCGTCAACATCGATATGGATCCACGTGGATGCCGATGACTCCTGCGTATACGTGGGCAACCACGGCACGTCCACGTCGAGCAGCAAGCCGCAGTCCGTGGATTCAATCGCCTGCTTGGCCTCGTAGCCGGCAAAGCAGGGATGCGCATGCGAAAGATTCAGGTGGGTCGGGCTGAACTGGTAGACCGGGATGCCCAGGCTTTCGGCCAAGGCCTCCAGCACCGGGACCGCCGCCGGGTTTCGTCCCAGATAAGCGGTGACGATGATCGGCCGCTCCGCCTGGATCAGTTGATCCGCAATGCGCTCGGCCTGCGCGTCGCTGATGCCGCCCGCGCGGACCGGGCCAAATCGCTGCGCGTCAAAAGACCGCACCTGATCAGCGGCCAGCGGCTCCGCCAGCGTTTCACGCGGCAAGGTCATATAGACCGGCCCGGGCGGATCGCTTTGCATCATGGTGTGAGCGCGCTGCAAGGCTTCCTTCACCACAACGCCGGACGGCAGGTTGTATTCCCACTTGGTATAGGGGCGGACCACGCTGGCAATATCAAAAGGATCCTGGACAAAATGCACGTAGTTGTCCCGGCTGGCGGGCAGTTCGCCACGCAGCGTGAACGGTGCTTTGCCGGCCAGCAGCAGGACGGGCGTCCGGCTGCGGAACAGGTTATGCATGCCCATGGCCGCGTTGGCGGTGCCCGCGTCAACGTGCACCATCACAGCCTGCCCCTTGCCCGTGGCGGAGGCATAGCCGCCCGCCATATGGACGGCCACATTCTCATGCGGGCACAAAATGGTCTTGGGCGGCTGCCTGCCTTGCTTGCGCCAGGTTGCCATGGCCTCGATCAGACTGACATGGTCCGTGCCCAAGTTGGAAAACAGATACTCGAACCCGGTTTCCACCAAGCCCTCGACGAAGTAGTGGGCGGCGGTTTCTTTTTGGGTTGCAGACGGCGTACTCATAAATACTGAAGCTCCCTGCGCTTACATTTCATAGAAAAAATGCTTGGTTTCGAAGAACTCTTCCAGTCCCTCCACCCCATGCAGGCGTCCGTAGCCGCTATCGGCATGACCGCCAGTCTCGGCCTCCGCGAACAAGCGGTTGTGCGTATTGAGCCAGACGTTGCCAAAGCGCAGCTCGCGCGCGGCTTGCCGCGCCAGCTTGTGATCCTGGGTCCAGACGCTGGAAGCCAGGCTGTAGCGCGTGGCATTGGCCCGCTCGATCGCGTCCTCCAGGCCCTGGCTTTTTTCAAGCACCAGCAACGGTCCGAACAGCTCTTGCTGGATATAGCTGGAGTTCAGATCCTGAATGGCCAACACCGAGGGCGTCACGAAGGCGCCTTTGGACAAGTGCTCGGGAACCTGGCCCGCCAGCAGGCACTCCGCCTCCGGGGGCGCCTGCTTGACCAGGTTGACGATACGGTCCCGGTTTTCAATATTGATCAAGCAACCCATCTGGGACTGCGGATCCGTGCCCGGGCCCACCCGCCAGGCTTTCAGGTAATTCACCAGTTTGTCGGCAAACGCATCATAGATGGACTGATCAACGATCACGCGGGAGATGGCGGTGCATTGCTGTCCCGCCATGACCATGCCGCCCGCCACGATGCCCTCGATGCTGCGATCAATATCGGCATCGGAGAGCACCAGCGCGGGCGCCTTGCCGCCCAGCTCCAGCGACAAGCGCTTCAGCGTAGTGGCCGACGCGGCGGCAATCTTCTTGCCCACGGCAGTGGAGCCGGTGAAGCTGAGGACGTCGATGTCCGGCGACTCGCTGAGCAGGATGGACAAGGCGGCGCCGGATTCCGTGACGGTCTGCACCACCCCTTTCGGCAGGCGCTCGTCCTGGGTCAGGCACTCCATGGCCAGGTTGTGCGCGTAGGCGGTTTGCGGCGCGGGCTTGATGACGGCCGTGCAGCCCGCCGCCAACGCGGGCGCCAGCGAACGGATCAGCAAGGTGACCGGCGCGTTCCAGGGCAGGATGATCGCGCTGACGCCCGCGGGCTCTTTCCACAGCTCGGAGATCGCGCCCGGCGCGGTTTCAATGCTGCGGCTATAGATCAGGCGGGCCAAACCGGCGTAATAGCGCAGCTCGGAGACACCCGCCATGATCTCGCCTTCCGCTTCCTTGCGGATCTTGCCGTTCAGCGTGACCATCCAGTCGGCAATCTCCGGCATCCGCTGCTCAAGCCGGTCCGCAAAGGCCAGCATGACCTCGGCCCGCAAACGCGGCGAGCGGCGCCAGGCCGACTGATAAAAAGCCTGTTTGGCCCCGGCAATGGCCGCTTCCATATCGGCCAATGAACCATCGCAGGTTTCCGCCACGATTTCCGACGTGGCCGGGTTCATGCAGGGAATTCTTTTTTTCTCCGCAAGACCTTCCGTCCAGACCCCATCAATATAGTGTTTTGCCAAGACCATCTTGTTTCCTCTTTGTTCGGTTGCGCAGGGGCGCGGTCTTATTGCCTTTCCCCTGATCCAATAAGTATGTAAAGCTCCCTTGCACTTGTGAAATGATCATTTCTGATAGGTCATATACTTAACGACATAGGGTTTAATGGTTACCCCTCAGTTGGGGCGTTTTCGGCAAGGCCGAGGGGTGAAGAGAGACGCATGGACTGGACCGAGAAAATCCGACTCAAGCATTTGAGCTTTTTGCTCAGTCTGCAGGAAACAAACAATCTGAGCCTGACGGCAAAAGCGCTCAACACCACGCAGCCGGGCGTGTCCAAGTGGTTGAAAGAGCTGGAATCGGAAATGGGGGTCATTCTGTTCGAACGACATTCGCGCGGCATGTTCCCGACCCGGCATGGGCAAGTGCTGATCGCCCATGCCAAGCGCATTGTTTCCAACCTGGATCGCGCCAGCAAAGACATGCAGGCGTTGAAAGAAGGGGCCTGGGCCAAGGTGGTGATCGGCACGTCCGGTTCCGCGGCGGCTTCCACCCTGCCTCATGCCGTGACCTTGTTGATGGAAGAACAGGCGGACCTGAACATCGAACTGTTCGAAGATACGCTTGACCGCCTGCTCCCGCGTCTGGTCCAAGGAGAGTTGGATCTGATCGTGGCGCGCACTTGGGAGGGCGCGCTGGACGTTGACGTTGCCACCGAGGAGCTGTTCGAAGAGGTCCTGAGCGTACTGGCCCGGCATGACCACCCGGTGTTCGACCTGGCCAGCATCCAGTGGCAGGACCTGCTGCAATACCCGTGGCTGCTGCCCACGCCGGACAGCACCGTGCGCGCCGCCTTTGACCGCTCGATCAGCCTGGCGGGCTGGGCCGCCCCGCCGCACCAGATCATTTCCAATTCGGTCATCTCCAACCTGGCCATTGCTCGGCGCAGCCTGGCCCTGTTCACGCTGTCGCAGCGCTCGGGGCGCAGCCTGTTCGACCTGTCCCGAATCCGGGAAGTTCCGATTTCATTGACGCACAAAGAGCCGATTACGCTATATTGGAGGAAGAACACGATCGACAGCCGCAGCTTGGCACTGACCAAGAACGCCTTGCGCCGGGCCGCCCACCTGAATCAGGCCGCGCTCCCTCCCCCGACTTGATCTAGACCAAAAGAAATCCGTCTAGCACATACCCCAATTACAAAAAGAGGTAATATGGGATATGGACCCTGTCATTGATCGGGGCAAAATACCTGACTAGAACCGTTAGACCATGCGTTGGCATGGCGCTATCTCAAGGAGAGTCGTCACATGAAAATCAAATGTCTAGCCCTCGCACTGCTGGCCAGTGCTTCCATGCCTGCTTTTGCCGCTGACTGCGCAACCACGGTCGAGGCCAATGACAAGATGCAGTTCAACGTCAAGTCCATTGAGATCCCCAAGTCCTGCAAAAGCTTTGACGTCACGCTGAAGCACACCGGCAAGCTCCCGAAACAAGCCATGGGCCACAACATTGTCGTGACCAGCAATGCGGATTTCAACGGTGTGAGCACGGACGGCATCAAGGCTGGCGCCGCAGCTGACTACGTCAAGGCTGGCGACACCCGCATCATCGCTCACTCCAAAATGATTGGCGGCGGTGAAACCACGCAGTTCAGCATTCCCGTTGACAAGATCAAGGCAGGTGAAAGCTACACCTTCTTCTGCTCCTTCCCAGGCCACGCGGGCTTGATGAAAGGCACGCTGAAGCTGGGTTCCTGATCCCGCTTTCGCGAGAAAAAACCCACGGTTCACGCCGTGGGTTTTTTTGTCGCCGGGCCGCTCCCAAGACAAAAAGCGCCCTCCTTGGGAGGGCAGCAAGCCGAAGGCGCAGCGTGGGAGGTTTTTTTGTCGCCGGGCCGCTCCCAAGACAAAAAGCGCTCGCTCCTATGCGGAGCGGCGCACCGGCGGCCAGACTTCCGGGTTGACCATGGCCAACGGCCGCTCGCCCGACATTCCCTTGATCAGATTATCAACGGCCAGATCCAGCATGGCCCGCCGCGTTTCATGCGTGGCGCTGCCTGCGTGGGATTGCAGAATCACGTTGGACAAGGCGCACAGCGGGTGGTTTTCATCAATCGGCTCCTTCTCCATCACGTCCAGGCCGGCGCCGGCAATCTCTCCCGATTGCAGCGCCTGGATCAGCGCCGCCTCATCAACCACCGCCCCCCGCGCCGTATTGATCAGGTAGGCGCTGGGCTTCATCAACTGGAATTCGCGAGCGCCGACGCCGCCACGGGACGCTGGCGTCAGTGGCAGATGCAGACTGATGAAGTCAGCGCATTGGAACAGTTCGTCCCGCTCAACGAAACGGGCCAGGCCGCTTTCCTCAATGTCCGGATAACGGCTCCGATTGCAATACACCACCTCCATGCCAAAGGCCCGGGCGCGCTGCGCAACCGCCCTGCCAATGCGCCCCATGCCCAGCAAGCCCAGGATTTTTCCATCCAGGCTGGCCCCCAGCGGAGCGGGCCCGCGTTGACGCCACAACCCGGCGCGGACGTAGGCGTCGCCCGCCGGGATCTGGCGCGCCAGGGACAGGATCAATCCCAGGGTCAGATCGGCCACGCTCGCATCCAGCACACCAGGCGTATTACACACCAGCACCCCGCGCTGCGTGGCGGCGGGCACGTCAACATTATCAAAACCCACTGCGCGATTGGCGTATATCCGCAGATTCGGATAGTGCTCCAGCAGCGCTGCATTGACCGGCTGCATCGGCACGCATAGCGCGCCTTCCACCAGGCCACGCTGGTCAGGCGCAATGACGTCATTCCACTGCGTGCCGACAGGAATCTCGATCAGTTGGAAAGCCTGTGAGAGCGAGGCGCGAACCTCGTCAGGCAGAGGGGGATGCTGCACAACGACAAAAGGCTTCATAGTCAGACTCATTCATGGAATTGCCTGACTTTACTCGCGGAACCCGGCTCCGACAACCGCCCCCCGAGGACGCGCCCTCACCCACGGCGCGCCTCCGCCTCCCGCGCAAGCAGCCTGCGCGGGAGGCGGAGCAACCTTCAAACATGCGGTTCGTCTTTGCTTGCGCCCGGTTCCGATAAATCAAACCGGTAGCCGCAGAAGCGGCATACCAACGCCACCTGCGAGACATACTGCTTGCATTGCGGACATGCTTTCCCACCGTGATCCTTCAGGAATTCATTCTTCCGCTGACGAGACCGGCGCCTGGCCAACCACCGCCCCAGCCAGACCAGCAACAGTACGATCGCCAGCCCCAACACCACCTTGCTCATGGACTCACCCTGTGAAATACCAATCACATACGCTCAAACCGTGACGCGCACACGCTCCCGCACCGGCAGTTTCCTGTGCCGACACAGCCTCTCTTGCCCTTGCAAACGCCTGCAAGCCCGTCAGTTCTTTACCGCACCCATCAAGCCTAAGCCCGCCTTTCGGCGAGTTGTTGATAATAATACTGATTCTCATTTAAAGTATAAGCTCAATGAGGAAAAGACCATGGCTTTTTTGTTATCAACGGCGTTCATCGTTATTGGAATGGGCTGGTTTGCTTTCGGCAGCATGGCGGGCACGCCTGCTCCCCGCTCTCCTGTCTGGGCTCGATGCCTGGCTTCTTTACTGATCATCGCGGGCGTCCTGGCCTTGAGCCTGAATCAACTCAGCCCTTGGTCCTAACCCATCGCTGCACCGCCTGCATCTGCACTTTGCAATTTCACGCAGCGTACACGCGAAAAGAAGACGCTTCCATGAATTAGCGTCCAGTTCTTACGTTTGCTTTCAGCTCGTCAACAAAGACGGCCTGAGCACCCTGTTTTGCCGATTTTTTTACGTTTTGTTATGGTTGCGCGCAAAGATTGCAGGGTTGAAACTGAGTCATTCCGTGGCGCAAAGCCCTCACCCCGCGCTGATTGAACACTGGGAGAGGGGGCAAATAAGCGAGTGGCGCGGGCGGGAGGCCCGCATTGCTTACAGGAGACGGAAGGCCAGAATCGCGATCAAGGTCGGGTACAAGGCCCCCAGCAAAAGAAACAGGGGGTTGACCACGCCGCCTTCAAAGCGCCCGCGCAAAATGGACAGGCCCGCCGGGTTGGGTGCGTTCGCAATGACCGTCAACCCGCCCCCCGACACGGCACCCGCCACCAGCGCCACCTTGAATTCATCGGTCAGTCCTTCAACCAAGGACCCCAGATAGGTCAACGCGGCATTGTCGGTGATTGCCGTCAGCGCGGTTGCGCCATAGAACACCGCATCGGCGCTCATGCTCATCAGCACAGGCTCGAGCCACCACTGCTGCTGTCCGCCGAGCACAACCAGCCCCGCCAGGAAAAAGGCCACCAGCAAGGCTTCCCTCAGAATCAACCGCTCCTGCTGGCGGGCATAGGCGGACACATACCCCATGAAAAACAGGAACACGCCCAGAAACATCACCGGATAATGCGCAAACATGACGATCAGCAGCAAAAACAGCAAGTGCATGCCGACCACCCAATAAGAAATAGGCGTAGCAACTTTTTCCAGCGCATTCCCCATGACGCCCAATTCATGGCGGAACAGCCAGCTGGCAATCGCCGCATTCAGCACCACGGCCACCATTGCCTTCCAGCCAAACGTCATGAACATGAAGCTCATGTCCCAACCCCAGGTATGGGCCACCATCAGCACCGGCGGCGCGGCGAAATGCGTCAAGGTCCCGCCAATCGATACATTGACGAACAGCACGCCGAGGGTCGCATAGCGCAGCCGGTTCGACACCGCGTTCTGGAACAGTGAATCGCGCAGCATCAGCGCCGCCAGCGTCATTGCGGCGGGCTCGGTGATGAAAGACCCCAGCAGCGGCACCAGGCTCAGCAGCAGAAAATAATAGGCATGACCGGCAGCGGCAAACAGGCGGCTCAGGCGCCGGACCCCTTCACCAACCACCCACAATATCGGCCGTGTGCCTGCCACCACCATGATGGCAAATACAAACATCGGCTCAGTGAAGTTCAAGGACTCAAGATAGCCCAGTGCTTGCGTTTTCCCGTTCAACAGGAACAGGAACAGCACCAGGATCATGGCCCAGACCCCGAATACGACTTCGACTTCGCCAAGCAAATGCCACACCCCGGCGTGCCGCGTCTTGCGCGCGGCCAGCTGGTTGAAGAACTTGGTGGAAAAGGTGTGGAGAACCGCCAGCGCGAACAGAATCGCCCCGAGCCATTGAATCAAGGAAATGGAGTGCATCATCAGTACCCGAATGCGTGGCGGCCCGACCAGCGCGAAGTCCTGCTGGCCGCCCGATGCAACCAACACCCGCAGTGATTGTAGGGAAGGACGAACGGCGGGTCCAGCCAGACGCCGTTGCCGCAAAAGTGCAAGAAAGATTGGCTAGTCTGCGGGGAAGGTTCGACGCGCCTCTTGAAACCCGCCACCCTCGTCCCTATAATTAGCACTCGTAGGGGTAGAGTGCTAACAACGTATCCAACAACACGTTCGCCTCACCCCCTCAACAGGTTAAATATGCTATTTGCCTGTGCATTTTCAGGCATTTTTGCCTTATTTTCTTTGATCAGTCGTCAACTTCCCTACAGGAGTTTGTTATGGCCCTCCGTCCTTTGCACGATCGCGTGATCGTCAAGCGCTTGGAAAACGAACGTAAAACCGCTTCCGGCATCGTTATCCCCGAAAGCGCCACTGAAAAACCCGACCAAGGCGAAGTCATCGCCGTGGGCCCGGGTAAAAAAACTGAAGACGGCAAAATCCTGCCGGTCGACGTCAAAGTCGGCGACAAAGTTCTGTTCGGCAAATACGCTGGCCAAGCCGTGAAAGTCGACGGCGAAGAAGTGCTCGTGATCCGCGAAGAAGAGATCCTGGCTGTTGTGGCTTAAGCCCGGCCTGCCCTTCATTCTTCATTCAGTATTCTGCTTTAAGGAATTATCATGGCTGCTAAACAAGTCTATTTTGGCGATGACGCCCGTTCGCGCATCGTCCGTGGTGTGAACACCCTTGCCAACGCTGTTAAAGTGACCCTCGGCCCCAAAGGCCGCAACGTGGTGCTCGAGCGCTCCTTCGGCGCCCCGACCGTGACCAAGGACGGTGTGTCCGTGGCCAAGGAAATCGAGCTGAAAGACCGCTACGAGAACCTGGGCGCACAATTGGTCAAGGAAGTCGCTTCCAAAACCAATGACAACGCCGGCGACGGCACCACCACCGCCACCGTGCTGGCTCAGTCCATCGTTCACGAAGGCACCAAGTACGTCACCGCCGGCCTGAACCCGATGGATCTGAAGCGCGGTATCGACAAAGCCGTTGCGGCCGCCGTTGAAGAACTGAAGACCCTGAGCAAGCCTTGCACCACCAGCAAGGAAATCGCTCAAGTGGGCTCCATCTCCGCCAACTCCGACGAAACCATCGGCAAGATCATTGCTGACGCGATGGATAAAGTCGGCAAAGAAGGCGTGATCACCGTTGAAGACGGCAAGTCGCTGGCTGATGAGCTCGAAGTGGTTGAGGGCATGCAGTTCGACCGTGGCTATCTGTCGCCGTACTTCATCAACAATCCGGACAAGCAGGTTGCCGCGCTGGACAACCCCTACATCCTGATTCACGACAAGAAAATCAGCAACATCCGCGATCTGCTGCCGGTGCTGGAGCAAGTGGCCAAGCAAAGCCGTCCGCTGCTGATCATTGCCGAGGACATCGAAGGCGAAGCCCTGGCAACGCTGGTGGTGAACAACATCCGCGGCATCCTGAAGACCACCGCCGTCAAGGCCCCGGGCTTCGGCGACCGTCGCAAGGCCATGCTGGAAGACATCGCCAT
>Ga0265293_10012754_pt1 | contig 11069 bp, 11 predicted proteins | sample Munlanlewell138R_FD_192505 | JGI IMG/M metagenome (GOLD analysis project Ga0265293, IMG submission 192505) | Leachate microbial communities from a municipal landfill in Southern Ontario, Canada - Leachate well 138R | ecosystem: Engineered > Solid waste > Landfill > Unclassified | place: Canada... | reverse complement strand
GTCGATTTCATCTTGAAGTGACTGCTCTAACTTGTTCTTCGGAATCTTTGGTAAGTCCATCTCACTCAAGTGGGTAGTGGTAGCCTGCAAGGGCTCTGACTTTGGACCTTCCCCCAGGACGTCATAGGCTGAGACTTGGATCGTTACTGTTGTACCGGAGGGCGCTGGATACGAATAGTCCCCGCCAGCCAGCACAGGGACTCTAACCGTTTCTGCTCCCCTTGTCACGTAAATGTAATAGCCCTGGATGGATGGTAACCCCAAAGGTTTAGGTAAGATCTTGACTACGTTGAAGTATTCTTCGGTGTTCGGCTGTTGTGGAGCGGGAGGCATAGGCAACTCTAACTCTTTGATTGCAGATTCCAAGCTATAATTCCCATGCCTGTCAAAGGCCCTAATGTAAAACGTGTATTCCCTGACACTTGGGGCAAACACATGGCGCAGCTCGCTGCCACGATAGATTAAGTGCTCATTTCTAGCTCCCCAATTGACATCTTCGGTTCGAATCTCATACCCAGCGATGTCTCTTTCAGGAATCGGAAGCCAATTTAGTTCCACAGAATCAACAAAAAAGCAGTCGCCCCACTGCACATTGCTGGGGTTAGACCGCTTCCCGAGGATCGTAATGTTTTGGACAGGAGCCGTCCCAAAGTCCTCTTTGATTCGCCTGTGGCTCTCACTAACCACCTTGACTAAATACTGCTGGTTGCCGGCAACATCAAAGGTTAAGTGGGTACCCTCAACGAAGCGGATAAACTCCCAAGAGGCTCCATTATCAGATGATAACCACACATTGCCGGCCCTCCAGACAATATCGTCCGGTAGCTCCCACTCTACTCTGATCTGGGGTATCCAGGTTCCATCTGGCAGCTGCTTGTGTTCTTCAACTAGAGTCAGATTGCGGACAGACGCAGGCGGTGCATTGGGGTTAGGTAAAATTGTTGCTCGCCCAGGAGTATACACACTACCCCTATCATGGTAGATAGCCGAATTATACTCCCGGCACCGAAGAACCATCTCATCATTTTCTTCTTCCTGGATCTCAAGGATCCGAAACTCCTTTTCGATCCAGCCGGGAACATCATGGGATACCTTAACAACATCGCCCACTTCGCAATGGAGAGAGTCGATGCCCACTCGGAACTCACAAAACGTATTGCAGATATACCCACTGTCGTGGTAAAACCTTGCTTCGCGGCCAGCATGCCCGGGTCTGGTAACGGCATACAAGGTAATCGTTCGCGTGAGAATGTCTCCCCGTTCCTCTTGGTCAATTTCGTTATCATAGGAAATGTCAGCTTGTTCCCAGTTGGATTCAGGATCGATCCATTCTACCCGAATTTGGTTAGGAATCTCCTTGAGACTAGCTTTGGAGTAGCTAAAACTATCAGCTACAATGTTGTCCATGGTAAAGGACTGCACAGGCACCTGGCTCTTCTCGATCTGGAGCCGCAACTTGCCATCCGAATAGAGAACGTAAGCCCTAAATGTTCTTAGAACTTCATCAATGAGATCCAACGACGAACGCTGAAAGTCCACATTGTAATCCAACCTAAACCGCGGCTCCTGACCACCGTTGCCATCATCAACAAGCTCGTCACAGTAATGAGCTTCCGCTCTAAAACTGTCAAAGTCAATGTACTGCTCCTTGATCCCAACTCCATAGCGAGAATTGGTCATGAGGTCGAGGATGCACCAAGCAGGATTGTTGGAATACTGAGTAACCCAGCCGCTTCCGCTCCAGGTCCTCAACCTACGTCCTTTTACTACACAAGTTATTGTTGGAGTCATACTCAAATCTTCAGAAGCTTTAAATCTACAGGCAATATAAGCCGTGTTAGGCCATGTTTCGCCTGTATCGACCCAAGAGATGGCCGACTGGATTTCTGTTCCAAGCCTGACATGGTGCTCCACATAACCCTTAATGGATGTGATGGGTTCGTCGTTGACGCGTATATCTTCAACAGATTCTATGGGGCCCTCACCAAGGCCGACAACCATGAACAGTTCTTTTTCGTTATTGGAGATCCGATGATAGATGATGTTGCCTGCAACCTTGACCCGGCCGTATGTGACAGGGATTGGAATCCGCTGGGCATACGTATTATCGAGCTCTCCAAAGCTATAGGTTGGCGAGGCCGATTTAGGTCTATCAAACATTCGGCCCAGTGATGCGCCTGTCACGACCGATGCTAACATCGTAGCACCAAATATGGTAGATCCCGCTGCACTTGCAGCACCAGCCACAACGGCCCCGATTATCGCTCCAGCACCCATCTATACCAACCTCCTAGCACCTACAAACTTTTCCTTCCAAAATCCCCGAAGTCTCGTTAACTGTACACTGCGGCCTTCCAGGACATGCAAAAAACGGCCTCCCGTAATTAAGATACCGCTGTGTGTCACTGCATCATTGATGACCCGAAAATAGACTAAATCAAGCGGCTGCAGGGGTTCTATTGCTTCTTTGCCGATAACTAATAGCCCCCGCAGATACCTCTCTGGATCTGATTCGTACCAATCGTAGTCAATAGGTAACCCGTCGTCCTTAGGAAAAGGGATCCCCATCTGAGTGTAGACGTACCAGACCAGCCCCAAGCAGTCGAAACCATCCAAACTCCGCCCATTGTGTCTATACGGGACGCCTACCAGCCTACCGGCCAACTGCTCCAACCTCTTGATCATTCTCGGACATCCTTCTCGGACGGTACTGACAGAAAGCCGCCGAACCTTGCTTGGTTACTAAACCTGGCACATCCAGTGTCGTAGTCCTTGTTGCATCCTCTGCGCATGGTGTAAGGCTTGCCGACTACGTCTTCGGGAAAAGAGTATTCAACGTCAATAGTACTTCCACTGCTTGCCACAACCTTTCGGGACAAACCATCTATGGTCAGTATTCCATCCTCAAAGTAACCTGCCGATTCAAATCTGCCTGATAGGGTTAGCTTTCTGCCTTGATTGCTGACCCCAGATACAGTTCCGGTCACTGTCACAGACGCAAGATTAACCCCACACTCAGGGCCGCCAAACTTCCAGTTACAAAGCCTTTGGTAGTGCCGGCGTGGAACACTAACATTGAGAGTATCAAGTCTGCTGGTAACGGAGACCGTCATCGCATGTTGATTGGCCACCGGGGCGTCCATTACTCCATCGAAGATGATGACGTGATTGGCGAAATCCCCTAGATGGTCAAGAAACACTTTGACAATCTTTAGTCTGCACCCTCGGAACTCGTGATGGGCCATGTAGGCGCTCATCTCCCGGGTTACGTTATCAATGGATACAGAACATTCGTCTACTCTGCTTTCAACATTAGTTCTAATTGAGCTACGCCTGATTCCAGAGGCGTAGTATAAAGTGGGTGTCCCATCCTCATTGAAAAATTGCACATTCTGGTCATGTGCAGCCAAGTGAAGCGTTTCCTCATCCAGATAGATGGCATAGAGTTCGACTGGCCTATTGGCCTCCTTCTTGGCCTCAGCTGCCACGTTTGGCGACAAGGGCCTTGACATCTACACCACCTCCACGATTGTAATTCCGTATTCAAAGCAGAGCTTCCAAAATACTTGCCTGGTTAAGTTGTCTTCGGCAAAGCGCACATTGTACGTCTGATTGTCCACAGGATTTGTCCACTCAAACGCCTCGAAAGCCCCCTTTCTGGCTACGTAAAAGAACCAGATAGCATCTGCATCTACCTGGTCCTTTCTAAACTTCAATGACCATCTTCTTCTTGGCGTTCCTTTGGCCCGGCGCTGTTCCTTACCGCTCTCAAACTCCGTTATGAGGGTTCGGTACTGAACGGACTCCTGAATGTTTGCCGGATCACATGGCCAAGTAAACACAGCCATAGCATCAACTCCTTGCTAACTGCAGTAAGATCTTGCGCAGGGGTCCGTTACGCCCGACGTCGTCGATGATGAGGTGCTTCACTCCATCTGAATTGCGCATCAGAAGCTCCTGGAAACTGGCTGCGTCCACGGCGTTGATGTTAACCTCAATGTGTTGGGCACCAGCCCCATCTGTAGACACGTTCTGTAGTAGACTTTCAAACTGATCATTCTGCTGGCGGGAAAGAACTCTCTCGCCAGTTTGGGCGATGATTGGCACCTCATCGGATTTTAACTCTCCAATGTAACCACCGGAATGGTAATAGGCTGCAGGACTGAGAATAAGTCCGCCTTCATGGAAAATGGGAAGTCCGGCTAAGAAGTCTTCAAATCCAATCTTCGAAAATAGTGGTGCAAAAACTTGCGTTTGAAGGAACTGGCTGGCCAACATGCCAAGGAAGCTATCGAACACGCCGAGCACACTATCAAAGGTTTCTTCGAGACCCCGACCGTAGCCGATGGCGTTGGACAATCCTTGAACTAAACTATCGGTCCATTGTTTGGTTGCTTCTTGAGCCTTATTGGTCCCACTCGTGATTCCCTCGATTAGAGCCATGAGGCGTTCATAGTCAAGCTCTGCTTTTTCAAACAGTCCATCAAACTCCGTCATTAACTCTGGGAACTGTCCTCTTAACCAATCCATGGTCGAATCGCCCAAGGCGGAGAATAGCTTCTTGACGTTATTGAGCACTCGTGTAATCAGTGGGAGCCCATCATTTAAGCCTTGTTCGGCGCCCTCAACCCAAGCGGTCATAGTATTGTAACCGCCTTCATCGATCTTGGAAAGCGGACCCTTTGGCGGCGGAGACTGACCCATCAGTCGATCAGCATAGATCTTAGCTAGGAAGTCCGCAGCGGTTTCGTGATCGGCTGCTTTCTCATAAACTGCTTGTTCCATGGCATCCAAGACACTTCCGAAACCTGTCCTAAATCCCTGAGATAGCTCATCAAAGTCCATAAATTCCAAGACATTCGGCACCCAGTTAATGTTGAGCTCATGAGCCGATGGTGGGCTGAACCATGCTCCCAAGTAGGTAATGAAGATCTGCTGCATCTCTGGTGTTACTTCGTCGAAGTTCTGACCAGCTACTTCAGGGAATTTATTCTGAAAGTGACGCCAGTAGCTCTCGACAGTAGTCTGCGCTGCTGCCCTCCAATACTCATCTGTGCCACGTTCAAGTCCTTGCGACAACTCTTCCCATCGAGATTGATCGGTATCAGAAAAGTAGCTGACATCTCTGTCTTTAAAAGATGTCATGCCATAAAGTATTTCAGCTTCATCTCCACCTTCGGCCCTGCGGATAGCATTGAGCAGATCGTCGAGAGTTCTGACCCCACCCTCTAGGGATTTTGGTGACGCCAGTGGTTCCCAAGATTGCTCGCCCCATTCATCGAACGAGAGCAGTCCGTCCGGTTGGTTCCCGAGAATTTGCCACCAAAGTTTTTGAAGGCTATTCATGCCCTTTGTAGCCTCTGCGACCATGGCCTGCCGATACTCCTCGTAGGCTTGCAGCTTAGCCCAATGATCCCTCGGAATACCTGCCTTCTCACCCATGGAATGGGCTGTCTCCTCTATGCCTTCTGCCACTACTTCTCCTAGCTTAAAATTGAGGGCAAGGTTAAATCCTAGTAGTGCTCCACCTGGGCCAAAGAAAGCCCCACCAATAGCAGCCGTCAACGCGGCAACCAACACGTTTTTGGCAAAATCCCCAAAGCTACCTTTTTCTAGCGCCTCTTTTAGTTGAATACCTAGAGTAACTATCCCGATTGCTAATGGAATACCCCCAACACCTAAAGTACCAGAATTGTTTCCGAAAAAAGCACCAATAGCCATCAAAATGCCTTTTACTGCCCCGGTAGTAAGCTGTAAGGTGAGCAGGACGACTGCAATCCCGCTCCAAACATCGCTTACAATCTTCCAGAATTTCTCCCATTCCCCATTCTCAGCGCCCTCTTTTAGGGCATCATACACTTCGCCTTCTGGTTTGAGTTCAATACCAAGGAGAATCTTGGTAGCGTCCCAAGTTAGCTGTAGTTTTTCTAAGAACGAAGTTTCGGTGTCGCCCCAAATCTTCTTGATGGTGTCCCAGTAGATCTCAATGTTTTCAACCGTCTGTTCCCCAAGAATGAACTTCATCGTGATCTTAAAAGTTTCGGAGAACTTTTGTATTACAGGTTTTTCTGTGTCTGTCCAAATCGTCACGAGGTCTACCCAGTATTTCCTAATACTCTGGGTCGTTCCTTCACCAAACACAAAATCGATTACGAGTTCCGTGGACTCGCTGACCTTCTGAGAAAAAGTGAGTTGTTCATTAGTCCAAACCTCATTCAGTCCAGCCCAGAGTTCCCTAAACCTTTCAGGCAAATCTTCCCAACCCAACCATTTTAGCAGTTTATTCAACTGCAAGAGAACAAAATCAACAGCTACCTTTGTTTTCTCCTGAACCCCACCCCAGTTTTCGTCCCAAGCGGTATAGAGCAAGAAGGCCAGTGCAATGAGCCACAAGATTGGATTAGTCAAAAGTCCGAAGAGGCCCTTGACTAGAACTGCGCCCTTGCCCACGATCGTCATTCCAAGGGCTACCGCACCCAATGCAAGGCCGAGAGTAGTCAAAACACCTCCTAGAACAACACCTTGGGCAACCAGCTTCGGATTCTCACGTACCCAATCCATGAATTTTTCAAGACCTTCATTAGCTTTTTTGCCGAGCAACGTAAATACAGGAACCACAGCAGTGGCAAGCTGTGTCTTAACCCCAGCCATACCTTCGCGAAACTTAACCATGACATTATCATAACGAGCAAACTTCTCGATATTTTCCCTAGATAACACAGTCCCCAAGCGGTTCGCTTCTTCGGCTAGCCGGATGATTTCATCTCGACCTTGATTGAGCAAGGGAATGAGGTTATATCCCGAATCCCCGAGCAAGTTAAAGGCCACTTGCGTTTTGAGGTTCTCGTCTGTGGATGCGGCGAATGCATCAGCGAGATCCAGTAGAAGGGTTTCGGTCGACTTGATACTTCCGTCAACATTTCTAAACGAAACTCCAATCCTCTCATAGCTGGCCACATAGGATTGATTTCCTTGGGCGGCTTCTTGCGTTCTACGAGTCATTCGCACCATGGATTGACCAAGCTCTTCCATAGAGGACTTATTCTGGCGAGCGGCATACCCAAGTCCCTGCATGTTTTCAACCGCGACACCTGTCTGTTCAGATAACTTAGCAACAGTCTCGGCCGTGGTGTTAGTGCTCTGGACAGTGCGATTTAAGGCATAGACCAAGCCAGTTGCCGCAGCCCCAGCGGCCGCACTCCAATTTCGGAGGATTCTAATGTTGTCTTGGGTTTTCCTCTCGAATTCATGCAGCTTGCCCTTGCTCTCATCAACTCGCTGCTTGAACTCAAGGTTCGACGCTCCGATTTTGTAAAACAGGGTTTGGATATTCAATGCCAACATTATCCCTCCTCATCGAAACTGCTTATTTGCTTCGATAAAAGCTCTTCTAGCTTACCTCTAGTTTCTTTTCTTGCGGTGATCCGATCCGGATTCTTAAGGTCCTTTTCCATTTCATCAAGCTGATTATTAAGGTGCTGGACACCAACACCTTTCTCCGTATAGGGGGCAACAGCTATCTGGAGTAGCATTCGGTATTCGCTGATCTTCTCTAGAGCTTTGGCACGGTTTCGATCGGCGATTCGTTTGAAGTAGAGTGGCAGCTCTTCTGGGTAAACCTCATCAAGAATCTGACGTTTCGACCAGCCATAAGCATCGGCAAAGACGTCTACTGTGTCTTGGAGCCACTCTTCTTCGGCTTTACTGCCTTCAGTGTGTTCTGCGCCCTCTGTCCCCAACTGGGCGACAAGAGGGACATCGCGTTTTTTAGATTCGCCTGCATGGCCGACAAGTTATTGACCCTGACAATCGTCAGGAACAGCTCCGATGCTTCATCCAAACCAAGACCTTCAATGATTTGCCGATCTAGACCCGAGCCAATCTGTAGGATTTCTATAACTGCATCTTGGGCGACTTCTAAAAGAGAGCCTAAGTTATTAGCAATCAGAACGGCCATATCAACTAGACCCAAATCTGCTGACTGAGACTCATCAAACAAAACCTTTGTCTCTTCACCCTCCATCAAACCCTGTATTGCTGCAGGTAGCTCCTTGAAGGCTCTGCTCAGTTCCGCGGCTCTGCCTAGTGGCAGCTTGCGGACTTCATGAATTACCTCTTTATCATCTTGATCGTAGTAGCGGAATGGTAGCCTACGTGGTAGGGACTTAGTTTCACTCATAATTGCACCTCCGAATGATAGGAAAAGGATAGTCAAAAGGAGCCCTCACTGGGAAGGCTCCTTAGGTTGTGCTTTACTTTGCTTGCCACTTAACTCTCTGCTTCGGCGCTTTCATCTCCCATAGACCATAGATCACCGGTTTCCTTAACAGGCACACCGGTAAAGGTGACCTTGTAGATCCGCTCTTGCTGAAGCTGAAATGCCAGTTCAAATTCAGCCCGGGGGATTGCATGATAAATTGTGACGTCCCCGTCCTTTTTGTCTTTGGTTGGATCTTCTGGGTCTAGGTTTTCGATAGGCCTTAGTGTCAGTGGCTTAGAGTACTTCTTAAAGCCTTCCCCAATTTTCCCGCCCCAGACCAGCTTCTTTTTGTTGGGGTCAGTGGCATCCTGCACCAACTTGGCAGCAGGAAAGATGGCAGAGAACTTCTCCAAAACCATTTCTGCCATAAACACCTCGGCAGTTACTGTTTCACCAACTTTGACCTGGTCAACAGGGGCATTACCCGTTCGATCATAAGTTGGTCCCCAGAATTCCTCATTGTAGCGGACCATCATGCCGCCTTTGGTATACTCCGTAAAACCTAGCCGAATCTCCTCGAGATCACCGGGATTCCAGATGGCGACTGCCAATCCATACTCACTCATTCTAATTCCTCCTCCGTTTAACAGTCATTGAAACGTTAGTGCTTGCGACATGCTCGCCCTCAATCGGGCTTTTTAGAATTAAAGCCTCCCCTGCAACCATGTCACCAAAAATCAAACGAGGATGCGAGATTGCACCCTCGGGGTGAAGTTTAAGATCTGCTCTATGCAAAAGATATTGAACTCGCTCGGAGCACCGGCCAAGAAGCACAGTGTTAGCTCGCCCTGCCTCGGTGTCATCGACATAGACGTTGACTGTAGCCGTAGCACGAACTGTATCGGTTTCGCCATCTCTCGGAGCCGACAAGACATGAATAGTGCAAGATGGGTTCTTGAAACCGGCCACTCGCTTTGGCCCCTTGTCGATGGAGTTGACCAAACCCTTGAAGATGGTATCTGTGTTCAACCTTGCGAAGATCACACTGAGGATATCATCTGTATTGACTGGATGGAAGTGTATCATTGTATCACCGCCTTAAGTCCGAAGGCTGGATCCTCAACCTCTGCCGGAATATCTGATTCAAAGCAGGCTCGTAGAAGTCAATTGCTCCCTGCAAAACCCAGTATCCGTCTAGTCTCTCCACATGAATAGCGTACTCCATCCCTGCGTAGAGATAACCCCAAACGTTATTTCCTTCGTGCTCAAGAACAGGCCTCTCCATTTCGCTGCGCAAAGCCTTTAGCTCGGCAATCTCCGTTTCTGAAGCTTGCCACGACTTCATTTGCGTAAAGTTAATTCCAATGCTGTTTCTGAGATTAGCAGTGTGGTCTTCAAACGGTCCATTGCGCTTTGCATAGTTGCACATCTCACGCAATGCATATTCTAGGACCTGCTCCATCTTGGCTGTGCCAACATCCACGAGTTTGTCCATTGTTCGCATAGCTTCTGTAAACCCCTGCAAACCCTCGCTCATGTGCTCACCCCAATTAAGTCAATCTCCAAGTGAGGACCACGATCGGCGACAAAAACCACGGAGTAGGTTTGACGGGCTCCGGGAATCCCGGTCAAGTGAACTTCGACAGTAGCACCTTTTGGGATCTCCCTCTCGGTCACCGGGTGGAACATCAGGTGAGTGGATTCGTAGACTGTTCCACTTTCAGCAGCTCTCTTAATGCCACTTTTTGCCTGGATGTCCACCAATTGATTCTGAGAGTAGTACTCTTTAGACGGAGGGACTTCATTACCCCATTCATCCTGGCCGCCGTCTGTCATGACGTAGATGTCTACCTCAAAGGCGTACTCGTCATGAAGATCTGCATCAGCAACCTCGAATCGTTGTGACCTCACCAGAAATCAGTCCTTTCCAGTGTACCCACGATAATCCCGCCACCATGGGCCTTTTCTCGAAGCGCAGAAGCACGCCGCCGGATCTCATCTGCTGACGTTCTTGTTCCAGATACACTGCCTCTCGAGAACGAGGACAGTCTGGCAGGGTCACCAGCGATTGTTTCGAGGGCTTCAGCAGCGGCCAGGAGCGGACTGTCTTCAGCGTTTTTGAGCAGGAACGCTATCTCGCCATCACTGAAAATCGGATTGTTTGTATCGGTGTCTGGAATGTGAAAACGCACCTGGCCGACGGGTGTCTCTAGATCATAGGTGGCACTCATTTTGTCTTCCCTTGACCTTTTTTATCACTTGGAGGATCTTCGGGTTCGGGTTCTGCAGGTGGATCACTCGGATCTGGTTCGTTTCCGGGTGGAGCTGGTTCGCCGCTTGGAGGGTCAGGGTCTTTGCCTTCTCCCCCAGGCACTTTTGGCGGTGGGGGAGGGTCAATCGGTGGCGGTGGAGCCGGTCCTTTGACCAGCTCCTCGACTCTCACAACACCCAGCTCTACCAAACGCTCCAACTCGTCTTTCTTAAGCCTAGGGATCGTGTCCCCGGGCTTGAAGTCTTTATTGCTGTGCCGCACATGAGCCAATGTGATCACACTTATCGTACCAGACATACTAACACCTCCTTGGTGTGGTGGTTCAAAGCCACTACTAAATCACTGTGGCTTGAAACACACTATCTGCCATTGGGAACGTAGGAATTGCGCTTAATGCAGCCTTGGTCCAAATCATAGGCGGCTCATTTTCTTGGTAGACAGAAGCATAAACACCGGCCATTTCTTTGGCATCAACTTCCACGTCAAGCATGGCTTCTTCAGTCGGACCAACCAAAGTATCACCAAGCTTGCCCTCTGGCATCATGACCAGCTTATTCTCTGGCCAGAAACGCATGGTCTCATAAGTTCCATCCGCTT
>Ga0265293_10012753_pt1 | contig 11070 bp, 10 predicted proteins | sample Munlanlewell138R_FD_192505 | JGI IMG/M metagenome (GOLD analysis project Ga0265293, IMG submission 192505) | Leachate microbial communities from a municipal landfill in Southern Ontario, Canada - Leachate well 138R | ecosystem: Engineered > Solid waste > Landfill > Unclassified | place: Canada... | reverse complement strand
GATTTCGGCGCTGTACCAGGAGAAACTCAGGAGGGCGATCAGTGACCAGTGAAAAATGCGAACGGGCAGATCCCAGATTTTGACTTTTACCATATTAGAATTCTTTAGTTGGACAATTACTCTGGCAGGTAACCAGGCATGGATCCCGGTTCGGGGAACTGGAATAACTCTATCATATAACCATCGGGATCTTTCGCCGTAAAGACCACGGGCCCTGGAGCCCCGCCAAGCTCAAGCCTGTTCACTTCGAAACCCGCGGCGGAAATCCGAATTGTTTTCGCGGGCGCGGTTCGCCGTCTTTTTTGATAGTGGCGAATTCGAGCCACAGGGCATCGACCGGGGCGCCATCGGCACGCTGGCAATCCCGCAGTGTCACGTCCCGCAACACATAGCGCTGAAAGTAACGATCATCGGTGGGGAAGCGGGTATCCCACACCACCGTTTCGACATGGACGACAGGCAGGGTCAGCGATGTGCCGCAATGGCCGGACAGGCCCTGGATCGCGGTGTCGACGGGCTTTGAAACCACCAGCACCGCCGGCCCCTCCTGCGGCGCGACCCTGCCGTTCAGGAAGGCCGCCTCATCGAATGTCTCGGCGCTGCCCGGGGGCCCGGGCGGGCTTTCCCAGCCAGCAGTACTTCAAGGACGGCAAGCTCAACGGCATCGTCTGCAACGATATCGCCACGGTCAAGTCGGTGATCCTCCATTCAGACGCCATCCTCGTCACCATCGACGCCATGGTGGCCAGCGAGCTGGCAAATGGCAGTATCCGGGAACTGCAGTTCTTCAATCCCGGCTTTTCCACCGAGCGGGAAATATGCCTGGCCAGGGTGCAGGGCCGGACGCTGTCCAATGTCGCCAAAATGGCGATCGATACCATCGTCGATATCGTGGCCCGCAGGCTTGCCGGCAAACCGCCGTGACCCATTGACTCAAACCAGCCCGGCCACCCGCTCGCCAATGGCCAGGCATGCCGTCAGCCCCGGCGACTCGATGCCGAAGAGATTGACCAGCCCCGGCACCCCGTGGACGTCGGGGCCATCGATGCGAAAGTCGCCGTCCGCCATGCCGGGGCCGGCCAGTTTGGGGCGCACGCCGGCGTAGCCGGGCGCCAGCCTGGCCCGCTCCACCCGGGGCCACCACTGGCGTATCGCCCTGTAGAAGCCCTCGGCCCGCGCGGGGTCGACGGTGTAGTCCGGCGCGTCGATCCACTCCACGTCGGGACCGAATCTGCCTTGCCCCGCCTGATCCAAAGTGAGGTGGACCCCGAGGCCGCCCGGCTCTGGAACCGGGTAGATCAGATGTGTGAAGGGCATTCTCCCCGCGTAGCTGAAATACACCCCGCGGGCAAACCAACCGCGGGGCACTGTGTCATGGGGCAGGTCCAGTGAACGGGCAATGGCGAGGGCGGCAAGCCCGCCGGCATTGATTGCGCAACGAGTCCGCACACGCACCCTGTCGCTGCCCTCGCTGGCGATATCCAGCAGGATGCCAGCGGCGTTTGCAACGCCACCACAGACAGCGCTGCGCAGCGCCAGGACAGCCCCGTGGCGCTGCGCATCCCCCAGCAGGCTCAGCATCAGCCGGTGGCTGTCGACGATGCCGGTGGATGGGGAGAACAGGGCGGCCTCGACATCGAGTTCCGGCTCCAGGGCGGGAACCTGGTCGCCGTGGAGCCAGGCAATATCGGTCACGCCATTGTCGAGCGCCCGGGCGCGGACCGCTTCAAGGGCGGCGACCTGCCCGGACTTTGCGGCGACCACCAGTTTGCCGGTCCGGGCGCAACCGATGCCCCGCTCCGCACAGTAGCGGTAGAGCATCTCGCGGCCGCGCACGCACAGCGCCGCCTTGAGGGAGCCCGGCGGATAGTAGAGTCCGGCGTGGACCACCTCGCTGTTGCGCGCACTGATGCCGCTGCCGATGGCGCCCTCCCGTTCCAGGATCAGGACCTCACGCCCGGCCCGGGCCAGTGCCCGGGCACAGGCGAGACCGACGACACCGGCGCCGATCACCACGCAGTCGACGGATTCCACGGCTCAATCCGTCTTTGGACTACCCACCTTCGGGCCATCCACCTTTGGGCTTGCCGCAGTGGCGCCGTCTGTCGTCGAGCTGTCCATCAACGAATCGTCCAGCTCCGGGGTGTCATCGAAGGTATCGCGGTCCGAGGTGTCGTTGTAGACGTCGACATCCAGCATATTCTCGCTTTTCGCCACGATTGCCGACACCACGCCATCACCGGTGATATTGACCGCCGTGCGCACCATGTCCAGCAGCCGGTCGACGCCGATGATCAGCGCGATGCCCTCCACCGGCAGGCCGACCTGTTGCAGCACCATCGCCAGCGTCACCAGCCCCACCCCTGGCACCCCGGCGGTGCCGATGGTCGCCAGGGTCGCGGTGGCGATCACCGTCACATAGCCGCCGAGGCTGATGTCCACGTTGAAGGCCTGGGCGATGAACACCATGGCCACCCCCTGCATGATGGCGGTGCCGTCCATATTGATGGTCGCGCCGAGTGGCACTGTGAAGGAGGCTATGGAGTTGTGGACACCGAGACGCTTTTCCACCACGTTGAGAGTGACGGGCATGGTGGCGTTGCTGGAGGCGGTGCTGAAGGCGAACAGCATAGCCGGGCGCATGTTCTTGAAAAAGGCCACGGGACTCAGGCCCGACAACACCTTCAACATCAGCGAATAGATGACCAGTTGGTGCAGGACCAGCACCAGCAGCACCGTGAAAAAATATTTGGCCAGATCGAGAATCGCGCCGATGCCCATCTCGCTGAACATCTTGGCGAGCAGGCAGAACACACCGTAGGGCGCCAGATGCATAAGGAAGGTGACCATGGTCATGTTCACCTCGTTGAGGCTCCTGAACAGTTCCAGGGTTCTGCGGCCCGGCTCGCCGCTGTGGATCACCGCCACCCCCATGAGGATGGAGAACACGATGATCTGCAGCATGTTGCCCTCCGCCATGGCGGCCACCGGGTTGGTGGGGAAGATACCGATCAGCACCTCCTTCACCGACGGCGCCGGTCCGGGATCGAACTTGTACGTCTCGCCGAGGCCGATGCCCACCCCGGGATCGAAGAGATTGGCCATCGTCAGCGCCAGCATCAACGCGATGGGCGTGGTGAACACGTAGAACGCCAAGGTTTTGCCGGCCATGATGCCCATGCGGGCGTCGAGCCCGATGGCGCTGCTGCCGCACACCAGGGAAACGAATACCAGGGGCACCACCAACAGCATCAGCGAGGAGATGAAAATCCGGCCTATCACGTCGAACACCGAATTCACCAGCCAGGCGGAGAGGTTGGCCGCGAAGCCCCCCGCCTCCCGCGCGAGAATATTGAGCACCGCGCCGACGATGATGCCCCCCGCCATGCCGAGCAGGATTTTGGTGGAGAGTTTCATGCATTCCCCTTATCGTTCTATATGAATCAGAATCGTTTTGTTGAATCGGACAGCGCCTGCGGTGCGCTTCGCTCCCCAGCACAGCCTATGCCTCCATAGGGGTCCTGCATAGGGTGTGCCGACGCAGGAGGCGCACCGGCGATGCTTGCCCGGTAGCGGCGCACGCCTGCTTGCGCATGGCCGCTGCAACGTCGACAAACCCTAACGCCGTGCACCCCGCAATTCCACCACCCGCTGGTACAGCAGCTCCGCCGTTGCCAGCTCTGCCGGAATGGGTGACCCCGCTACCACCTCGATACGGGCGAACAGCTTCCAGCCGGAGCGGAACAAGCCGCCCTTGTGGCTGAAAAAGCTGCCCCACAAGCCGCACAGCGCCATCGGCACCACCGGTACCGGGGTTTCCGCAATAATATGCTCGATGCCCGGACGAAAGTCATCGATTTCCCCATCGCGGCTGAGCTTGCCCTCGGGAAAGATGCACAGCAGCTCTCCCGCCGCCAGGTTCTCGGCGATCCGCCGCATCGCGTCATGGTAGGCCGCTTCGTCCTCGCGGCGGGAGCAGATCGGGATGGCACCGCCGGCGCGGAACAGGTAGTTGAGCAGGGGCCGGTCGTAGATCGCCTTGTCCATCACGAAGCGCACCGGGCGGCGGATCGCGCCGCCGAGAATCAGCGCATCGACGTAACTGACATGGTTGCAGACGATCATTGCGCCGCCCTGTTGGGGGATCTTCTCCAGGCCGAGGTGCCTCACCCGATACAGGCTGTGGCCGAGCAGCCATGCCAGGAAGCGCAGGGTGAATTCCGGCACCTGGCGGTAGATGAACAGCGCCACGGCGATGTTCATCACCGCCAGGATAAGGAAGAACTCGGGGATCTCGAGGCCCGCGACGCCGAGAAACAGTATCCCCAGCACGCCCGCCAGCACCATGAACAGAGAGTTGAAAATATTGTTGCAGGCGATCACCCGGGCGCGCCTCTCGACCGCGGTGCGCGACTGGATCAATGCCTGCATGGGCACGATGTAGAAGCCGCCGAACATCCCCAGCATCACTAAATCGAGGAGGATGCGCAACCCGCCACCGGCGCCGAGGAAGCCGCCGATCGACAGCGCCGCGCCGGCCCCCTGGGCGGCGAACCCGGTGGCCGAGAAATACAGGTCGATGCCAAAGATGCTGAGGCCGAGAGAACCGAGCGGCACCAGCCCCATCTCGACCTTGTGGCCGCTCATCCGGTCGCAGAGCAGGGAGCCGAGGCCGATCCCGACGGTGAAGGTGCACAGCAGCAGGGCGATGACCGCCACATCGCCGCCCAGTACATCGACCACGAAGTTGGGCATTTGGGTGAGGTAGGCCAGGCCCAGCAGCCAGAACCAGGAAATGCCGAGAATCGCATGCCATACCGCGCGTTTTTCCCGCGCCAGACGCACCAGTTCACCCATTTCCCGCAGCGGATTCCAGTCGATGCGCAGGTTGGGCGCGTGCGGCTCCGCCGCCGGCACCTTGCGGCCGGCGAGCCAGCCGGCCACCGCCACCGCCAGCAGCGCCGGGGCAAGCACAAGGAAGTAGTTGTCCTGCCCGGCGATCAGGGTGCCCAGCAAGGTACCGGTGAGGATCGCCACGAAGGTGCCCATTTCGACCTGGGCGTTGCCCGCAACCAACTCGTCGGGGCGCAGGTGCTGGGGGAGGATCGCGTACTTGATGGGGCCAAAAAACGTCGATTGGGCACCCATTGCGAATAACACGGTCAAAAGCCCCCAGAGGCTGCTGAAGTAAAATGCCATCACGCCGAATGCCATGATGACGATTTCCGCCAGTTTCACCCAGCGGATGATGGCGGCTTTCTCGTACTTGTCCGCCAGCTGGCCGGCGAGTGGCGAGAACAGGAAAAACGGCAACACGAACAGTGCCGCGGCCAGATTGACCAGGGTGTTGGTGCCCAGATCGGTGGCGAAGACCGCGGTGACCACCAGCACCAACATACTGTTCTTGAACAGGTTATCATTGAAGGCGCCGAGAAAGAGCGTGATGAACAGGGGCAGGAAGCGCCGGCTTTTCAGCAGATGAAACTGGCTATCAGGCTCCTTGGGAGTCATCGGGGTTCCTTGTGCGTGCCGGGATGGTCGTCGGTGGCGAAGGGCAAAACTGTAGCAAACCCCCGCAGCCGTGGATAGCTCGCGTCCCGGCTGACTGTCCGCCTGTCCGCAGACCGCCTCGATGCAGACAGGCGGCGCTTCAGCGCCGTAATCGAACTCCCACTGGAGGGAACCATGCAAAGCTGTCATTTGGCGGCCCTTACCGCCGCCCTGCTGTTCGTCGCCCCGACACTGGCCGACGTCACCGCGCCCGCCGAAGAGATCGAAAGGCCCTGGACCACCAATCTCTACCTGGAGAACGACCTGTTCGGTGAAACCGACCAGAACTACACCAATGGTATCCGCCTGTCGTGGGTATCCCCCAACCTCGCCTCCTACCGCAATGACCCGGCGGTGCCCGACATCGTCAACAAGGTCAACGAGCGTCTCGACAAGCTGCTCGACTTCCGCCAGGGCCTGACCCGCAATGTGGTGGTCAGCGTCGGCCAGCTGATGTACACCCCCGAAAACCGCGAAGCCCGCGAACTGCTGGAGGACGAACGCCCCTATGCCGGCTATCTGTACCTGGGCTTCGGCTTTCATGCCCGCACCGCCGAACGCCTCGATTCAGCTGAGGTCAATCTCGGGATCGTCGGGCCGGCCGCGCTCGGCAAACAGGCGCAGGATCTGATTCATGACCTGCGCGATATCGACAAATTCAAAGGCTGGGACAACCAGTTGCGCAACGAGCCGACCTTCCAGCTGGTGTACGAGAACAAACTGCGGCTGTTCAAGCAGCCGGTGGCGAAAGGCTTGCAGCACGACTTCATCAGCCATGCCGGTATCGCCCTCGGCACCGTCGGCAGCTACCTCAATGCCGGCGGGGAATACCGTATCGGCTGGGACCTGCCGGAAGACTTCGGTACCTCGGCGGTGCGTCCGGGGGGAGACAACAGCGCGCCCGGCGCCGGCGACACCCGTCTGCTGCTCACCGACAAGCTGCTCTACGGGCTGCACGCCTTCGTCTCGGTCGACGGCCGTCTGGTGGGCAACGATATCTTTCTCGACGGCAATACCTGGCGGAACAGCCACAGTGTCGACAAGGAGCACCTGGTGGCCGATGTGTCCGTGGGAGTGAGCTTTCTGGTCCGGCAGTGGAAAATTTCCTACGGTCAGGTGTTCCGCACCCGCGAATTCAGGCAGCAGAAGCATCACCATGAGTATGGGTCATTGAGTATTTCCTACACCTGGTAGCCGCAACCGTCGCGGTGCGGCGGTCTCTTTCCAGCCCGCAGGGCAGGCGCATGAAGATCGAAGGTACCGCAACGCGGTGAGGCGGCAGCCCGGGAAAAAGCCTCCATGCGATTGCCCTGTTCCACCCCGCCTGCGGACTACCGAAATGCCCCCCGTGCTTTACAATGGCGATCCGACCCAAGACACAGCCTGTAGAACACATCCTTGCCCACTGTAATCCCCGCCCCTCCGCAAGCACCTCGCTGGCAGCCGCTGCACCGCTGCCTCGGCGGCACCGTGCCGCGCCACTGGCAGCGCTGGCTGGAGGACCGCGGCTCCCTCACCCGGCGGCTGATCGCCGCCAGTGGCGGGGATTTCCGGGTAGAGATCCTCCGCCAGTTCATCGGCCAGCCGACTTTTGCCGAGGCCCGGGCTGTCAGGCTCGGCAACCGCCGCCGGGCGCTGATCCGCGAAGTGCTGCTGATCGGCAACGGTGTCCCCTGGGTGTTCGCCCGCAGCGTCCTGCCCCTGGCCACCCTGACCGGTCGGCGCAGGCATCTGCGCCACCTCGACGATCGCCCGCTGGGGCAAGTGCTGTTCAGCGACAACAGCATGCATCGCGGGCCGGTTGAAGTCGCCAGGATCGCCAGCGCCACCTTGCCGCTGGCGCTGCCCGCCGCGCGGCTGTGGGGACGGCGCTCGGTATTCCGCCTGGACGGCAAACCGCTGCTGGTGGCGGAGATTTTCCTGCCGGACTTCGATCCCGGCGCTTGATGCCCGGCGGTCTGCGACGTGCGTCAGACTGGGCGTTATCGACTTGTTGTATCTGTTGTTCTTGCAAGCGGGCGCCCCGGCAACGGCCTCGCAGATAGTTTTTCACCGGCCTGCTGCTAGACTGGCCATCTCATCGATGCCTTTACCCTGGTGACGAAGCCCATGATCCTCACTGAAAACAGCCGCCTGTGGCACTTCATCCACCTCACCCGCCTGCACAAGCCGGTAGGCACCGTGTTACTGCTGTGGCCCGCGCTGTGGGGCCTGTGGCTGGCGGCGGAAGGCGTGCCCGACCCGCGGCTGCTGGCCATCTTCATTGCCGGCGGCTTCGTGATGCGCGCCGCGGGCTGCGCCATCAACGATTACGCCGACCGCGACATCGATGCCCATGTCGCGCGCACCAGCTACCGGCCGGTGGCCACCGGTTACATCAAGCCCTGGGAAGCGCTGGCCACTTTCGCGGTGCTGTCGCTGGCCGGGCTCGGTCTGGTACTGCTCACCAATCCCCTGACGGTGACTCTGGCCTTTATCGGCGCCGCCATCATCGCTCTCTACCCGTTCATGAAACGCTACACCCACCTGCCCCAGGTGGTGCTCGGCATCGCCTGGGGCTGGAGTATCCCCATGGCCTTTGCCGCGACCGGCGGCACCCTGCCCTGGCAACTGTGGCCACTGGTGGCCGCGACCCTGTGCTGGACATTGGTGTTCGACACTTATTACGCCATGGTCGACCGCGACGACGACCTCGGGATCGGGGTCAAATCCACCGCCATCCTGTTTGGCCGCCACGACCTGGCGATCATCGCCGCACTCCAGGCCACAACCGTGCTACTGTTCGCCATCAGCGGATTGTTGTTCGGTCTCGGCGCACTTTACTACCTGGGCGTCGTGGTGGTGGCGGCGCTGTTCGGCCACCAGCTGTGGCTGACCCGGCATCGCGACCGGGACGCCTGTTTTCGGGCCTTCATGGATAATCGCTGGGTCGGGGTGGCGCTGTTCGCGGCCCTGGTGGCCGACCTCGGCTGAGCAGCGCGCACCACCCTGTCCGAGGCGCCTGATGGCTGTCACAGCCCTGTCATGAAAGCGTCATGTAATACGGCAAGTGAGACTGGATAATCGGAGCCGATACCACCATGACTGCACAAACCATCCTGATCATCGACGACGAGGCCGCCATCCGCGACATGGTGGGCATAGCCCTGGAAGTTGCCGGCTTTCGCTGCCTGCAAGCGGAAAATGCCCGCGATGGCCACGCCCTGATCATCGACGAAAAACCCGATCTGGTACTGCTCGACTGGATGATGCCGGCGACCAGCGGCATCGAGCTGCTGCGCCGCCTGCGCCGCGACGAACTCACCGAAAAAACCCCGGTGATCATGCTCACCGCCAAAACCGAGGAAGACAACCTGGTACAGGGCCTCGAAGGCGGTGCCGACGACTACATCACCAAACCGTTCTCGCCCCGCGAACTGATCGCCCGCGCCAAGGCGGTGTTGCGGCGCAAGCAGCCGCAGATCCCGGAGGAAGTGATCAGCGCCCGGGAACTGGTGTTCGATCCCGTCAGCCACCGGGTCACCATCGCCGGCGAAACGGTGTCGATGGGCCCGACCGAATTCCGCCTGCTGGGCTTCTTCCTCGGCCACCAGGATCGCGTCTACTCCCGCGACCAGATTCTCGACCATGTGTGGGGCGGCAACGTCTATATGGACGAGCGCACCGTCGACGTCCATATCCGCCGTCTGCGCAAGGCCTTGTCGGTGGCCGGTCACGACCAGCTGATCCAGACGGTGCGCGGCGCCGGCTACCGCTTTTCCACCCGCCTGGAAGGCGATTGACTCCGGCGCCGCCGAAGCGACAATCCCACCACCAGCAACATCGAGACGAGGTTACCGTGCAGGAAGGTTTACGCGCCGAGATCCGCAGGATCATTGCCCTGGCATTGTTTTTACTGGTCTTCGGGCTGCTCAACGGCTTTCCCCTGGTGACCCTGCTGCTCGGCGGCACCGTTTACATGATCTTCACCCTGAGCCGGATCAACAGGCTCTACGCCTGGCTCGCCGCCGATACCGATACCATGCCGCCGGAAGCGAGCGGGGTATGGGGCGATATTTCCGATAATCTCTACAAGCTCAAGCGCCGCATCGACCAGTCGCAGAAGAACTATACCTCCCTGGCGCTGCGCATCCGTCAGATCACCTCGGCCCTCGACGACGGCATGCTGCTGCTCAATGCCGACCACACCCTGGACTGGTGGAACCCGGCGGCGACGGAGCTGCTCCACCTGCGGGAGCGCGACAAGGGCGAGAATATCGTCAACCTGATCCGCAACCCGCAGTTCGTCGACTTCATCAACAACAGGGATTTCAGCCAGCCGCTGGAACTGCGCACCCCCTATGACCCGCAGCGCATCGTGCTGTTTTCCGCCGGCTCCTTCGGCCGCGGCGAAATCGTGGTGGTCGCCCAGGACATCACCCGCCTGCGCCACCTCGAGGAAATACGCAAGGAGTTCGTCGCCAACGTCTCCCACGAGCTGCGCACCCCGCTCACCGTACTCTCCGGCTATATCGAAACCCTGCAGAGCAGCGGTGACGATCTCGCCCCCCACTGGCAGCGGGCGCTGGCCCAGATGGACCAGCAGACCCGCCGCCTCGGCGCCCTGGCAGATGACCTGGTGATGCTGGCGCGGCTCGAATCCAGCCAGTTCGTCGCCAATCGTCTGCCGGTGGATATCTGCGCCCTGCTCCGCTCCATGGTCGAGGATCAGCAGTTGCTCTGCGCCGACACCCACCGCCTGACCCTGCGCTGCCAACCCGGCCTCATCATCGCCGGTGAAAGCCGCGAACTGCACAGCGTTTTCGCCAACCTGGTGGTCAACGCCATCCGCCACAACCCCCGGGGTTGCGATATCCTGGTCCATGCCCGCGCCTGCGGCGACAACCTGGTGGTGCGGGTGGCGGACAACGGCGTCGGTATCGACCCCAAGCATATTCCCCGGCTCACCGAGCGCTTCTACCGCGCCGACGACAGCCGCGCCACCAGTTCCGGCGGCACCGGCCTCGGCCTTGCCATCGTCAAGCACGCCCTCGGCCGCCACAACGCCACCCTCAGGATCCGGGGCGCGCCGGGCAAGGGGGCGGTGTTCTCCTGTCGTTTTGCCGCGCCGCCAGCAGCTCCGCCAACGGCCGGAGAGTGACCCGCCGGCAGCAACTTGACGCCACCGCGGCCATTGCCCACGATGCCCGCACCTCCAAGGAATTTGTATGGGCACTGAAACCGAACTCAAACTGCACCTGTCACGCACCGCACTGCCGGCACTGCGGCGCCACCCGGTCCTGGCCGCTGCGCTCAGGGACGGCAACGCCCGCACCCTCGACAACACCTACTACGACACCCCCGGGCTGGCGCTGCGCAAGAACGGCATCGCGTTGCGCACCCGCCGCCACGGGCGGCGCTGGTGGCAGACCGTGAAGCGCGCCGCGCCCGCCACCGGCGGCCTGAGCGCACGCCCGGAGTGGGAGCAACCCTACAGTGACACCTTCGACTTCTCCGCCATCGACGACGGCGCCGTCCGCA
>Ga0265293_10012752_pt1 | contig 11072 bp, 6 predicted proteins | sample Munlanlewell138R_FD_192505 | JGI IMG/M metagenome (GOLD analysis project Ga0265293, IMG submission 192505) | Leachate microbial communities from a municipal landfill in Southern Ontario, Canada - Leachate well 138R | ecosystem: Engineered > Solid waste > Landfill > Unclassified | place: Canada... | reverse complement strand
GTGGCGGCAGGCCACGCGTGCGGCACGCACGGCGGGCGGTTGGCCGTAGGCGCGGCGGTTGGCCAGGTCGTCCGTGGCGGTTTTCACCGGGTCGGCGAAGGCGTCTCGGAATACGCCGACGGCGTCGGATTGCAGCAAGAACGTCGCCCGGGAGGCATGGGCCGCGCCGCGCCATTCTTGAGCCTCGCGCACGGCTTGTTCCTGCGCTCCGGCATGCGGGGCGCGCAAGGGCATGTCGGCGTCCAGCACGGCGACCAGGCCCACGGGGGGCGGATCGAACGGATCGAACAGATTGTCCGCATAATGCCGCGTAGCCACGACGATATCCGCCGTTTGGACGGCGTCGTCGTTCCCGTCTTTTTCCGCCACGGCAACGGTTGCTTGCGGGAACGCGGCAGCCAGGGCGGCGGCAACGCCTTCCACGCCGAACCCGGAACGGTCGATGGCATATCCCATGCAAACGGGGCAGGAAACGGGAATGGGTTCTTCCGTTTTGCACGCGCGGCAGCGCAGCGCGTTTTCCCCGACGGCGCGCACGCGCCCGCAGGACGGACAGGCGAACGCATGGCCGCAGTCGCGGCAGCGGACGTTCCGGGACATACCTGTGCGGTTGTACGCGCAGACGGCCCGGCGGCCCTGTTCCAACGCGTGGGCGATTTCTTCCATCAGCCGCGCGCCCAGCAGCGGATGTCCGGCTTGTTTCCGTTCCTGGCCCATGTCGGCGAACACGACGTCCGCCGAGGGAAACGGCTGAAGGACGGACCAGCCGCGCATCGCATCGCCCGCCGAGGGACAGACGTCGCTGAAGACGATGGGTACGTCTAAGAGTTCGTGCGCCAACAAGGCGCAGGCCCGCGCGTCGTAGCGGGGGTTTTTGTCGGCGTTCTTGTGGTTTTCGTGGCTGCTGCGGGCGATCCACACCGCGGCGTCGGCGGGAGGCGGCAACAAGGCGGCCACGCGCGTCCCGACGAGCAGCCGCGTCTCGCCTTTACGAAAAGCCCGCCACGCGCGGAAACGGGCGTTGTTCGTATCCTCGCCGGTGAGCAGGGCCGGGGCGAAGCGGCCGAGGCGTTCATGCGTGAGACGGGCGTCGCGGACGTTCGGCAGGATGAGCACGAGGCGGCGTTCCGGTGCGGCACCTAGATACGCCGACACGAGCGCGGCGGTTCGACGCAGATCGGGAATGCAGACGAAAGCCTCGCGCATGCCGGCCAGCTTCGCCGCCGTTTCGCGGGCCGCAGGCGCTTCGTCGGCGGGGAGCGTGAGGGGCGCCGCCGCGTCCGTTTGTTCCGCTACCTTCGTTGCCTCGCGTTTCGGCGGGGCGGGGATGGCGGCATCCAGCACGGACGGGACGGACTGCACCGCGTCTTTTGCGATGGCTTCGAACCAGCCCAATTCGCCGTCGCTGAGCGCACCCGGCGCCACCACGCGCGCTACGGCCTTCAATCCCTTCACCGCCTCTCCCATCGGCTCCACGCCCGCCACCACGCCCAGCACGGACGCGGCCCGCAGCGGGATTTCCACCACGTCCCCGCGCTTCATGCCGACCAAATCTTCCGGCACGGCGTAGTCGAAAACGCCCATGCGGCGGGGCATGGGACGTATCGGATAGACGTGGGCGATGCGAACGGGCACAAGCGGGGAGCGGGAACGGCGGCTAAACGAGATGGAAGCGGGCGGTTAGGAAGCCAACGCCGAACGGCGCTTCATACGCCAGCAATTCCGCGTCGGCGTAGCGGCCCAGCAGCCCCATTACCACGAGCAGCGGCAGATACGCGCATTCGCCCGCGCGTTCCACGAAGGACGGTTCCAGGGACAACAGGGGCGAAAGGCCCATCGAGCCGACGGCGTCGCAGACGGCTTGGTCGAAGGCCTTGCCCTCCGGCCGTTCCCCCAGCGGGGATTTCTTCGTGAGCGCGTGGGACAGGTCGCCCGACCCGATCACGCCCACCCGACCCTTGTACGACGCCAGCACGTCGCGCAGCGCCTCGCCGAAGGCGGCGTGTTCCTTCGGTTCCAGGCCGCTGTACGTAATGGGCATGATTTTGACGGGCGCGCGCATGTCCGTCAGCAGCAGAAGCGGCACGGTGGCGCCGTGGTCCAGCGCATGGTCCGTGTCGAGCGTAAGCGGCAGGCCTTGGCGGCGCAGCGCACGCTGTGTGGCGTCAATCAGCGCCATGTCCGGGCGGAAGGTCCGCTCCGCTCCCAGGTCGCCGAAACGCGACAGGTCCGTGCGGTACGGGTCGTGCAGGTTGATGGAAAAGGCGTCGGCGTGGCGGGTGGGGTGGGAAGAAATGACGACGATCGTATCCAATTTGGCCGCGGCAAAATCCCCGGCCAGTTTTTTTATGGCCGCGACGGTCTTTTTTAGTTTCGTCCGGTGGCCTTTCCCCACGCTCTCTACGAGCAGCGGGGAGTGGGGCATGAAGCCCGCGACGGCGATCATAAGGTGTCGGAGGGGGCGGAGGCCGTTTGGAAGAACCCACTGGCTTCCGAAGGCGCGGTCAGGTCCGGGCCCTGCGGATGCAGGTTCACGGAACGGGTGTCCGTATGGATAACGTGGTTCCAGTTCCAACCGTAGGCCAGGAAGGCCTTTTCGTCCACGATGTGCCGCCGCCAGCCGTCGGAGATGAGATAGACGTCGGGCGACCCTTCGGCCAGCACGAGCGTGCCGTCGGGGAAGGAGACGGGGAGCCCGGTGGGCAGTTCCGCCAGGGTTTCGGGGGCCGTGGGCTGGATGGGGAAGGAGGGGAAGCGCACCTGCAGGAGTTGCCGCGAAACGATCGGCTGCTTTTGGCCGTTTTGCACGGCGTAGACCCCGCCGGTGGTGGTGTCCTGCATCAGCACGGGGCGCGCGCCTTCGTCGCCCGTGCGGATGGGTTCGCCGTGGAGGTATCCTTCGAGTTCTTCCGGTTCGACGTCCACGATTTCGTCCGGGCTGAAGCCCATGCGCCGCAGGGCTTCCTGGGAGGCGAAGCCGCGCAGGGTGTCGTCCACCAGCAGGAAGACCGCGCCGCTGGGCAGGCGCAGGAGGGAATAGTTGGGGAAGCTGATGGCCGGGCCGATGGGATAGGCGTCCAAAGCGGCGGGAGAAACGCTTACCGGTTCACGGCCGTCGAAACGGCTCATCAACGCGGCGCGCGAGGTGACGGGGCGGCGTTTGTCCCCGTGGATGTACCAGACCTCGCCGGTAGAGCCGTCCTGCAGCAAGCTGCCGCTCGGGTAGGTGGGCACGAACCAGCGGTGCCAAATGCGGACGAAATTGCGGTTGCCCAGCAAGTGCGGCGTGTACGTGTACAGCGCGGCTGTGGCCTGCGATCGCGGTACCACGGGAATGCCGTTGATGGTGACTTCGCGCCCCACGCCGATGCCGCTGACGGTGGCGTTGCGGCGGTCCAAGTCGGCCAGGTACGACTCGCGGATCTGCCGGGCGGCGTGATGCACCTGGTTGCCGAAGCCGCGGAAGCGCTGCAGGCGCGGGTCGTCCTTGCGGCAGCTGTCGCAAATGGCGTAGCCCATGGCCCAGTCCAGCCGGTCCTGGCTGGGGGCTTGGAATTCAATCAGGCTCTGTTCGCGCTGGAGGAGTACGGCCAGGAAGCGCGGGTTCAGCTGGAATTCCTGGGCGGCGTTCCACACGATTTCCGACGCCGGGCGGACGACGCCGTAGAAGTCCTCCGTTTCATACGTGCCGAGGTACCCGCGGGAAAACAGCCGTTGCAGGTCGTCCAAGGTCATGGAGTGGACGTCGTTCAAATCCGCGTCCGACAGGAGGTAATCGGGGTTGAACCAGTCGGCCGTGGTTTCTTCGGCGTGAAGAGGGGCGATTGGGAGTAAAAGGCCTAAAGCGAGGAAAATGGAGAGGAGAGTGCGCATACCCAATGAGTATACCAAAGAAAAACCCGCCCGTATTGCGAGGGGCGGGGGAGAGCTTCCACGGTCAGATGACGGAGATCACCGAGCCGGGGGCCGCGGCGAAATCCGGCGCGCGCATCAGGGTCGGCGTTCCCGGCGGGGCGCCGTCCGGGATCCACCCGACGACGTCGTGGGGGGTCACTTGGACGGTGTTTCCGGCGCCGCCGCGCAGATCCATGTATACGCGGAGAACGCGGAACGAATCGGCCGCGATCGTCTGGTCGTTGAGGGCGGCGATGTCCACCTGGAAGGTGAACGACCTGGTGCCCGAGGCAACGAGCACCGGCGTGCCGACGGGCGTGCTCGCGGCGGTCGCGTACGAGACGCGGACGCGCGAGGCGATGTTGGCTGCGGTGACGTTCGCCCATCCCGGGTTGTTCGTCTCCGAGTAGTCCACCCGGAACGCCACGCGGTGCAGGCGCCCGTCGCCGCAGCGCGGCGAAAGGGCGGCGCGGAACGCGGCGATGACGAACGTGCCGTTGTTACCGATGAATCCGGTTGGACTCGTTGCGTCCCGCGAGAACGCCGGCCGCGTGCGGACGCGGTAGGGCGCGCCCGTATCCGATTCGGCCGGGTACGAGCAGGGGCCGACCGTGACCTTCGCCAGGGGCGGATTCCCGTTGCGGGAGCCGTCCGACACGGCGAGGGGCGTCCGTTGCGCGCCGTTCACCGAAACGGCCTCGGTGCCTGCCGCGAGATCCGCGGCGTAGGCGTCCGCGTCCCCGACGGGCGGCAGGTCCGCCAGCGTGCAGGTGACGTCGAAGCAGCGTTGGGACGTTACCGGCACCGCCAGGGGAAACAGCAGACGGTCGTCCGCGGCGGGTGCCACGGGACCGAACGCGCCGACGAGCGGCGGCCATTCCCGCAGGAGGCAACCCGTGATGCGTTCGTTCGCACGCACGGTTCCCGACGCCCCGGCAGCAAACGGTCCGGCCGGGTTGTCCGCGGCCAGCAGGCCGAGGGCGACGGCGGTGGTTTCCGCCGGATGCGGGTTGTTCAGGTTCCGCAGGCACACGGATCCGAACGGCACGTGCGTCTGGGCGGGCGCCGCTTCCCGCTGCAATTGTGCCAGTAGGAGAGGCGGTGCCAGGAACGACACCTCCAGCTTGGGAGTTGGGGGTGGGTTGAACACCTGCACGCACGTCCCCGCGTTGGTGCGGGCCTGTCCTTCCGGGCAGGGTCCGGGAGGCGGCGGGGGCGGCGTCATGCATTGCGCGGTTGCCGTATCCAGCAGGGAGCCGGGGCCACAGGTCGGACAGTCCGTCGGTTCCGGACAGACCGGAACCTCGGGGCACTCGGGCGGTTCGTCGCACGTGCCCGCATCCGGCAGGTCTTCGCAGACGGGCGGCTCGGGACAGACGGGTTCGCCTGCGTCCGGTCCGTCTTCGCAGACGGGCGGTTCCGGGCATGCCGGGATTTCCGGGCAGACGTCGCCGGCGTCCGGCGCGTCGAGGTCCACGCAGCGGTCCGGGTCGCGGACCAGTTCCTGCCCGGCCGGGCAGACGACGATAGGGGGAAGCACGGGGCATTCCCCGGCATCTTCGTCCTCTCCGCCGTCGGCGGGATCTTCCGTTTCCGGCAGGCAGACCAGGAGATGGTCGTCGCCGCACGTAGGCGGATCCGGGCACACGGGCCATCCCGCGTCGGGCGTTTCCACCGTGACGGGGAGGGTCAGGTCGCACAGGCGGTCGCGATACTGCTCCTGCACCACCTGCTGCGACGCATGACAGCACACGCCGTAATTGTCGAAGAGGAAGCCGTCCCCTTCCGTTTGGCCGCAGGGGGTGATGGTTTCCTCCCCGCAGCCGCCGTTGAGCGCGACGCCCAGCACGAGCGAACTTGCGATGACTTTGATGAACACGGGACGTGTCCTTTCTCCGTCGCCGAATCGGCGCGGGAGTGGGGTGTGGGTACGAAAGAACTTCCGCTTATATAGCGGTTTTTTGGCCGATTGTCAATCCACGGAAAAGAAAAACGGCCCCGTATTAGGGGCGTTTTTCCGCGGTTTTCCGGGCCGCCTTCTTGGCGATGGTGATTTCGCCGTTCGTGGCGGACACGGTGATGGTGTCGCCGTCGCTCACCTCGCCCATGATGAGCTGCATGGACAACGGGTTGAGCACCAGGGTCTGGATGGCGCGCTTGAGCGGGCGGGCGCCGTAGGCCGGGTCGTAGCCCTTTTCCGCCAGCAGCTTCTTGGCCGCGGGGGTGAAGGACAGGTTCACGCGGCGCTGGACGCGCAGGCGTTCGGCGACCTGGTCGAGCTGGAGCCCGACGATCCCTTCGATTTCCGCCTCGGCCAGCGAGCGGAACATGATGATGTCGTCCACGCGGTTCAGGAATTCCGGGCGGAAGGATTCCTTCAGCAGTTCCATCACGCGGGCGCGCGTTTCGCCGTCCTCGCCCTTCTTTTCCTCGGCGCCGGCGAAGCCGATCGTGCCGCCCGCCTTCCCGGCGTTCAGAATCACGTCCGAGCCGATGTTGCTCGTCATGATGACGATGGTGTTCTTGAAGTTCACCTTGCGGCCCTTGGCGTCGGTGAGGTGGCCGTCGTCCAGGATCTGCAGCAGGACGTTGAAGGTGTCCGGGTGGGCCTTTTCGATTTCGTCGAAGAGCAGCACGGAGTACGGCTTGCGGCGGACGATTTCCGTGAGTTGGCCGCCTTCGTCGTAGCCGACGTAGCCCGGCGGGGAGCCGAGGATCTTCGACACGGCGTGCTTCTCCATGTATTCCGACATGTCCAGGCGGACCAGGGCGTTTTCCTCGTTGAACATGAAGGAGGCGAGTGCCTTGGCCAGCTCGGTTTTACCCACGCCGGTGGGGCCGAGGAAGATGAACGAACCGATGGGGCGGCGTTCCTCCGCGATGCCCGCGCGCGAGCGGCGCAGGGCGTTGGACACGGCGGCGACGGCTTCTTCCTGCCCGATGACGCGGCGGCCCAGTTCTTCTTCCATGCGGGCCAGTTTGGCCAGTTCGGATTCCAGCATCTTGGCCACGGGTACGTGCGTCCAACGCGACACCACGGCGGCGATGTCCTCTTCCGCCACCACCTGCTTCAGCATGCCGCGTTCCTTCTGCAGTTTCTGCAGCGCCTTTTCGGCCTCGGCGAGCTTTTTCTCTTCTTGCGGGATGGCGCCGTAGCGGATTTCGGCCACGGTTTCCAGGTCACCGCGGCGCTCCGCCACGTCGGCCTCGCCGCGCAGGCGTTCGATGTTCTTGGTCATCGCGCGGATGTCGGCGATCTTGTCCTTTTCGTTCTTCCATTTGCCTTCCAGGGCGTCGGTTTTTTCACGCAGGTCGGCGAGCTGCTTTTCCAGCGTTTTCAGGCGTTCCTTGGATTCGGCGTCCTCTTCCTTTTCCAGCGCCTTGCGTTCGATTTCCAAGCGCAGGACGTCGCGTTTCATGAGGTCGAGTTCTTCCGGCAGGGAATCGATCTGCATGCGCAGGGCGGAGGCGGCTTCGTCGATGAGGTCCACGGCCTTGTCCGGCAGGCGGCGGTCGGCGACGTAGCGGGCGGAGAGTTCCGCCGCGGCCACGATGGCTGGGTCGCTGATGCGCACGCCGTGGTGCACTTCGTACTTTTCCTTGATGCCGCGCAGGATGGCGATGGTGTCTTCCACGGAGGGTTCCTCCACCAGCACGGGCTGGAAGCGGCGTTCGAAGGCCGGGTCCTTTTCGATGTGCTTCTGGTATTCCTTCAGCGTGGTGGCGCCCACACAGCGCAGCTTGCCGCGGGCGAGCGCGGGCTTGAGCATGTTGCTGGCGTCGAGCGTGCCGCTTTCGGAGGTGCCGGCGCCCATGAGCGTGTGCAGCTCGTCCACGAACAGCACGACCTTGCCGGCGGAATCCTCGATTTCCTTGATGACGGCCTTGAGGCGTTCCTCGAACTCGCCGCGGAACTTCGTGCCGGCCACCATCGCGCCCACGTCTAGCGCCACGAGTTCCTTGTCCTTGAGCAGTTCGGGGACGTCCCCGGCGGCGATGCGCTGGGCCAGGCCTTCCACCACGGCCGTCTTGCCCACGCCCGCTTCGCCGATCAGCACCGGGTTGTTCTTGGTGCGGCGCGAGAGCACTTGCATGACGCGGCGGATTTCGGCGTCGCGACCGATGATCGGGTCGAGTTCGCCGGCGCGCGCGGCGTCCGTGAGGTTGCGACCGTACTTGGCCAGCGCCTGGTAGCGGGCCTCGGGTTCGGGGGAGTCCACTTTTTGGTTGCCGCGGATGTCCTTGAGCGCCCGCATCACCCGGTCTTCGTCCACGCCGAACTCGGCCAGCAGTTTGCCGGTGGACGGGGCGGCCAACAGCCCCAGCAGCAGGTGTTCGGTGGAAATGAATTCGTCGCCGAACTGCTTGGCCTTCTTGGCGGAGGCGGCCAACGCCGAGGCCAGTTCGGGCGTGAGGTGGATTTGCGCCGTCGCCCCGCCGCCGCGCGCGTGGGATTTCGGCAGCGCTTCCAACACGTCTTCCGTACGCATTTTCAGCTCCGTCATGTCGGGCGTGATCTTGTTGACCACGGCCGTCACCACGCCGTCATCGGGGGCGATGAGGGCGGCGAGCAGGTGGATGGGTTCCAGCGCGGGCTGGCCGTATTCCACCGCCACGGCATGGGCGTGTTGCAGGGCTTCCTGGGATTTGAGGGTGAAGTTGTTGGGGAGCATAGAAGGCACGGGAAGGGTGAGCCTGTTAGCACTCTCAATTATAGAGTGCTAAACACGCTTGTCAAACGAGGTTTACCCTTGACAAAATTAAAGGAATGGGGTACAGTTGCCGCGCAAAAACCGCCCGAGGAGAAAGGAAATCGTCGAACGAATTTCCGCCAGAGGCCAGGATTTGCGGATTATTCTTCACAGGTTTCCATACCTATGACCGGTTCCATTAAGACGCTGACGGGCAAGGGCTTTGGCTTCATCGCCCCGGAAGACGGCTCCAAGGACGTGTTCTTCCATGCCACCTCCATGGTGGAAGGCGGCCGCTTCGACGACCTGCGCGAAGGCATGAAAGTGTCCTTCGAGATTGCGGAGTCCGACAAGGGCCCCAAGGCCGTCGACGTCCAGGTGATCGCCTAACGGCATCCCGCGAAACGCCTCCCTCAACCGGGGGCGTTTTCGTTTTCCCGCGTTTTCCCGTACCATCCCGGCCATATGCGCCCCCTGTTGGAAATCAACGGCCTGACGAAAACCCTGGGAGGCCGCGTCTTGTTCGACGGGGCCTCGCTTGTGGTGGGCGAAGGGCAGCGCGTGGCGGTGGTGGGCCGCAACGGGGCGGGCAAGACGACGCTGTTCCGCATGATCCTCGGGCAGGAGGCGCCGGACGCCGGGGAGATTCGTTTGATGCCCGGATTGCGTTTGGGCTGGGTGGAGCAGCACGATCATTTTGAGCCCGGGGAAACGGTGGCGGCGTATTTGGAACGGGAGAGCGGCAAGCCGGCGTGGGCGTGCGCCAAGATGGCCGCGCGGTTCCAGTTGAAGGGTGCGTGGCTGGAGCGGCCGTGCCTGGATTTGTCCGGCGGGTACCGCATGCGCGTGAAGCTCTCCGCCATGCTGTTGCGCGACCCGAACCTGCTGCTGTTGGACGAGCCGACGAACTACCTCGACTTGGCCACGCTGTTGTTGCTGGAGGAATTTTTGCGCACGTTCCGCGGTGGGTATCTGGCCATTTCCCACGACCGGCAGTTTTTGAAGAACACCTGTTTGGAAACGTTGGACGTGGCGGGCGGTGCGTTGCATTTCTTCCCGGGCCCGTTGGAGGAATATTTCGCCCAGAAGGAGCAGGAGTTGGCGTGGAAACTCAAGGCGAACCGCAAGGTGGAGGATCAGCGGCAGCGGTTGCAGTCCTTCGTGGACCGGTTTCGTGCCAAGGAAAGCAAGGCCCGGCAGGCCCAGTCGAAGTTGAAGCAGCTGCGGAAATTGCAGACCATCGACATTGAACATGCGCCGCCGGTGGCGCGCATTCGGTTGCCTGCGCCGGCCGTGTCGAAAGGGTATGCGTTGCGGACGACGCGCCTGGGCATCGGGTACCCCGATCGTCCGGTGGCTTCAGGCGTGGAGTTCGACGTCCAGCGCGGGGAGCACGTGGCCCTGGTGGGCGACAACGGCCAGGGGAAGACCACGCTGCTCAAGACCTTGGCCGGGGCGCTGCCGCCGCGCGAGGGTTGGTTCCGCTGGTGGCCCAAGGCGCGCGTCGGGTTCTATTCCCAGCACGTGCAGGACATGCTGCGGCCGACGGAAACGGTCGAAGCGTATTTGCGCCGCTGCGCCCCGTCCGATGTACGCGACGAGGACGTACTGCGGATGGCGGGCGATTTCCTCTTCCGCGACGATGATTTGGAGAAACCCGCGCGCGTGCTCTCCGGCGGGGAGAAGGCGCGGCTGTGCCTGGCGGGCATCCTGCTGCAACGGCACGACGTGCTTCTGCTCGACGAACCGACCAACCATTTGGACGTCGAAACCACGGAAGCGTTGGCTGATGCGTTGCGGGAATATCCCGGCACCGTGCTGTTCGTGTCCCACGACCGGACCTTCGTGCATATCGTGGCGGACCGATTGTTGGAAGTGCGCGACGGCGCCGTGCGCCAGTACCCGGGCACGTACGAGGAATACGTGCAGGCCATGCAGGAGGCGTTGGGAGAACGGGAAGAGGGCGAGGCCCCGGACGGCGCGGCACGGATCGACAAGGAAGAAGCGCGCCAGCGGCACGAGCGGCACCGGGAGATCCGGCGCGAACTGGCCCGCCTGGAACGGAACATGGCGGACTGGGACAAGAAAAAAAGCGCCCTGTTGGCGTTCTTCTTCGACAATCCGTTGGACTACGATCCCGAGAAACGGCGCCAGCTGGAGGAGGCTCAGAACGAACTGGAGGCGTACGAGCGCCGCTGGTACGAGTTGCAGCAGGAGTTGGAGGGGTGATTACTCTCCCGCCGGCAGGACCGTGCCGAGGGTGCGGCGCATGAACGGGAAAAACCCGATGCGGTGGAGGATGGGGTTCATCCAGCCCGCGGTGATGCAGAAATAGGTGTCGTGCGGCGGCGTGTGGTGCACGGCGTGGTGTTTCGGCGACAAGATGAGGCGACGGCGTTGCAGCCAGGCCACGAAGCGCGGCACCTGCGGCGCGTGGGCCCATTTGTGGAACTGGTTGGTGGCGAGAATGCCCAGCAGGAAGAAGAA
>Ga0265293_10012751_pt1 | contig 11072 bp, 11 predicted proteins | sample Munlanlewell138R_FD_192505 | JGI IMG/M metagenome (GOLD analysis project Ga0265293, IMG submission 192505) | Leachate microbial communities from a municipal landfill in Southern Ontario, Canada - Leachate well 138R | ecosystem: Engineered > Solid waste > Landfill > Unclassified | place: Canada... | reverse complement strand
GGGACAAGATACAGCGCTAGCTTCACGGACACGCTTCGGAGGGGTTGTGCCAACGCTCTCTTTGGGAAGGACCCTGGTCACAACTCCACCCTGGAGATAACTTGGACCTTCCCGAATCACGACAGCAGCAGGCCTGCACTGTTACAGGTTTCAGGAAGCCCGCCGGTGACACTTTTTTCTAAAGCAGCCCTCCGTTAGAAGTGAGGGACAACGTACCAAGAACTAAGAAGATTGCGAAGTCTTGCGGCTACGAAATTCTCACTGCAAGCCAGGGCAAGACTCGGGCCAAATTAAGGGCCACACATAAGGCCAAGCAGCTATACTTTTCAGGGCATGGTCTACATGCTTCTGCCTCTCTGGAATTTCCTGAGGAACCATCGAATTTTGCTCCAGCAGACCTGACATCAGAGTGGAAAGATCTTGAAATAGCCATTATCGCTGGCTGCTCGGTCCTAGATATAAATGACTACACTCATGAATTTGACGGCGGGCCTAGAGAGGCAGTCGGGTTTGAGCCTGGTGTTCGCTGGCACGACGTGATCGGTGGAGGCAATGCCATACTGCTAGGCTATCGTCATTGGGCTCCTTTGGGTCCAGTTACAGACGCTCAAATCATGCAAGAGTTTACCCAGTTAACGAGTGCTCGGCCAAGCAGCGAAGCCATTCTTTGGCTTAAAGCCAATATTAACAAGAATGATAACGATAGTGCCGTAGCAATAGATGGTGAGGACAGATATTGGTTTGTTGATTATGACAAAGTGTCAGCTCGCTTGCGAAGCGCGGACGGATCTTTTCGCCCTTTTCCCGGTCGTCGCTGGGGCACAAATAGACGTATCGTCCACATCGAAAAAGGCCCAGCTTTTGCAAAGGGGTGGACAGACGGTCGTGCAACCAGGGACCAACACCATAGGGTCACTCACCAATACCTTAATCGTAATGTGGATATCTACCCCCAATGAAAAACGTCTGGTGGCTAATCCTCCTAATCTGTGTGGTATCTGTCCTGTTCAATCATCTTAATAAGCGAACAACGGCAGAAGTCAGGCTGGACGGTCTTCAATTCGGCGACCCCAAAAATCGTGTAATTGAGGCGCTTGGAGAACCAGACAAAGTTCTGGCAATGACCGCGAAACGGGGGGAGGTACTCCTTTTCTCCTTTTCGACCGATTATGAACCGGAAACTCTCTCGGACCCACCCAAGGTTTGGTTGGACAAAGATGAGCGACTTTTGAGATTTCAAGCTAAAGACCAGCGGATCACGATTGACGGAACGAGGGTTTTTAATCCAGGAGACAGCTTTACAGAACTAACCGGAGTGCTTGGAAGGCCTGATACGGAGAGGGAATTCGGCCTCAAGGAGTACTGGGAAAAGAAAAGAGAGAATCCAGAAATGATAACTTTTGCCTTTTTTGACCGGTACCAGTTGGGCGTCAGGTGCCGAAAGGGAGTAATTGAGTACGCAGAGATTCTAACCAAAGAGGAGTTTGAGAGCTCATGGCATTAAGGCTTTTTAATTCTATTCGACTGCTGGCCCTGTGCTTTCTAGTTCTCGCCACAGTAACCGCACAACAAATTTCACCTGAAGATCGATTTCTTGAGGCTCGCGGAAAGGCCTTGGATGGGTATTTCGATGAAGCGATTATAGAGCTTTCAGCAATCTCAACTGAGTACCCCGGTACGGATATTGACGCAATGTGCCGCTTTGAGAAAGCGATTGTTCTACTTCAATCGCCAGAGAATGCTGAGCAGGCCGATGTTCTTTATTCGGAAATCATCACCGACTTTGCGGGTACGCCGTTTGAGTTTTATGCAGAACAGCAGAGACTGGATCTACTACTCCACCGTGGACAAATCCCAGTCTCTACTTTTGTTGACTCGCTCAATTTGCTGATTGTTCGAGCCGGAGGGACAGAAGTAGGTACCCTATCACTGCCCTTCGCCAGTCCAGTAGGAATGTTGGCCGAACAGGATCAAAATAGATTCCTAATCGCCCCCCTGACGAAGACGCTCCAATCGTTGTCGGTCCAACAGAATCTACGTTTAAGAGAGATGAGAGCATACGCCTATTGACCCATGACGGCGGGGCTCTAGGCAGTCAAATACATCTCGGGTTACTCTCTTTTTCTTTGGACGGGGAGACCTTTAGCGGTGATGATGTTCAACTGCTTTCTCTTTCTAGCACAGCCCAAAATTTCGAGCCATTTGAAATTCACATCAAACCTGCTGGTGGCTGGGCCTTAGGGGCTCACCACTTGGAACTTTGGATATCAGATTTTGAGAACAACGAAACTCACTTTGAGTTCAGTTTTAATGTGGTTCAAAATGAAATGACTTCGGAGATATTGGAAGTAGCCAAAGATTCCACCATCATCATCCGTGAACCCCACCAAAACGAAGGGGCCAACCCTCGTTTGCATCTCAAGAAAGTAACGGGCAAGCCCGCTCAGGTGGTGGTGGGGTTTGATACTTCGGGCCTCGATACCACCGGGCTGACCAAAGCCAGCCTAGTCCTAAACATCGACTCCACCCAGAACGTGACCGGCTGGGGAAACGGCAGGCCGATTCGGGCTCAGCGACTCTTGACAGCCTGGACGGAAGGCAACGGCAAGAAGCTGGGCTTACCCGGCAATCAGCAAAGCTCCGGCAGCGGTAACGGAGTGACCTGGTTCAGCCCCATCGACGGCAACATCGCCAACAGCCAGGCGGACTCCGCGGTAAACTGGAACGGAGGCGCGAGCTACGCCGCCCCCTCCACAGCCCCCACGGTGACCATCAAGAACCATCAGAGCGGAGAAGTGATCTTCGATGTGACTCAAGACCTTCTCAACGGCGCCAACCACGGCTGGCTGATCACCCGCGACCAGGATGTAGGCTCTCAGGTCACTTTCCTCTCCAAAGAATCGGGCGACCCGGAGCTTGCCCCCAGACTAGGGCCTGTGGACATTCAGCCTTCGGTCACCAAACTTGTTCATTTTCCACCTCCTGAAGCGAAATTTTCCTCAAATAGGTCCACTATTCCACAGAAAATTCCACTCCAGGAGGAGAAAAATGTCCTGCGTTTGGCTCGGAATGCCAAATGTCCACAGGCCCTAGCCCAGTGCTTGGTCTGGCTTCCCGGTCGGCCTATCGGACCTGGCTAGGGTTAGGGTAGGGCACCCGATAGGCCTGGGAGAGACCATATCCGCACTTTGGAATCCCGTCGACCGGGTTCAAGCAAGAAGGGCAGTTTCCACTGCCCTTCTTGATTGAGTTATGCGCTGCGGCTCAAGGCCGGCTCCCGGACCTCGATCTTGAGTTCGAGTTCCGGTTCGGGTTCTACGCCGGCGCAGACGTAGGCGAAGACCAGGGGAGCCACGATGGTGGCGTCGGACTCGATGATGAAGCGCGGGGTTTCCGCCGAGAGCTTTTCCCAGGTGATCTTTTCGTTGGGGGTTGCTCCGCTGTAGCTTCCGTAGCTAGTCGTAGAATCGGAGATCTGACAGAAGTACGACCAGAGCGGCACGTCGGCTTCCAGGTCCTGGCGGATCAACGGAACCACGCAGATCGGGAAGTCACCTGCGATACCTCCGCCCACCTGAAAGAATCCCCAGGGCGAAGTTTGCCGCAGATACCAACTGGTGAGGGCGATAGAGTACTCCACCCCGGATCTCACGGTGTGCACATTTTCGATGGTGCCGTCGAGGCAGCGCGCGGCGTAGATGTTTCCGGTGGTCGAGTCTTCCCAACCCGGTACGAAGATCGGTAGATTCTTCTCGCAGGCCGCCAGCAACCAACTATTTTTGGGGTCGATCTGGGGAACCAGCTTCCCGGAACGGATAAGTTTATAGAGAAATTCGTGAGGAAAGAAAGACTCTCTCATCACGTCGGCTTTGATCCACTCTTCCAGGAGCAAATTTTCAATCTTGCGGATGGCTTCTCCCTCGGGGATACAGGTATCGGTCACCCGGTTCAGGCCCTGTTCCATGAGTTCGGACTCTTGCTCCGGAGTGAGATCGCGCCAGTTCGGTACTCGCCGATAGTGGTCGTGGGCTACCAGATTGAAGATATCTTCTTCCAGATTTGCCCCGGTGCAACTTATGGCGTGCACTTTATCCTGTCGGATCATCTCGGCCAGCGAGATACCCAATTCAGCCGTGCTCATGGCACCGGCTAGAGTGACCAGCATCTTTCCACCCTTTTCTAAGTGCCGGGTGTAGGCGTCAGCCGCGTCTACCAGAGCCGCAGCATTGAAGTGTTTGAAGTGGCGGCGCATGAAAGTGCGAACCGAACCAGCGTGTTCCATCAAGATTGTTCCTCCTTGAGTGTATTGATTTTGTTCCTTAAGAACAGATTCATCAGTCGATAGACCAACTTTGCTACGATAAAGTCCGAAGCGTGCTGTCCGGCCACCGGGGCAAGTTCCACACAGTCGAAAGCCACCAGGCGCGCTTCTTCGGCAAGGATTCTAAAGATTTGCTCCCCTTGAATGTACGACAGCCCCCAGGGTTCGGGGGTGCCTGTGCAGGGAATCAGGGTGGGGTCGAAGCCGTCCACGTCTACGGTCAGATAAAGGTCTTTACCCCGGACTCGTTGGCGGAGTTCATCCACGAAGCTGCCGTTGTGCACGTCTTCGGTAAACCAGGTCCGGACTCGCGGCTCGTTTCGGATCACTTCGGCTTCCTCAGTGCAGAGCGAGCGGATGCCGAGCTGCAGGATCTGCTCTATCTGGGGCAACTCCAGCATACGCCGGGCCACGCTGGCGTGACTGTAAGGGGAGTCCTCGTACTGGTCTCGCAGGTCGGAGTGGGCATCGATCTGCACCACCACCAGCGGCTCCGGTCTTTTCGAGAGAAGTCCCTTGAGGACCCCGTAGGTGAGGCTGTGCTCGCCTCCAAGGACCCCCAGCAGCTTGTCGCTTCGGTAGGCATCGGCTACTCGCTCGGCGATCTGGTGGATGGCACGGGCGGGATCGGATGAGAGTTCCATCTCGTTGAGGGTGTGCACGCCGTAGAGGAGCCCGGGTTCGCAATCGAACTCTCGATCGTAGAGTTCGAGCTGAAAACTGGCTTCCAGGATGGCTCTGGGTCCGAGCGCGGTACCGCCTCCGTAGCTGACCGTGGCTTCCATGGGTACGGGCAACAGATGCACCAACGCCAAAGCCGGGTCGAGCTGAGGGGTATCGAGAAAGGGTGGAATGTGTTTCTGGCCGGTGCCCACCCTTTGATCAGGTTGGCCACCGTGCAAGAGCACTTTTAGGTGGCCGCCAGAGAAAAGGTTACGCCGTAGCGCTTACTACTCATTGCGGCAATCTCAGTTCGCATACACATACAAAAACCTCCGAGGTTTAAGATGGGTGTTTGCCGCTATGCAGTAACCTTCCCGAATCGCATTATAGAGAGGAAATGCCCTATAGTCCATACTCCATTTGGACTGTATAAAATTTTCAAGTTTTAAGACCTGTATGGCGAGGAGTCTTCCCGTACCTGCGAGGGGTCGAAATCGGGAAAGATTTCGGTGAGGTTCAAGGAGAGGTTGGGGAAGCTCGGGCTTGTGAGGGCGTCGCGTTCCGTGTAGGCGTCGTGGAACCGATAGGTTTGACCATCTGATCGGATGGCAGGGCTCGATAATCATCCCAGGTGAGTTCTTTCTCCGATACGGCTTCCGACATGGGGGTATTATACAGCATTTCATTTATCAAACGTAGCGGTTGAAACGCCGGTCGCTCAAAAAACCAAAGACGGGAACCTGGCATCGCTCGGCCAATTCCACCGCCAGGTGGGTGGGGGCGCCCACCGAGGCCATCCAGGCAGCCCCCGCGGCAAGCGCCTTCTGGGCCAGTTCAAAACTCAATCGGCTGCTCACCAGTACTCCCGTACCAGCAGTGAGCTGAAACGGTTTGTCTTCCCCTTCTAGTAGCAGCACAGAGCCGATCGCTTTGTCGCAGGCGTTGTGGCGACCCACGTCCTCGTGGACCGAGAAGCTCTCCTCGGGCCCCACCAGTACCGTGGCGTGGCTGGCTCCGGTCCGGGAAAATAGAGGTGCGCCGGTCTGCAGGCGCTGCAGACCGGCCCGCAGCAGAGCCGAGTTGGGCACCACGGGTTTCCCTCGATAGCGGGAGCCGGCCCATTCCAGGAGGGTCTGTGGGCTGGAGAGATCGTCCATCGCGCACAACCCGCAGGCCGACTGGGGCAGAGAGGCCGAAGGCCGGTGCTGCAAACGCCCCCTGATGGTATCGGCGTCCAGGCGCAGGTGGGCCTTGAGCCGATTGAGTTCGTTGGCGGTACCACCCCCACAGAAGGAGAGGGTGTGTAGCTCGCTTCGGGCTAGCAGCACACCTTCAGAAAATAGCAGTCCGGCAGCCAATGAGAGGTCGTCTCCGGGGGTGCGCATGGTGGAGGCGAGGCGCTCGGACCGGCCGTCGGAGGACTGCCAGACCAGCGTGAACGGCTCTTCGGCCACCAGGCTGTCTTTGACCCAGCGGACTGGAGAGTCTTCACAGATTTTACGGACGGAGCGTTTGAATACCGCGCGCTTTTTTTCCATTGGAATTAGGGTGTCCCGAAGTGGTGGACCACACTCTCGGTCACCACGCAGTTCAAGGTGATATCATAGGGTTTGCTGGGGAGAGGCGACTCGGAAAGACCCAGGTCGAAGCACAACCCCACTCGCAGGCAGTCTGGTTTTAGCTGGGCCAAGAACCGATCGTAGTAGCCTCCGCCGTAACCGATCCGGTGCCCTTGCCGGTCAAAGGCCAGCATGGGAACGAGGACCATGTCCAGGGCGCTGGGCTCCACGCGAGGTGCGGAACTTTTGGGTTCGGGGATGCCCCAGGAATTGACCTCCAGGTCGTGGGGGAGGAACCGATGATGGGTCAGTTCGTTGCTTTCGAAACCTACCCGGGGTACCACGATCCGGGTCTCGGGGTGGTGCTCCTGTAGGTGGCTGATGAAGAGGGAAGTGTCCACCTCGTGAAAGGCTCGAATGGTCAGGAAGGTGTGCACCATTTGCGGCTTTCCGGCGGCCAGCAGCGCTAGCCAGTTGTCGAAAACGGCCCGGCTCTTGTCGGCCACCTGGTTGGTTGGGAGCGATTTACGCTTTTCCAGATAGGACTTTCGAAGGGCACTCTTCATAGCGATTTCTCCTCCACCGTCAGAAAGGACGGCGAGTTCTTGAGTTTGCGCGGATCCAGTTGCCAGGGCACAAACCCCAGCGTGTCGCACGACACCAGTTGAAAGAGTACCTTGCGGTGTTTGCCGTTGAGCACCGAGACGTCCAATCTACCGGATTTGGAGAGATGAACGTGACCGTACACGCAGAGGTCCACGCCGGCCTCTGCCAAAAGTTCGGAGAACGGGGTGTTCAGGTCGTTGCTGTAAAGGGGAGGGTAGTGGATCAGGGCTATCTTCAATTGGGCATCGGGCTTAAGCTGTTCCAGGGAGAGCTTCAATCGATGCACTTCCCGCAGCAGATACTTTTCGTCCTTATCCTTGTTGTAACCCGGTGAGGAGGGTAAGGACCAACCCCGGGTCCCGCAGCAGGAGACCTGGTCACCGAAATGCACGGCGTCGTTCTGGAGAAAGGTCAGGCCGGGAAAACGCTCGCGCACTTTCCCGATGCCCTGCCACCAGTAGTCGTGGTTTCCCCGACACAAAATCTTCCGGCCGGGCAGGCTTTCGATGAAGCGCAGGTCCGCCTCTGCGTCTTCTAGCCTCAGTCCCCAAGAGTGATCCCCCGGGATCAAAAAGAGATCTTCATCGGAGATCAACTCTCTGCAGGTGTCGGCGATCCGCTCTGGATGCTGCTCCCAATGCTCGCCGAACTTCGTCATGGGCTTCTCTCCTGAGAGGGAAAGGTGGAAGTCGGCCATGGCGAAAATTTTCATAGGTCGGGCCTTTGCGAGAAGTAGGGGAGGGGCCTTCTGGGTGTCAGCGAATCGGCTGCCATGCTGCCGCTGCCGTACGCCAAACCCTGGGAGCTTGCCATCGACATCTTTGCCGTGCAAGGGCGGCCTTGCCGGGAACCCCAGGAACTGATCATAGACTACTACACCGACGGCCGACCCTTGTTTCAGTGGGAAGCTATGCGCCAGGCCTTGGCCTTTCGAGGCCAGGAAGACATCCTGGACTACTGCGAACCTTGCCCCTTGTCGGTCTTTGGGGGCTTGGAGGGGTGCCGGGGGCCGGTCAATAATTTCGATATTCTCTTTCGAGGTCTCAACGAACTGGTCCCCGACTCTCCCTGGAACGAAGTTCCCACCGACGGGACTCCCATCTACCCCGAGCAACTCCGAGAACTGGCCCAAGCCCTCCCCTGGACTCGGGAGCAGTTGAAAGAGAAGAGCTGGCCGGTAGCCCAGCCTCGATTGGAAGGGGTGCCGTATGGCGAAGGGACTTACGACCCGGGCGTGCGCCCGCAGTTTTACGGTTGGGATGGAAACGGTCCACCAGCGTTGCTGGATTTCAACGATGGTTACCAGGTTTATCTGAGCCGGCACGGCCTTTTAGTGAAGGCCACCCACGGCACACCGATCCCCCACACCTTCAGCAAGCTTTGGCGGGAAGACCGGGGGTTCTTCGGGCTTTCCAGTTCCGGCGAGACGGTCAGTTTTCAAGTGACCCGGGGCAACTATCCCAGTTGGGGTCTCCCCAATGATCCTGGGGTAGAGTTGGTGACAGAGAGTCTTTCAGCCGACGAAGCTTTCATAGAAGAGTTTGAATTATTGGAGGTTTTTGTGGAGCTGGCCAATCAGTTCGATACCGGCCTCTTGATCAGATCGGAGCCCGGATAATGATGAAACAAACTGAAAACTTGATAGGTGTCAAGATCAACGCCCTGCCAACCCCGGTTTGGAAGCATTTGCTGTGGGCGGTGGTGGCGGTTCTCTTCCTATGGGCGCTGGCCCAGATCCCGAATACCCTGATCGTTTTCAGTTTGGCCTGGCTGATCGCTTATCTCTTGAATCCCGTGGTGGACACTCTCCAGGGAAAGAAGCTAGGACCCATCAAGAAATGCTCCCGAGGGCTGGCCGTGGGGATCATCACGGCGTTCCTGATCGGGATCATGGTGGCAGCCGGGTCCTGGGCGCTCCCTCACCTCACCGACCAGGTCCAGCGATTGCTAGCTCTCCAGGACACCATCTCCGATCCCATGGAACTCCCCCGGACCCTGCGAGAGAAAGCCGAGCCGTTTCTGGCCAAGGTGCCCGAGGCGTATCGGGAGCAGGCCATGGAAAAGGCCACCGAACTGATCCAGGAGAGCGCTTCCAAGATCGGGGTCTGGGTGTCCAAAGGGATCACCTGGCTGGGCTCCTTTTTGGGAGAACTTCTGTCCGGAATTTTTCTGGTAGGCACGGCCTTTCTGGTCTCCCTCTACATGCTCATGAATTGGCACGGCATGGGTGAGGCCTTTCTGGAAAAACTTCCCAAACAGTACCGGGATGAAGTCCGTTCCCTCTCCGTGAAGATGAACGAGATCTTCGGCGCGTATCTCAACGCCACCATTCTGACCTCCCTGGCCTGCATGGTGGCCACTTTCGTTTCCCTGGTGATCCTGTGCGCGATCACGGGCAACGAGTTTCCCTACAAAGGCCTGGTAGCGTTTGTGGCTGGGATCGCCTATCCGGTGCCGGTGGTGGGCATCATCGCCACTTCGATCCTGGGTGGGGTGTTGGGGTATCTCCCAGAAAACGACCTCGGCTTCGGCTTTGTGGTTCTCCTCACCATCAACGCGGTCAACGTTCTCATCGATCGAACGGTACAGCCCAAGCTGATGAGCAACGCCATCGGTGTTTCCGAGTTGTTCGTGCTCTTCGCGGCGTTTGCCGGGGGTGAGATCGCGGGCATCTGGGGGATGCTGCTGGGGATCCCGGTAGCGGCCATGGGGAAAGCTCTGTTCGAATGGTTTCATACCAACTTCCTGGTGGTCGAAGAGATGACTCCCGAGGAGCTCAGGGAGGTGCGCGGACCGGACGCCGAAGGGGAGAGTCCGGGAGTCGCCCGACCAGCGCAGAACTTAACCCCGCCCCCGCCCTCCATCGAAACGGAACCGGCCCCGCTCGAAGCCACCCCGGAGCCGCCGGCTCCCCCCCCAGTTCAACCGGAACCCGCGGAACCTACCGAAGAGCCGGCCAAGAAGTCTACCAAGAAAAGAAGCAAGAAGAAGAAGGACTCCAAGCCTGACTAGATTTAGACCTCAAGCCTGCTGATTCCAATCCGGAACCGGCTGACAGAACACGATAGGTGCTTTGCCCAGGACCGTACCCTGCCCATCGTTGTTCACGGTGTACAGGAGGCTGTGGGAGTGGTTGTGATCGCATTCATCTTCACACGAACTCACGTGATTTCGGCCCATCATGTTTCCGTCGTAGGCGGCGAACTGTCCGGCCATACTTCGTTCCCGGATGAAGTTCTTGATGTCGCTCATTTCCCGGTCGGTGATGGGATCGTAGTTTTTGGCTGCCAACTTGCCCGACTTATCAAACAACAGCGTCAAGCCGCCGAGCCCTTCGTAGCGTGAGCCTTCATTGATACCGAAGTCCGGATCATCCAGCTTTCCGAGACGTTTGCTGGAGAAGTTCAGGTAAGCTTCGCCGCGATCGTTTTTGTAAGCGCTCACGAATTCGAACTCTTCGCCTTCGGGTAGTTCCAACTGTTCCCGCTTATCGGCCAGAAAGTCGAGGGCGCCTGCTTTTTCCATGGCGGCTTTTCTCAAGCGTACCTTGGGAACGTCGTCCAGGGCATTGGCGATCAATTCTCCGGCAGTTTCTTTGTGCAATATGTTGCGCTGGGCGAAGACTTCCGCAATCTCGCTGGAGTTTTCGCCACCGTTGTCCAGGATGTCGGCTTGCAGAAAGGCCATGGCCATCTCAGGATAGGCGGGGTTGCCCACGGGAGCCAGTTCGGTGGCTCTGAAGAGCAGATTCCCCATGGTGTCCCTGGCCTGAGCCACGGCCTGATGAAAGGTCAAATCCGGATCCTCAGCGGCCTTTTCGTAGACCTTTTGGAAGAGATCGTAGAAGGCACCGGTGAAGAGGTTTGCGTAGGCGTGAGGTTCGGTCCCGAAGCTGTTGGCTCCGTCCTCTTTATTGCCGGTGT
>Ga0265293_10012750_pt1 | contig 11073 bp, 11 predicted proteins | sample Munlanlewell138R_FD_192505 | JGI IMG/M metagenome (GOLD analysis project Ga0265293, IMG submission 192505) | Leachate microbial communities from a municipal landfill in Southern Ontario, Canada - Leachate well 138R | ecosystem: Engineered > Solid waste > Landfill > Unclassified | place: Canada... | reverse complement strand
GTATATCCCAATCCGTTTCATGACAGGATTCAGATTGAAGGTGAAGATAATGCCGAAGTGTTTATATATAATAATGTAGGCCGTTGTATGGTACAGACACGTAAAACGGATGAATCCCTGTATTTGAATCTTCAACATTTATCCAAAGGGATGTATATCATCGTTTTACAATCTAAAAAGCGAAGAGAATATATGAAAATCACCAAATAAAATGAAAAAGATATACGTATATATAGCATTGATTTTGATGTGCATAAACCTCATTTCTTGTGATGGAAAGCCCTCTAAACCGGCTGCCGAGTTTGCTTACGATGTGTGGGTGCTTAACGAGGGATTATGGAATATGAACAATAGCGGTATAACAGGCTATCATACACAAAGTAAAACCTATTCGCCCGATTTCTTTTCACAGGAAAACGGACGTGCTTTAGGCGATGTGGCCAATGATATAATGGTATATGGTTCCAAAGCTTATGTGGTAATCAATCAATCGAGTGTGTTGGAAGTGGTGGATGTTTACAGCGGAAAGTCGATAAAACAAATCAGTCTGATAAATGAAAAGGGGAAAGGCCGTCAGCCGCGTTGCATCACTTCTTATCGCAAATATGTGTATGTCTGCTGTTTCGATGGGTATGTGTTGCAGTTCGACACTTCATCCCTCCATCTTGTTTCCGTCCTCAAAGCCGGCGATAATCCCGACGGGATTTGTGTGACTAATGATAAGTTATATGTCAGCAATTCAGGTGGATTGAATTACCCTGATTATGGAAATACGGTCTCTGTTTTTGATTTAGCATCGGGAAAAGAAATAAAGAAAATTACAGTTCATCCCAATCCGGGTAAACTGATGAGCGATGCTTACGGACGTGTTTTTTTGATGTCGCTGGGGAATTACGAAGATATTCCTTCCCGCCTGCAACGGATAAATACCCTGAGCGATACGGTAGAAGAAACCTATGATTTCAGTGTATCGAATTTTGATATCTATCGTACAACCTTATATTTCTATCATTATGATTTCCAAAGCGGGAAGACCGTCTTTAAGCAAATGGATACGCAGAGCGGACAGATAAGTGTTGCCGCTTTTCCGTCTTCAAATCAAAAGCTTCAAACACCTTATTGCTTATCGGTTAATCCATATACGGGAGATGTTTATATAGGCGATGCATTGGATTATCAATCTAATGGCGATATGTATGCTTTCACTCCCAAGGGTGAATTGAAATATAACTTTGAAACAGGTATATGTCCAAAGAAAGTAGTGTTTTTGGAATAAATTAAAAATTAAAAATTAAAAATTAAGAATGGGTTTTTCGTGCCGAAAAATCATTAGTCAGGGGGTGATTGGGATTCACCCCCTGACTAAATCCTAAAAAGGACACAAACGACACGAGCGACATAAATGTAACGGCTTGCGTTGGTGTCCTTGATGTCGTTTTTGTCCTTGTTTTGCCTGTTCTCTATGTTTTTCGGCATCCCCAAGCGAGGGCAAAAACAGGGAGGTACTGTGCCGGAAGATGGCAGAGGGATTAAAAATTATGATTTTGGATTTTTTATAATTTCGCACAAATGAATAATGTTTTATTCCAATTTACGATAATTCGGCAAATGCCATTATGAATTATTTTTAGGTGAATTTCATTTATAATAGGGAGTTCAAAATTTTGAACCCCTACATGAACCTTTTTTAATTTCATTGTTAAATAATCTATCTTCCGTCCATGTTTCAGGATTATTCATAATATATTCCGAAATGCGTTGATACGATTGTTTATTGCGTATTATGTGTTCGTAATAATTACGTTGCCAAACATAAAATAAATCCGTGTTTTGACGCATCCATTTTGTAACCCCGATTTTGTAACCCCGAACAATTGAACCGATTGTTTTGGACGGGGATGAAAATGGTTGGGACGATGGTTCGGGTATTTGTAGTAGGGGCGAAAAATTTTTCGCCCCTACGGGGACAATATCGGATAATTCAATTATACCGTGAATGTGATTGGGCATAACAATGTGTTGGTGTAAAACCGAATTTGGAAAATGTTTTGGAATATCCATCCAGCATTCATCGGCAATTTTCCCCGCATCATTCCATTTCATTTCACCGTTCACCACATCGCCAAACAAACACGCCCTATTCTGACAACATAGGGTTATAAAATATAATCCCCCCTGTGCATAATCGTAGCCTTTTAATCGTATGGAACGACGATTATATAGGTTGTTTCTTTTCATTATAAATTTCATTTATTAAGGTTCTATTTCTTTCGAATTGTATTAAAGCGAACGGTGGCAATATGGCCTGAAAGGGATTGCGGAGAATGTCACTATCAAGATACAATGAAATTGATGCGGGTGATACCCTTAGATATCGCCTTTTTCCCAAGTTCTTGGATTTGCTGTTGATATGTAAAAACAGGCAAAGCTGCTTGTACATTAAAGTTTGTTATTGTATTAAAAAATGATTTAACAATTTCAAATGGTCTATTTGTGGTCTCACCAATTAAAACCTGATTTATTCCGCCAAATGCTTCTTTTTTACCTGTAAAACCAACAGAATATGTTTTAACGGTTTCTATTGGCTTTGTAAAGTCTGATAGGATAAAGTTCTTTTTTATTCTTTCTGAATCTCTTTGACAAAAAGTCTCAATGGCTTTCAAGGCTGTTTCATTATCGCTTTTTTCAACTTTATCAACATATACGCACTGCATGATGTTGTCTCCAAAACCACTAAAAATGGAAACGTTTTTGGATTTAGCAATAAGGTCAAAAATTGGTCTCCCATTTGGAAATAGAACACTTCTTGTAATATTTATGTGTTCTATCTCACGATGAGTAAAAATAAAGTTGCTTGATAAAATGTAAGCCTCAACAAAAGCATTAAAATTGAATATAAATTCAACTGTCGGTTGTCCATAACCACCAATTACATAGTCTAACTCATCCAAAAGATTGGAAGAAATTATACACGTATTATTCTCTATTGTTATCTTATTGTCTGTAGTCATGGTTTCTTAAAATAGTGTCTAACGTTTGTTTTACGTAACAAAGATTGAACATCCGCATCCCCCTTTTTATAAAAGTAGTAATTGGAGCTATAAAGAGCAGTAAAGCAATAGCATAAAATATTATTTCTAAAATAAGTAATGTATGCATATACGAATGTTTTCTTTATTTCGCTGAAAATCAAGCTGTTTTTTAGGCGAAGCGCTGTATCTTCTTCTTGCTTATCAAACTGGTGTTTTAGCAGTAAAATCTGACGTCAATCTGATATATATCTTGAGATGTAATAGTTGATAGCTAAGCTAATCTACCGAACGTATAGCTTTTTGTTTAGTATTCCTTGGAGGGTATGTATTTGCACGACATAAATACCCGGCGCTATCTTATCCAGGTCTATACGTATGATATCGCCATAAGCTATGTTTTGTTGACTATAGATGACTTTCCCTTGTATATCTGTCAAATCTATATGTGAGATCGGCTCGGTAATATCGTTTAGATCGATGATAACGAAATCTTCAGCAGGGTTGGGATAGAGTAGGATAAGCTCGTCGATGCCTGTAGGGTCGTCAATGCTTGTTGCACTACGCGAGATGTTTAGGTCTAACAGATAAGTTCCGGTACTTCCGGAGAAATAGGGTGCCACTTTCACATAGAAAGTGCCGCCATTTCGCATAAAAACATTTCCAGATATTTCATCATCGTAAGATTCAGAATAACTTACCCCATCTTTGGAATAGGAAAAGAGTGCATCGACGGTATATGTTTTGCCGTTACTGCTGTTGTATGCATCGTGTATACGAGGACTAATGGTGTAATCATATCCTTGGGGTAGATTTATCTTATAATAATCGATATCGGTGCCTACGTGCAAATTGGAACCATTTGTTGTCTTATTGGCATAAGCACTTGAAAAACTCACCGAAAGGGTATAGGATTGAGATTGGGAGTTGTTGTTTTCGTAGATATCGGCTTGAATAGAAGCGGCTTCCACTATTACATATATGGGATTCGAATAATCGGAGCTGCCGGCATAATACCACGACGATGAGCCACTCGACTGATAGGCTACCTCCATTAAATAGGTTCCCGGCTCAACGCTAATCACTCCCGAGAAATCGATTCCTCCGTTGTAATGATAATTATAGGGTAATCCATCGCTTTCAGTCACCACTTCAATGTTTTGCGCCCAGCTTCCGTCTAAATGCGCCAAATTTACTCTGAATTTGCCGTAAAACGTATAACTTTCTGTGTTCAACACATCGACATTTACTGTAGTCGATTGCCCTTGAATCAATTTACCGCCATTGGTTTTGATGGTGAAATCAGAGTTTACTTCAATATCGGAAGTATAATAAATTTCAAATTGTTTTAAATTATAATAATCTCCATCGTCGATGATGGTCCAGTCTTGGGTAGAAGTTTTGTAAAATATTGCTACGTAATAGGTACCGGGGACAAAGGCAACGGTACCCGAATGGCTGAATGTTAGTCCATTGGTGTAATGAGAATTTGCATTTAGAGTCATGCTTGATTTTATTTCAAGAAAGTCGACAAAATCACCTTTGCTATCGAACAGAGCGGCTCCAAATTGACCGTTAAAGGCAGTGGTGCTATAATTAGCTATATCGACGGTGAGTGAGATAGGATTGGCAAACCATATGTTGGTAGACGACATATAAATGCTTGAGTAGAGGCGTAAATCAAAATCTTGGGGGTTGCTTCCACCACTTGGGGGCGTGATTCCTATAACGGCTTGCTGTCCATCGTTATACGAATAGGAGCCGCCTCCAATACCCCCACCACCGGGATTGAGTGCATTCAAGGCAAAATATCCGTCGTAAGCACCACCCCAGCCCCAGTTAAAGTGAAAATAATTGTTGTTGTCATAGCCGTCGCACACAAAGCAGTGTCCGCCGTCGCCGAAACCAGCATAAATGATGGGACGTCCGGCATCAAGCTCTGTTTTTAAAAGGTTTATCCAATTGGTTTGGGTGTAGTTTGCTTTTTGCAAGCCTTGTAAGGTGTTTTTATATCCGAAATAGGTTTTCAAGGCATATTCGGTGCAATGGGTAACGGGGCTGGCCGATGTTATAACGTAAGCACCACTGCCACCGTTTGATGATATCCCATAATTCATATCAACACTGACGCCGCAATGATACATTAAGGTAGCAACAGCATTTTTTTGCGTCGAGCTACTTGAGGAGCTGAGCTGGTTGGGCATGTTCGTCCAGTCGTAGCTCGTGCTGCCAAAGTTTGCGGATAAAGTACCGTATTTGGAATGACTGTAAGAGTGAAAACCGCTTCCTGTTGCCGGATAATTCCAAAACTTCATAACCATAGCCATAGCCGTGGCTACACAACCTGTTACGGTTTTTTCTCCGGCAGAATTATCATACGGACAGCTTTCATTATAATAGGGAGCTTGGTTCCATTTACTGCTTATTAATGGCGATACAGCCGTTGTGGAGGCCGTTGAGAACATAGTAACTCCCGATTGCAAAGCGTGCCATGCTGCTTTGGTTTCGTCGGTGGTAGGGATTTGCTTGGCTATGGCATAGCGGATTTCTGTTTTTATGCCTTCGAGCCACTTTTGCATATTGTTCGGTATGTTAGTAGGATCGAAGTTTCCTTGTTCCGAATAGCCTAAAATGGGTAAAAAGCGGTCGTCTCCGGATACGATGACATATCCTTGACTTTCCGATGAAAAAATATAGTAAGCACTGGTAGTTTCGGCTGTTGTTTGAGCCAGACCCTGGTTTGATGCAGCCGGGATGCCCTCCGATGTGTAGACAAGATTCAACGCGATGACTTGTTTTTGTTGCTTCAGTATGCCACTTGCCGTAAGCGATTTCGCTAAAAAGGATTCAGCCACTTGCCGGGCTGTTTGAATAGAAATGGGGTCGGCCCATATAGGCTGTATAGTAACAGCAATAAGTAAAAAAAAGATACATAATTTTTTCATGTGGAATAAGATTTAAAGGTGATGAATATGGTACGGATTTGCGTTATAATTAGTTTATCAATATTTGATATATACGTGTTTACATGAGGATAACGACAGCCTGTCCTGCACTTTGTATGCCACTTCACTCGATATATGGGATGCCGTCGACTAAGCATATGCGATGTTTTTTGCAAAAATAATAAATATTTTTAATAGAATATAATTTCTTTTAAAAAAAAGTCGAGCACTGTTTGACTCGACTTGATGAAAACTTTTATCTGTAATTCAGACCGAATTATTAGGAGGCTAAAACACAGAATCTGATAAATTTTACCAGACAATAATGTAGTTTTATTTAAAAGACAATCCCTTATAATACTTCATTCCGTGGTAATGAATCGCTCGGTAGAAAATGCGTTAATCGAACAGCGTATTCGCATTCCGTTAGGAATGCTCCTTTACTTCCTCGGTAGCGGGATAAAACGCGATGTTTTCTTTTGATATTCTTTATATTCAGGGTATTTACTTGCGCTAATATCTTCACTCAAGTTGGAGCTTCCTTGGAAGAGTATCAATAACAACAAACAACCGGCTATACTCCAGTTGAACCATGCCGCGCCGGCACTTATGCTAAACAGGTAAAAACATATCCATATGGCTTGTTCGGCAAAGTAATTGGGATGCCGGCTGTAAGCCCACAAGCCTTTGTCTAAAAATCCTTTTTTATAATTGTCATACAGTTCTTTTCCTTGGTGAATGAGTTCCCATTTTTTGCTTTGATAGTTCCAATGTTGTATATCGGCTATCATTTCATATACAATGAAGAAAAACATCAGTGCAGCAATAATATAATCAAAGATATGCAAAGGAGTGTCATTGAATTGCAAGGCTACTAAAGCGGGGAGGGAGAACAGAAGTATGAGGGTAAGTTGATAGAAGGAGATAAAGAATAAGTTAAAGACAGTCCATTTCCAACGGGCTTGGAATTCGGGCTTTTCGCGCAGATATTTCCAGCGGTAATCTTCTACACCTGTCCAAAATTTCCATTGATAGGCTCCTTTCAAAGCGAAATTGGTGGTTAAACGTATACCCCAAAAGCTTACAAGCAAAGCCATAATGACCAAACGGGGGGTGAAATCGCCATAGCCGGCAACTATCCATACATAGGCTATGGGTAAAATACTCCAAAGCTTGTCTACTTGACTGTTGTTGGAGGTGATTTCTCCTACAATAAAACAATAGGCTGTGGATATCAATGCTATAATAGCTAATGTTTTGAGGGCTTGCCATTCGAGATCACCTAAGGAATTACCTGAAAAATATGTGATAACAGGAATAACTAATAAGGTTACAAATAAAATAATAGCAATTTTAATGTTATTCATTTGTGATGGTATTAAGTATGATTGTGAAAACCAGGTGCTGTTATTCTTTAATCCAGGTTTGGGAACGGCCTATCCATCCTTTTTTATCGAGGGAGCCTCTTACTTTCAAGTTTTTGGAAGTGGCATCGTAGCTGATGGTACAATAATACACTTTGCCGTTGTTGGGATCGAGTATGGTACCGTTGGTCAATTCATTTCCTTTTAATTCCATACTATTGATGATAATCATACCGAGTATGGGTTTGTTATGATTTGCTCCTTCGCATTTGGTGCATTTGGCTTCAGGGTCTTTGAAAAGCTTTTCTATTCTACCGTAGTATTTACCGTTGGTAGCTTTGTAGATATAAACGATTGATTTGGCCGAGCCGTCTTCATCGTCGATGGTTTTCCATTTACCTACGATTTTGTCGATTTGTGAGAATCCGCTCATGGTGAAAGCGATAAGCGCTATTAAAACAAAATATTTCTTCTTCATATGATGAATAGTTTAAATTAGGATACAAAAGTAAATAAAATTATGAGATAGGATAGTGTTGGAAGTGAAAAATTCCATAATGAAACATGTGTCAGCTTAGACATAACAATTTAATTCGGATGTTATTAATGAAAAATCACCATTCTATCGACGGAAAGAATGGTGATTGTAATTGAACAATAAAAACGCTATTAATAACTTCTACCTCTTGTATTGTTTCTTCTTCTGTTGTTATTACCGCCAAATGAGCCGGTGTTTTCAGTTCTTTCACGTGCTTCGTTGACAACGATGGTGCGATTTTCAACTTCAGCTCCGTTTAATTCTTCGATGGCGCGTTTGGCTTCTTCATCATTATTCATTTCTACAAAACCGAAACCTTTGCTTCTTCCTGTAAATTTGTCGGTGATGATTTTTGCCGATTCAACTGCTCCGTACTCTTCGAAGACTTCTCTTAATTCGCTTTCCTTAATTGAAAAAGGTAAGCTTCCAATAAAAATGTTCATTATTTTGAAATTATGTTAATAAATACATTGGCAAAAGTACATTTAATATTAATGTAAAACGCAATTATTTAAAAAAAACATTTAATGTGTTATTATTCAATATAATAAAATTATTCAAAGCTTAAAAAAACAATGATTTCTTCCTTTTTTTATCTAAAATGAAGGATTTTAATTCCTGATATTAAAGTGTTTTGGCATCATTATACGTATAACTTAAGAATGTATACGATGATATGCACAAGCTATTACTATTAAAAAATTCATATTCTTACATTATGTCATTATGATTCAATCTTTGGAAATATTTTATGTGTAGAAAAGTATTATTTTTGCAAAGGTATTTTAATATTACAACTATCATGAATTTGAAGAATAAGGTATGTTTGTTTGTCTTACTTTTATCGTTTACTATTTCTTTTGTCTTTTCACAGGATGTAAAAACCTATGCTTTCGCCGAAAGGGATAGCTGTACTTTATACATGGATGTATATCATCCGGAACAACAGAGAGAGGATAAAAGCTGTATTGTCTTTGTCTTTGGTGGTGGATTTCGCATGGGTTCCCGTTCGTCTCCTCATCACAAGGAGTTTTATCAATTACTTGTTGACAAAGGCTTTGTAGTAATAGCCATAGATTATCGTTTGGCATTAAAAAATGTGAATAGGGTAGATGCCATGCATAATTATCCCTTAGCTTGTGCCATTGATATTGCGGTCGAAGATTTGTTTTCGGCGGTATCTTACATCGTAAAACATTCCGAAGAACTGCATATTGATACTTCAAAAATAGTGCTGTGCGGCAGCAGTGCCGGAGCTATTACAGTTTTACATGCCGACTATGAATTGGCTAATCGCCGGAAATCCTATGTTACCCTTCCCGAAGGTTTTCGTTTCGGTGGGGTTATTTCTTTTGCCGGGGCTATCTTCTCTCATGACGGTAAAGTGAAATATAAGCATCAACCACCGGCTCCAACCTTTTTACTACATGGAACTGACGATTTTATTGTTACCTATAAAAAAATTGTCTTCTTTAATATAGGCTTCTACGGCACCGATGCTTTGGTGAAACGTTTTGAAAAATTAGACTATCCTTATTATGCCTTCCGATATCGGAATTTGGCACATGAAGTAGCCAGTGCTATGAAATATAATGTAAATGAAATCGAATGGTTTGTCGATAATTATGTGATAGCCAAAAAGCCATTGAAGGTGGATCAATATTACCTTAATCCCGAAATAAAACGCAATCCCGACTATCCCTTGCGTCCCCGTGATTTGTATAGAAAACGAAAATCGAACTAATTAAAAATTTAGAAAAAACAAATAACTTATTTCTATTTAGTTTTTTTTCTTCATCTCACCCTTCACCTCATAGGGTGTTTTATTTTCATTTAAACAATTACATACAGAAGTATATAAAACTTCATGCTTGGCTTCAATGTTTTCATGAAAAGTTGATGGCAAGCTTGCCCAATCGAAAATGTCGACGAGTATGGGTATATTGCTTTCACTTATGTTTTCTTTTATTTCCATAAGTGTTTGGGTGGGGATTCTTTTACGTTCGGGGGTTATAATCACTAAATCCAAATCGCTACCCTCATGTGCATCGCCATTCACCCTGCTCCCGTATGCCCACACTTCGAAAGGGAAATCGTAATGGGAGAATATATCGTTTAATATTTTTTTATAGCTATCCTTTAAGAGCATTGTTTTGTATTTTAATGATTTCTACCAAATCTAACGCATCCGAAATGAAAGAAGGTAATAATGTGAGGGTCTCTTCGGCGAAACCGACACCATAATCGTGAGCTGTAGTATTTCGATTGTCGCGATACTTCATCCATCTTTCACACGCCTCGTTTGTAATTAGACTGTGTAAGTTTGCATGTCGGAATAAATCTTTAAAATTGAGTTTGTCTACTTCTTTCGATGTATGAAAATATGGATTTAATACTTTACGTAATAATTTTCCGCTTTGCTCTAAAATGAGTTCGAATTCTTTAATACAGGCTGAACGGTATATGTCATAATGGATGCTATCGGTGTTTTCTTGTTGAAGGAGTGTAAAAGCTTTTTGTAATGTCTCGATACAGCGTTCGTAATATTCAGTATCAATTTTCATAATCAATATAATTTTTATTTTCTGCAAAAATACAATTTTATTCTATTCCCTAAAACAAAGCTTATGACATGAATCAAAAAATATGAATTCCTTAGCAGTTAAGATCTGATTGCTTTTTGATAGGTGGCTATGGCTCTTTCTCTGGCCGTTTGATGATTGACGATAGTCGGGGGGTAGTCGGGGGTGTTTAATTCCGGTATCCATTTTTTAACATAGATTTTATCCTTGTCGTATGTATTGAGTTGTTTCTGTGGGTTGAAAATCCTGAAATAAGGAGCCGCATCACAACCGGTACCGGCAGCCCATTGCCAATTTCCGTTGTTAGAGGCCAATTCATAATCCAAAAGTTTTTCCGCAAAATAGGCTTCTCCCCATCGCCAGTCTATAAGTAGGTGTTTACATAAGAATCCGGCCGTTATCATACGCACCCTGTTATGCATATAACCTGTTTTCAGTAACTCCCGCATACCGGCATCGACCAGGGGATACCCGGTAGTGCCGTTTTTCCATGCTTCGTATTCTTTATTGTTATTACGCCAAGGGATGGCATCGTATTTTCTTTTGAAATTGGCATGTACCACTTCCGGATAATGAAAGAGTATCTGCATAAAGAACTCACGCCATATCAGTTCC
>Ga0265293_10012749_pt1 | contig 11074 bp, 9 predicted proteins | sample Munlanlewell138R_FD_192505 | JGI IMG/M metagenome (GOLD analysis project Ga0265293, IMG submission 192505) | Leachate microbial communities from a municipal landfill in Southern Ontario, Canada - Leachate well 138R | ecosystem: Engineered > Solid waste > Landfill > Unclassified | place: Canada... | reverse complement strand
ATTTTGAGTCGAGTGCGTCTGCCATTCCGCCACTCGGGCATAATAGCTACAAAAAACATCTTAACACAAAACGGTATAAAAATCAAGGGCTGTTAAAGTATTTTTATAGTATTATAAGCAACAAAATTACCTATAAATCATAGAATGACAAGTATGAAGATTGTGATAAAATCCAAACAATAAGCATAAGCTTTTATGTGGAGTTATCAGATAAGAATAATGCATGTAGGAGGACATATATGAGAAAGACCATAATAATTTCAATAATCCTACTATTTACCCTGAAAAGTTTAGTTCTTTCCCAATCATTGTCACCACAATATAAAATAGAGATAGATATAATTTCAAGAAGTCTATATTTCTATGAAGATGACAATATTGTAAAGGAGTATCCAGTGGCAGTGGGAAAGGCTAGTACTCAAACACCTATAGGAAAGTATAAAGTTACAAATAAGGTTGTTAATCCTTACTACGCCAAGAAAAAAATAGGAGGAGGAAGTCCACAAAACCCTTTGGGAAGCAGATGGATGGGGTTTAAGCCATCATATGGAGTACATGGAAATAGTAATCCTAGTTCAATAGGAACTTTTGTGTCAGAGGGTTGTATAAGAATGTATGATAAGGATGTAAAGGAGCTTTATGAAAAGATTACAATAGGTACTCCAGTAAATATAATGTATGAGCCAATAAAAATAAAAAATGATATGGATAGTAAAAATCCAATAATAGTTGTTTATCCTGATACTTATAAAAAGGTTCCTAATCTAGAAAAACTAGTTGATGAAAAATTAGTAGACCTTAATCTAATCGAAAAAATCTCTCCTAATAAGCTAGCTAGTTTAAAAAAACAATTAAACAGAGAGCTGGTAGTATTTTCAGATGAATGGGTTTATATGATAAATGGAGAGTATATTACCAATGACATTATTTTTATGGAAAATGCTTTTTATGTAAACCTAGATAAAGTATGTAGTTTTTTCAATATTGACATTATAGATTTTGAGCCTACAAGCACTGAGTTATTTGCTGGACCAATAGAAAATGCCAATAAGGTGAAAACTACGGAATTAGTAGGGGAACTGAACAAAAGAATTACTGTTGTAAAATATAATGAAAGAAAATATGTGCAAATTAGCGTATTAGAAAGCACTATTGGTGGTAAACACATAATAAATCAAGATCAACAAGTGATAAACCTGGACATAAGTTATATATTATATAATAGTAGATTTGTAAAAGGGGAAGTAATTGATATAGAAGGGGAGATCGGCATTTCCTTAGAAGGCTTAAGCAATATTTTCTATGGTGGGCTTAACACCTCTTTGGAAAAAGCAAGTGTTTCAATAAATGGCAAGGAAATAGGGTATCGAATAGTCAGAGATAATCCTTATATATTTTTAAAGGACTTATTAGCTCAAACAGACTTCAAATCAAACATATACACTAAGGATAAATATATTGAAATTATAAGTGATCCTATTATTTTTTATGATGAAACTATGTATAAAGGCATTATCCGCAACAGAGAACTTTTTATGACAAAGGAACTTATAATAAAGCTATTAAATGATTATAAATTAGATACAACAGATAACTGTAAATGCCTAACTAGCTTACAAGGGTTATTAGAGGAGAACGCTGAGTATTATAGTATAAATAGATTGCCAACCTGCTATAGGGGAAGGCAGGAATGCTGTTATACTAAGTTTTTTCTTAATAAAAAGGTTTGTCCATGAATTCAAGAAATTTAATAGATATTTTAACAACCTTGATTTTATTATTGAAATTAAGGTTTTTTTGTGCAAATTTAAGCCAAAAATGATAGAATATAATTTAGATTTGAAAAACATATAGAAAATATTAAACAATTAATATAAAGGTTTTGGGAATGGGGTGAATCGATGTTCGATAGAGAGCAGAAATTAGTTAGAAAATGCGCGAATGGAAATGTAAAGGCATTTGATGAGTTAATAGAAAAATACGAGAAAACCGCATATAATATAGCCCTTAGGATGTTAAAAAATCCAGAAGATGCTATGGATGTATCTCAGGAAGCATTCATAAAGGTTTTTAAATCTATTAAGACTTTTAACTTTGAATCAGCTTTTTCTACTTGGTTGTACAGAATAGTTACAAATACTTGCTTAGATTTTTTAAGAAAAAGAAATTCAATGATTTATTCCCTAGACAATCCGATTCAGACAGAGGATGGGGAAATAACCAGAGATATACCAGATGATGCTCATAGTCCAGAGGATTTATTAGAAAGAGAAGAAACGAAGGAACTAGTAAATAAATCCATAAATAAGCTAGACGAAAATCATAGAATAGTTATTATCCTTAGAGATATTCAGGGATTAAGTTATGAAGAAGTATCAAGTATATTAGATTGCTCTATTGGAACAGTGAAATCCAGAATAAATAGAGCTAGAAAAAATCTTAAGGAAATAATAATTAATGATATGGAACCAAACAAGAATTATAGCGTCTAATAATTGAAAGGAGGGATAAAATGAACTGCAAAGAATTTGTTGAATGTATGTCATTATATATAGATGAAGAGATGACAGAAATTGAAAAGAAAGAATTTGAAATTCATATTTTAAATTGCAATAAATGTAGACAAGAGTATGAGGATATGCTCAAAATTATGAAAATGATTAGAATACAGGAACAATCAGAGTTGCCTGATAATTATAAATTTGAACTTAGAAGAAAACTTAAAGAAACAGTTAAAGAAGAAAAGAAGATAAATTGGAAAGCTATAACTTCTGTGGCAGCAGGACTTATTATATTGATTATGAGTATGACTATGTTATTTGACAAACTGCCTTTTATGGGTCAAGATCAGTATCTGACTAAAAGCACCAATGATGAAAGCCCTCAGAGAAGTATGGATTTTGATATTAGTGAGCCAAAGGAAGCAATGGAAAATGATAGTGTTAAAATAAAAGCTATAGATGAAGATGTTGCTGTAGTTAGCCCTACTGAGGATACTAATTTCACAATGCATAACCTAGAAGTAGAAGATGAAGAAATAGAAGAAGGAATATCATCAATTCAAGGATTTGGAGCCCTTGCTTCTAGAAGTAGCTTAGTAAGCACTAGAAAAACTGTAAAGGAAGCATATTTATCAATTGAGTTAGATGAATTAGATAAAGTACATGAGCAAATTTTCAACTACGTTGAAAATAAAGGTGGCTTTATAGAAGATATTAATGGAGAACTAGATTATATAGATGAAGAAAATAGCCATTTAATAAAAATCAGAATTCCTTCAGAAAATTTTGAAATGACATTAGATTTTTTGAGACAATTAGGCACTCTAGCAGACGAAAACTTAACTCATGTTGATATAACTGAGAAGTATCAAAATGTAGAATCAAATCTAAGATGCCTCTATGAGCAAGAAAATCTATTATTGGGGATATTGTATAAAGTAGAGGATTCAAAGGATAAATCATTAGTAGAAGATGAGCTTAATATAATAAAAGAAGAAATAAACTCTGAATCATTGACTCTAGAAGAATATGAAGATTCAGTAATATTATCAACTATTAATACTCAACTAAATGAGATCGGTGAAGACGATTGATAATATAAGAACTCTAATTAGGGTTCTTTTTTTTTACCTAATAAAGTGTAATGAAAATTAAGTTTATGGGAGCAAATAAAGTAAGTAAAATTTTAATGCAAGATTGTTTATGTTTACTGAAAAAATCTTTTAATATATACTTAAAGTTAAGGGTTTACACAGCAAATATAGTATATAATAATATATATATTGTTTTTAAATAAGGAGTTGGTTTAAATGAGTAAAGGTAGATTTATGATTATAGATGGTAACAGCCTTTTACACAGAGCTTTTCATGCATTGCCTCCTCTAATGAATAAGGAAGGCATATATACAAATGGAGTATATGGATTTTTGACCATGTTTTATAAGGTTACAGGGGAGTATAGACCAGATTATATTAGTATAGTCTTTGATAGAAAAGCTCCCACTTTTAGACATGTTGAATTTAAAGAATATAAGGCTGGGAGGGCTAAAACGCCTAGCGAATTAGGAATGCAGTTTCCAATATTAAAAGAAATAATTGATAATATGAACATACATAGAGCAGAGATAGATGGTTTTGAAGCAGATGATTTAGCAGGCACACTTGCTAAAGTTGGAGAAGAAAATGATTTTGAGGTTTTTATAGTTACAGGAGACAAGGATTATCTTCAGCTATCTAGTCATAAGACTAAGGTATTATTAACAAGAAAGGGCATATCTAACATTGAAGTTTTTGATAAAGATGCGGTGATAGAAAGATATGAGCTTACTCCAGAGCAATTTATAGACCTAAAGGGTTTAATGGGAGATAAATCAGACAATATTCCAGGTGTACCTGGGGTCGGTGAAAAAACCGGAATAAAACTACTAAAAGAATTTAAATCTATTGAAGGAATATATGACAACTTAGATAAAATAAATGGCAAGAAACTCAAAGAAAAACTTGTTCAATATAGAAACCAAGCCATAATGAGCAGAAGACTATCTGAAATAATTACAACAGTACCTATTAAGATAGATTTAGATGAACTTGCTCGAAAAGAACCTAACAATGAGGAACTTCTTAGCATCTATAAAAGGCTTGAATTCAATAGTTTGCTAGGAAAACTAAAGATTAGCAATGATACTAAAATGAAAAATACAGATGTAAAAAACCTTGCTCCTGAAATCAATGTTGTTAAGAAAAAAGAGAACCTCTATAAGATTGTAAATGAGATAGAAGTATCAAAATCTATGATTTTTAAATTTTTAATAGATGGAGACCATGCTTTAACTAGTGAAATATTGGGAGTAGGAGTTAGGGTTTCAGAACAATCAAACTACTACATTGACTTTACAGAAGGAGATATTGGTGTCAAAGATTTCTTTGAATTATTTAAAGAGATTTTGGAGAATGACAAAATTCAAAAGATAGGACATAATATAAAAGAAGAAATATTGATATCATTAAGATATAAGGTTGATGTAAAAGGTATTGCTATTGATACAATGATTGGGCAGTATTTACTTAACCCATCGCAAAGTGATTATAGTTTAAAAGTATTAGCAAGTGACTATTTAAACATTGATATTGCAGGAAAAGATACTCTTTTAGGAACAGGTAAAAACAAAAAAACCTTTGGTCAAATAATTTTAAAAGATAGACTATCATATATAGCTAATAATTTGGAAGTTATACTTAGATTAAAGGATATCATTAAGGATTTAATTGATTCTCAAAACATGGCTATGCTTTTTTGTGAAGTTGAGATGCCTTTAATCAGCGTAATGGCTAATATGGAGTATATAGGATTTAAAGTTGATGTAGATAAGCTAAATGAACTAGGAAAAGAGCTTGATACTAAAATTGAAGTATTAACAAAGTCAATATATGATTTTGCAGGAGAAGAATTCAATATAAATTCTCCTAAGCAATTAGGGGAAATATTGTTTGAAAACCTAAATCTACCTGCACTTAAGAAAACTAAGACAGGATATTCAACTAATGCAGAAGTTCTTGAAGGACTAGCAGAGATCCATCCTATTGCAGAAAAGGTATTAGAGTACAGACAATTAGTTAAGCTTAAATCAACATATGTAGATGGTTTAACTTCAGCTATTGATAAAAATACAGGCAAGGTTCATTCAAGCTTCAATCAAACTATAACTACAACTGGTAGGATTAGTAGCACGGAGCCCAATCTTCAAAACATACCAATACGAACTGAGGAAGGTAGAGAAATCAGAAAGGTATTTGTGCCAAGCAATAGTGACTATCTATTAGTAGATGCTGACTACTCACAAATCGAACTTAGGGTTCTTGCAAGCATTTCAGATGATCCTAAGCTTAAGGAAGCTTTTTTTTCAGGAGAAGATATACATAGAAAAACTGCTTCACAGGTTTTTGGCGTCGAACTTGAAGATGTTACTTCATTGATGAGAAGTAGAGCTAAAGCAGTTAACTTTGGAATAGTCTACGGGATAAGTGATTTTGGGTTGGCTAGGGATCTAAAGATAACTAGAAAAGAAGCTAAACTATATATAGATAATTATCTTAAGAAATATATTAATGTAAAGAATTATATGAAAAATATTGTAGAAGAGGGAAAAGCTAAAGGATATGTTGAAACCATATTACATAGAAGAAGATATTTACCTGAATTATCTTCTAAAAATTTCAATATAAGATCCTTTGGTGAGAGAATGGCAATGAATACACCCATACAGGGAAGTGCAGCAGATATAATAAAACTAGCTATGGTTAATGTGTATTCTGAACTTAAAAAAAGAGGATTAGAATCAAGATTAATCCTACAGGTACATGATGAGCTGATTATTGAGACCCATAGAAATGAGCTTGAAGAAGTAAAAGTACTCTTGAGGGATCTAATGGAAAATGCATTTGAGTTGAATGTACCCCTTAGTGTGGATATGGAGACAGGTGATAGTTGGTATGATACAAAATAAAACTAAAATCATAGGCTTGACAGGTGGAATAGGAACAGGAAAAAGTACTGTCTCAAAAATAATTATGGGCAAAGGCTTCCCTTTAATAGATGCAGACTTGATAGCAAGAGAAGTTGTAGAGATAGGCCAACCAGCATATTATATGATAAAAGATATTTTTGGGGAAAAAATATTAAATTATGATAAAAGCATTAATAGAAAAGAACTAGGAGACTTTGTATTTAGTGATGCTAACTTAAGGCTTAAACTGAATAATATAGTTCATCCTCAAGTATATAAAAAAATTATAGAAAAGCTCTTATATTATTCTAAAAATAATGATATTATTTTTCTAGATATCCCTTTGTTGATAGAGGGGTTAGAGAATTCACAAAAATTTGGAATTATATTTGATGAAATTTGGGTAGTTTATGCTAATAGAGAAAATCAGATAAAAAGAATTACTGAAAGAGATAGTATTGACTATGAAAGCGCCACCAAAAGAATAGATGCTCAGCTACCAATAGAAGAGAAGTTGAAATTTGCTGATGTGGTTATATACAATGTAGGAGATATAGGTGAACTTGTTTCAAATATTGAAAAGGCACTTGAGACCCTTTAATAGTTTTGGAGGAGATATTATTGCAGATTAGATTTAGAAAAATAATAGCAGTTATATTTATAGTTTTTATAGTTGGGGTTTTGTTTTCAAGTGTTAAATGGATTGGGAAAACTCTATATCCTATAAATTATAAAGACCAAATAGCTAATTACTCAGAAAAGTACGAAGTGGATCCATTCCTAGTAGCTGCAATTATACGGGTAGAGAGTATGTTTAATAAGGACGCTCTATCTTCAAAAGGTGCACGAGGGCTAATGCAGATAATTCCAGTAACTGGCGGATGGGCAGCAGATGAAATAGGTATTCTAGAATTTAAAGAGGAACTACTCTATGATCCAGAAATAAATATCGAGATAGGATGTTGGTACATAAACAAGCTTAGTGTACAATTTGACAATGACATAGAGCTTGTTCTAGCAGCTTATAATGGTGGAAGTGGTAATGTAGTTAAGTGGCTTAATAATAGTGACTATAGTGATGATGGCAAACATCTTAGGCATATACCCTTTAAGGAAACAGAATTGTACCTAAAGAAAGTTATAAAATCTTACGATATATATCTTAAGTTATATGAAGGTGATTATTTTAAGAAATAATATAGTTAAAAAAATAACTTAACTTAAAAAACTATCATTAAGTTGTTATACTTATAGTTGAAGCATAAATTGGAAAACAACTTAAGTTACTACTAAGGGAGATGAAAACTGTGAGTTATATCAAAAGTATAGAGGATGTACAGAATTATGATATAAATCGAAAAGAGAGAGTGTTACACTCTGCACAACATGAGGATATTCTAGCAGGATTAACTACAGACATTTATTTTCTTACTACAATGGATGTCTTAGGTAAATTGGACATGAGTGGTAAGGAAGTAGTTGCAGAAATTTTTGCTAGAAAGCCTGGTATTTTAGTTGGTATTGAAGAGGTAAGAAATATTCTTAAGGATAATGATATAGAAATGTGGGCTCTTGAAGAAGGGACTGATTTTCAACCTAAGGAAACATTAGTTAGGATTAAAGGATCATATGAAAAGTTCGCCATTTTTGAATCTGTTATTCTTGGTTGTCTTGCCAGCCCAAGTGGGTGGGCAACAGCAGCTAAAGAGGTAAAAGAAGCTTGTGGAGACAAACCATTTGTAGTTTTTGGCACAAGACACGTTCATCCATCAGTAGCACCAGTCATGGAAAGAGCAGCTAGAATTGGGGGAGCCAATTCTGTCAGTAATATTCTAACTGCAAAGTTATTAGGGGAAGACCCAACTGGAACCTTACCACATGCTGCATTTTTAGTGGCTGGAGATACACTATTAGTAGCCCAAAAATATGACGAAGTAATGCCAGAATCATATAAGAGAATTGTCTTAGTAGATACATTTAAGGATGAAGTTGAAGAATCACTAAGACTAGCTAAGGAAATGGGAAAAAATCTTTATGGAATAAGATTAGATACACCTAGTGAAAGAGGTGGAGTAACACCAGAGTTGGTTAAGGAGCTAAGGGCTAGACTAGATATCAATGGATATAATTGGGTAAAGATTTTTGTTTCAGGAGGACTAAAGCCAGAAAAGATAAAGATACTAGTTGAAGCAGGAGTAGACTCATTTGGGGTAGGGAGCTATATTTCAGGAGCACCTGCTATTGACATGACAATGGATATAAAAGAGGTTGAAGGAACGGCAATTGCTAAAAGGGGTAGAATACCAGGCGTTGTTGACAACCCTAAGCTTGTAAAAATGCTCTAGCATTAAGGAGGTAAAAACAGTTGAATTACAAAAGACAATTATATCTATTGTTACTTGTGTTGCAGATAATTTTACTAACAGGCTGCATGTTAGGAGGTAATTTTGAGAATATTGACAATTATGATATAGGCTCCGAAGAAAATATAGACAATGGACCAGAAAATGGAGGAGAATTAATAGTTCCAATATCATATAGAATAGTCCTCAATCCTCTTTTAATCAACGATAAATTTATGTATAACTTTAATAAGTTAATATACCAAGGATTATTTGATATAGATGGAAACTTTAAGGTGAACAATATTCTGGCTGAAAGTTATGATTTTGACGCTGATGGATTAGCCATAAATATTAAATTGAAGGAAAATATTAAATGGCATGATGGAGAAGACTTTACAGCAGATGACGTTAAGTTTACAGTTGACACTATAAAGTATGGTCTATCTAATCCTAGTATAATAGATAGTTTAGCAGATATAGTAAGATCTTCAGAATCCTTGAAATATTTAAAAAAAGTAGATGTTATTGATAAATATAACTTAAGATTTGTTTTTGATAGAGTCTATGGAGATGTATTAGAAGGTTTGGTGTTTCCAATTATACCCAAACATGTTTTTCAGAGTGGAAACAATCTAACAGTAGCCTATAATAATACATTGATGAAGGATAACTATAAACCAATTGGAACTGGACCTTATAAAGAGATTGAAACAGTTAGCTTGAAAAGTGTAACTCTAGAAATATTTGATGATTACTGGGGAGAGAAACCATATATATTAAGAATCATAGGTAAAGCTTTGAAGGATGAACAATTGGCTGTTACTTCATTTGAAGCAGGTCAAACTGACTTTGCAACTAGCATTGGAGTCGATTGGGAAAAATTTGCTCAGAACAAAAGCGTGGAAATATATGAATATGCTTCAAATAGATATGAGTTCTTAGGATTTAATTTTAGAGATGGTATTTTTTCAGGAGAAAAGGGAAAGGCTTTGAGAAAGGCTATAGCATATGCTATAGACAGGCAATCAATAATTCAAAGAATTTATTTAGGACATGCAACAAGAAATGACGTGCCTATACATCCTGAATCCTGGCTCTTGTCTGATGATGCCAATTCATATGGGTATAACATGACTATGGCTAGGCAAATTATAATGTCTGCAGGTTGGAAGGATACTGATGGAGATGGGTTTTTTGAAGACTCAGAAGGCAATAAACTAACAATAAAATTGACAACTAATGATTTTAACGACTTAAGGAGAGAAACTGCAAATATAATAGCAGAAAACTTAACAGAATTAGGGATTATTGTTATTAAAGAATATAGTGAGACTACACAGAAGGACCTAACAGATGATGTCAAAGAAACTCAATGGGAAAATCTAATGCAGAGGCTATCTTCAGGTACTTTTGATATGGTGCTTTTAGGATGGGAACTTTCCTATATCCCAGACTTATCATTTGCTTTCCATTCTTCTCAGATAGATGAGGGATTAAATTTTATTGGATATAATAATGAAAAAATGGATGAGTTGTTATTATTAGCTCAAAATACTTATAGACCTGAATATAAAGAGAATATTTATGAGCAAATCCAAGATTTAATAGTAGACGATCTCCCATATATTAGCTTATACTTTATAAACTCATCAATACTAGTTAACAGCAAGACTTATGGAAACATCGCTCCAACTGAGCACAGTATGTACAACAATATATCAGAGTGGTATATACCAAAAGCTTTACAACAAAAAAATATAGACCAGCTAGAGGACGACTCTATAGAGTAACTAATATTTATAATTGACACATAATTGTTTTGTATATATAATTAATTCGTTGACCTTAAAATGCAACATAATGCTAGCAGGTATTTAGGTACTTGTTATTTATGCAGGGGTGGTGGAACTGGGAGACACGTACGTTTGAGGGGCGTATGCGAGAGCATGAGGGTTCGAGTCCCTTCCTCTGCACCATAAATATATTTACAATAGATTTATATTTATTATGATAATGTTTTATTCCTTTCTAAGATCTATAAGGTCCACGGTTTTGTACATACATATGGAACATATATATTCTAAATTACATTCCTCTAGAAACTATATCAACCTACAACAAGATAAACTATGGTAAAAAATAACAAACAGTGCGTTTATATTTTCCCGTAAATAGAGGAGGACATCCATGAAAATGATGAAAAAAAGAGTCTTAGGAATAGTAG
>Ga0265293_10012748_pt1 | contig 11074 bp, 7 predicted proteins | sample Munlanlewell138R_FD_192505 | JGI IMG/M metagenome (GOLD analysis project Ga0265293, IMG submission 192505) | Leachate microbial communities from a municipal landfill in Southern Ontario, Canada - Leachate well 138R | ecosystem: Engineered > Solid waste > Landfill > Unclassified | place: Canada... | reverse complement strand
TTGCGCCCATGCCGGACAGATCGAGGGCGACTACCCGGTAGCGATCCATGAGAAACGGCGCCACCATGTCCCACCAGTGGGCGTGGGCCCTGAAGCCGTGGACCAGCAGCAAGTGCGGCTTGTCCGGCTTGTCGGGATCGACATCGCCGGGCCACTCCAGGTAGTGAAGATCGCCATCGTCGCCGGTCACCAGAGCGGAGCGACCCTGCCGGGTCCGCGCCCACTGCCACCAGTCGGGCACCACCGTATCCGTTGCATCCACCAGGCTTTCCACCAGGCTTTCCACCGGGCTATCCATCAGGCTCTCCACCAGACCATAGTGCCAATCACACCGTCACCGTATCATCAAACCACCACCGTCAGAAAATCTCGAAAAGCCCGGCCGCGCCCATGCCACCGCCGGCGCACATGGTCACCACAGCGTAGCGCGCGCCGCGGCGCTTGCCCTCCAGCAGCACATGGCCCGCCATCCGCGCCCCGGACATGCCGTAGGGGTGGCCGATGGCAATGGCGCCGCCGGAAACATTGAGTTTATCGTTGTCGATGCCGAGCCTGTCGCGGCAATACAGCACCTGGCTGGCGAAAGCTTCGTTGAGTTCCCAGATATCGATATCGTCGATGCCGAGACCCTGGACCTGCAGCAACCTGGGCACCGCGAACACCGGGCCGATACCCATCTCATCCGGGTCGCAGCCGGCCACCATGAAACCGCGAAACGCGCCGAGCGGTTCGAGCCCCAGGCGCTCGGCGGCTTTTGCTTCCATCAGCACCATGGCGCTGGCGCCGTCCGACAGCTGCGAGGCATTGCCTGCGGTGATGAAGCGGCCCTCGGCGATGCGTTGCCCCTGCTTGAAGACCGGCGGCAACTGGCGCAGTCCTTCGAGAGTGGTGTCCGGGCGATTGCATTCGTCGTGGTCGAGGGTCACGGCCTGTTCACGGGTTTCGCCACTGGCTTTGTCCACCACCGTTTTGATCGCCGCCAGGGGCGCGATCTCGGCAGCGAAGCGGCCCTCGGCCTGAGCGGAGGCGGTGCGCTGCTGGCTTTGCAGTGCATAGTGGTCCTGCGCCTCGCGGCTGACACCGTAGCGCTCGGCGACGATTTCCGCGGTCTCGATCATGGTCATGTAGATTTGCGGCAAATGCGCCACAAGGTAGGGATCCTGGCGGCGAAAGCCATTGGTGTGTTCATTCTGGGTGAAGGTCACGGACTCCACGCCACCGCCGATGGCCACCTCGAGCCCTTCGTGAACGATGGCGTGGTGGGCCATGGCGATGGCGTTGAGGCCCGAGGCGCACTGGCGGTTGAGGGTAGCGCCGGACGCAGTGATCGGCAGCCCCGCCCGCAGCAGCGCCTGGCGGGCGATATTGCCGCCACTGGCCGCCTCCTGGCGGGCGCAGCCGAGCACCACATCCTCGACCCGGTCGCCGTCGATGCCGGCGCGGCGCACCGCCTCGGCGATGGCATGGCCCGCCAGTGCCTGGGGCTGGGTATTGTTGAAGGCGCCCCGGTAGGCCTTGCCGATGGGGGTGCGGGCGGTGGAGACGATTACGGCTTCGCGCATGATTTTTTTCTCACTCTGTCATTAGTCACTTTGTGATCCTCATCACTCGCAGATCTTACAAGGCTGTATTCAGCGCCGGCCCCGCGTGACGAACACAGCGAGAGTATTGGCCTTGGCGTGCCTCGGGCTGGGCCTGGGCAGTCCGCGCCTGGCAGGGGTCCAGCAGCGTCGGCGACAGGACGTCGCCGTCGCCGTCGCAGCGTACAGGGACGTATTCACGGCGGTGCTGGACCCCCGCCAGGCGCGGACTGCTTCGAACATCGTGCCGGTTTCGGTTTTCATTGTTTGTGTAGCTTTTCGCCGCTATTGCCCGCCCCTTTTTTCACCAGCGCTTCCAACAGCGCCGCGGGCTTCATGGCCTCGCCGAGTTCGGCTTCCAGCTTTTTCATGATGGCCAGCACCTTGTCGAGGCCGACCTGATCGGCGAAGTACGTCAGCCCGCCGCGATAGCGGGGAAAGCCGTAGCCGTTGACCATGATCACATCGATATCCGAGGCGCGGATGGCGATGCCCTCCTCCAGCACCTTGCAGGCTTCGTTGATCATCGGGTAGATGCAGCGCTCGATGACTTCTTCATCGCTGACCTTGCGGGCTTCGATACCTTTTCTCGCCAGGAAGTCACCAATGATTTTTTCGGTGAGCGGCGACGGCGTGGCGCGGCGACTATCGTCGTAATCGTAGTAACCGGCCCCGGTTTTCTGGCCGCGACGACCCTGCTCGCAAAGAATATCGCGGATGGTTTCGCTCCGTGACTCCCCGGCAGACCAGCCGATATCCAGCCCCGCCATATCCGACATGGCGAAAGGCCCCATCGGAAAGCCGAACTCCGTCAGCACCCGGTCCACATCCCAGGGCATGGCGCCCTCCAGCAGCAGCGCCTGGCCCTGCAATTTGCGCTGGTTGATGATGCGGTTTCCGACGAACCCATAGCCGTTGCCCACCACTACCGGGATCTTGCCTATGCGTTTGCCAAGAGCCAGCGCCGAGACGATTGCCTGTGGGGAGGCTTGCGGCGTACGCACCACTTCCAGCAGTTTCATGATATTGGCGGGGGAGAAAAAGTGCATGCCCAGTACCGATTCCGGGCGCGCCGTGGCGGAGGCAATCTCGGCCACATCCAGAAATGAAGTGTTGGTAGCGAGAATCGCCCCCGCTTTTACCGTTTTGTCGAGGCGAGTAAAAATATCCTTTTTAACAGGCATATTTTCAAACACCGCCTCGATCACCAGATCGCAATCCGCCAGGTCGGCAATAGCCAGTGTGCCGTGCAGCTTGCCGATGGCGGCCTGCGCCTCGGCTTCGCTGATGCGCCCTTTGCTGGCGCTGCTTTCGTAATTGCGGCGAATTACGCCAAGGCCGCGGTCCAGCGCCTCTTGGCTGGTTTCAAGCAGGGTCACCGGCAAACCGATGGAGGCGAAATTCATGGCGATACCACCGCCCATGGTACCCGCGCCCACTACACCTATTTTGCGAAAATCCACCGGCGTGATGTCCGCAGGCAGTCCCGGAATCCTGTCGATCTGGCGCTCGGCAAAAAAGGCGTATTGCAACGCGGCGGGCTGGGGGCCTGCCACCAGTTGCGCGTAGAGTGCCTTTTCCTTTTTCAGCCCTTCGTCGAACGGCAGCGCAACCGCCGCCTCGATGGCCTGGATATTGATTTCCGGCGCGGCGAGACCGCTGAATTTTTTGGCATTTGCGGTGCGGAACTGCTGGAAAACAGCGGGGTTTTCCTTCGCTGCCTGGAGTTTTTCCTGCCGCTCGCGCACCCGGTGCAGGGGGCGCTGCTCATCGACAATGCCGCGCGCGAAAACCAGCGCGGTATCCAGCAGGGTGTTGTCCTCCGCAATGGCGTCAACCAGCCCGATGGCAAGACATTCCCGCGCGCCGATGCGTTTGCCGAAACAGATCATATCGAGGGCTTTTTCCACCCCCACCACCCGCGGCAGCCGCTGGGTGCCGCCAGCACCCGGCAGAATGCCGAGGGTGACTTCCGTCAGCCCGCACCGGGCGGATTGCGTGGCGATACGGTAGTGGCACGACAGCGCCAGCTCCAGCCCTCCCCCCAAGGCATTGCCGTGGATCGCGGCAATGACGGGTTTGGGGCTGTTTTCGATCAGGGCGTTCAGTTCGGAAATTTTCGGGCTGACCGGCGGCGCGCCCAGTTCCTTGATATCCGCCCCGGCAAAAAAAGTGCGGCCCGCGCAGATCAGGATAATGGCGCGCACGCTGTTATCCATCATCACATGCTGGAGCTGCGTATAGAGCTGTTGCCGCACCGCCAGGGACAGTGCGTTGACCGGCGGTGAATCGGTGCTCAGCACGGCGATATCGCCGTGGAGGATCAGGCTAACGAGTTCGTTATTGTTTGATTGTGTCATGGAATGGATTCGCCGCTTACAGGTTGTGAAGTTCACGTTGGAGGATTTCCCGCTGTTCCGGGTGCGCAACGGCAACCAGTGCGCGGGCTTTTTCCTGTTGACCAAGCCCGCGCAAATCCGCCACGCCGTATTCCGTCACCACCAGGCCGATATGGCGGCCCTCGAGAGATACAGGGGTTGCGGCGTCGAGGCGCGGCAGTATGTTGCTGACCCGTTCGCCATCCTTGCCGGTAAAACTGGAGCGCAGGGCGATAATGCTTTTGCCGCCCGCTGCCTCGCTGGCGCCGCGGGCGAAATCCGGCAGCCCTCCCGGCGCGGCTATCGCCCGTCCATTGACACTTTCGGCATTGGCGTTGGCGGCGAGATCCATTTGCAACACACTGTTGATGGCGCACAAGCCGGGAATCTTGCGCAGGATGCCGATATCGTGGGTCACTGCACAGGGATGAAATTCGACAGCGGCATTGTGCTCGAGAAAATCGTAAAAATCCTGGTTGCCCCCCGCCATGGTGGTCACAGTGACGCCGGGGAAAACCGGCTTGCGGCTGTTATCGACCACACCGGATTCAATCAACGGCCGCCAGGCGCCGGTGATGATGCCACTGTGGCCGCCCAGGTTTTTCAGGTGTTCGAGATTGGCGAGCACCAGATCCGGCAGCGCACCGATTCCCACCTGGATAACATCGCCGTCCTCCACCAGCGCGGCCACACGGCGGGCAATGATCTGGTCGGCTTCGTCGGCGCGGCTCCGGGCCGCTGTCACCAGGGGTTCATCCACTTCGATGCAGTAGGCAATATCACTGAGCGGAATGCGGGTATCACCACAGGTAAACGGCATGCGGCGGTTTATCTGCGCCACCACCAGGGGCTTTTGCCGGAGTACTGCATGGATATAGTCGACGGAAATACCGAGGGATACTGCGCCGCTTTCATCGGGACTGGAAACCTGTAACAGCAGCAGGTCGGCGCGAATTTCATTCCCGTCAAACAGCCCGGCAATTTGCGACAGGTTGCAACGATGGATGCTGGCGGCACCACTGTTCACCGCACGGCGCAAACCACTGCCGGGGAAAAAAGTCACAGGGTTGAGGTGTTGAACGACACCCCCGGTCACATACGCCGGCTCCACCATTGGCATCAGCGAGTAAACAGTGGCGCCGCGGAAATGCGCCGCGCTGTCGGCGAATTGCCGCACCAGGGTTTGCGGCTCGGCAAAATCCGAGTGGATTACCACGGTGGGGGCCGGCTTCAGCCTGCCGGCCAGTTCGGTGAAGCTCGTCAGTAATTGCGGATTTGGCACTTTAATCCATCCTGTTTCCCCAGGGCTTTGCCTGGGCGGTCTCTCGCTCGCTGCCGGCTCGGGATTCGAGCGGTGCGCTTCGTTCCTCAGCGTATCCTATGTATCATCTATCGCTATCGCCGCATTCCGTTTTGGCTTTTCTAAGGATCATCCTTTCCAGGCAATGGCGTGTGCCGAGGACCAAAGCGCACCATGGACTTTGAAGCACAACTCGCAAAAGTGTTTCTCCCGCAAGGCTCTTTCCCTGAATACCCCGCGGGAGCAACAAATCAACTTTCCCGCCGGATCACCATCGCCGTGGTCACGCCACCACCCCCGCAAATCCCCGCCACTCCCACCTCGCCATTGTGTGTGCGCAGAATATTGTCCAGCGTGGTCAGCAGGCGGCCGCCACTGAATCCGGTGGGATGCCCCAGTGCTATGGCCCCGCCCCACACATTCACCCTGTTGCGATCCCATTGCAGCTCCCGCTCGTTGGCCAGCATCTGGGCGGCAAAGGCTTCGTTGACCTCGATGAAGTCCATGTCCGCCAGGCTCATCCCCGCATGCTTCAGCGCCAGGGGAATGGAATGGGCCGGGCCGTCGCCCATGGTTTGCGGCGCCACCGCCGTCTCGGCGAAGGACACCACGGAAAACAGCGGCGTCGCTCCCAGGGCCCTGGCGTGCTCGCGGGTGGTGAGCACGATGGCGCAGGCGGCGTCGCCCATGGTGCAGGCATTGCCGGCGGTGACCGTGCCGTCCTTCTTGAAGGCGGGCTTGAGTTTGGCCAGGGTCTCGACTGTCGAGTCGGGGCGCAGCGGCTCATCCTTGTCGAATACCACGCCATCGGGCTGCTTGCGGGTCGGCTCCAGGTTAAAGGGCACGATTTCGCGGGCAAAATGGCCCGCGGCCTGGGCCGCGGCAGCCTTCTGCTGGGACTCCAGCGCGAAGGCATCCTGCTCTTCGCGGCTTATCCGGTATTTTTCCACCTGGTTCTCGGCGGTGACGCCCATGCCGTAACCGCACAGCGGGTCGACGGTGTCACTCCACGAATCCATCAGCGTCTTGTCGCCGGCCTTGAAGCCCTCCCAGCGCGCGCCCTTGAGCAGATAGGGCATGGTGCTCATCGATTCCATACCGCCGCAGACAACCACCCGGGCATCCCCGGCCGCCAGTTCCCGGCACGCCAGCATCGCCGACTTGATCCCGGAAGGGCACGCCATATTGACGGTAAACACCGGCGTCGCCAGTGCCACGCCGCCGTTCACCGCGGCGGTGCGGGCGGGGTTGGGGCCATTGCCCGCCTGGCGGCAATTGGCGTAGATCACCTGGTCGACCTGGTCACCGGCAATACCGGCGCGGGCCAGCGCCTGGGCGATGGCGGCGGCGCCGAGGTCGTAGGCGGGCACATCCCGCAATGTGCCGCCGAAGGCGCCGATGGCGGTGCGCACGGCGGCGATGGCGACGATATCGTTGCTCATGATCGAGTCCTGTCTCAGTCGAATTTGGGGGCGCGTTTTTCAAGAAACGCCTGCGACGCCTCTTTGGATTCCGGCAGCGCCACCGCAATATTGGTGAACAGCTGCTCCAGGCGATAGCCTTCGTGGATCGGCATCTCGCTGGACAGGGTGATGGCCTCGCGCATCATGCGCAGCATTTTCGGCGCCTTCCGGGCGATACCGTCGGCCAGGCGCAGGGCTTCGGGCAGCACATCGGGCCCCGGCAACACCTTGAGCACACTGCCGACCCGGTGCAGATCGTCGGCGCCCAGGGTTTCGCCGGTGAGCGCCAGGTAGCGCATCATGCTCGCCGGGATCATGCTGCCGGCATGGCGCGTGCCCCCCAGGGTGCCGACGTTGATCTCCGGCACGCCGAAGCGCGCGTGCCCGGCGGCGATCACGAAATCGCAGCAGGCGGCGAGCACCATGCCGGCGCCGATGGCCGAGCCGTTGATGGCGCCGATCACCGGCACCGGCGAACGGTGGATGGCGTCGAAGCAGGCGCGGTATACCACCGAGCGGTCGAACGACGATTCCACGGTGCGCTCGTTGATCTCCTTGACGTCGGCGCCGGCGCAAAACACCCGCTCGCCGCTGCCGGTGAGCACTACGGCGCGCACCTCGGAGCGCTGCTCGATATCCCGGAAGATATCCCGCAGCTCCCGGAACATCGCCAGGTTCAAGGGATTGGCGGGCGGCCGGTTTAGGGTGACCACCAGCACATGGGGATGATCCTCCGGCATTTCCGCCAGCAGAAACGAGGTCTGGTCGCTCATGACATATCCTCTGGAAACGGCCCTGGGCCACAACAAAGTTGACAGTTAGTCAGCTATGCTACGCCATCGCCAGTGTGACTGGCAAGATGAAGACAGGTAAACGCAAGGCAATCAAGCTGCATCCGCGACGCTTATTTTCTTGAAAGCGCCGAGGTTCTGTTGGCGTTTCGGCGCGGCGCGGTGCGCTTCATTCTTCAGCACACCCTATCGGCATCGGGCCAGCGGCGGGTCGATCGATCGCAAATATTGGCACACTCCATAGGGTGTGCCGACGAAGGAGGCGCACCAGGGCGTGGCACGGGGCTCCCGGTGCGCTTCATTCTTCAGCGCACCCTATGGGCATCGGGCCAGCGGCGGGTCGATCGATCGCAAATATTGGCACACTCCATAAGGTGTGCCGACGAAGGTGGCGCACCAGGGCATGGCACGGGGCTCCCGGTGCGCTTCATTCTTCAGCGCACCCTATGGGCATCGGGCCAGCGGCGGAGTCGATCGATCCCGAATATTGGCGCACTCCATAGGGTGTGCCGACGAAGGAGGCGCACCAGGGCGTGGCACGGGGCTCCCGGTGCGCTTCATTCTTCAGCACACCCTCAATCCTGAAATATGCGCGTGGCCGGCTGCGGAGCTCAAAGTGCCTTCAAGCAAACACTCAGAGATAGCACGATTGCCCTGCGCACAGCCCTCCGCGGCGAAAATCCCTTCACAGGGCGCAAAACTGACATTATGATAGTTTTAAGTCGCTGACAGCAGCGCTCCGACTCAACCCGAACACCACAAGGCTGAATCATGAAAAACCCCATGTCCCTCGACGGGCGCACCATCATCGTCACCGGGGCCGGCCAGGGCATCGGCCTGGCCATCAGTGAACTGGCCCTCGAACTCGGCGCCAATGTCGTCGCTGTCGACCTCAACGCCGACAACCTTCGGCAGGCCGCGGCACGACACGGCGCTCGCTTCCTCCCGGTAGCGGGCAGCGTGGCCGATCCGGCGCTCGCGGAACAAGCCGTCGTCGCCGCGGTGGACACCTTCGGCGCCGTTCACGGCTTGGTCAACAACGCCGGCATCGGCCGCCCGGCGATGATCCACAAAATGACCGCCGAGGAATGGCAGCAGGTGCTCGACGTGCACCTCAACGGCTCCTTCTACTTCACCCAGGCGGCGGGCATCAGGATGCTGGAACAGGCCAAGGCCGGTACCGCCGACCCCGGGGCCATCGTGTTCATCTCCTCCGACGCCGGCCGCCGCGGCAGCCTCGGCCAGATCAATTACGCCGCCGCCAAGTCCGGCATGTTCGGCATGGCGATGACCGCCGCCCGCGAATGGGCCAGGTTCGGCATCCGCGCCAATGCGGTTTGTTTCGGCCTGGTCGAGACCGCGATGACCGAGGTCGCCCGCAGCGACCGCTTTCGCGACACCTACCTGGAACAAATCGCCATGGGCCGCTTCTCCACTCCAGAAGAAGTCTCGGTGCCGGTGTGCTTCCTGCTGTCCGGCGGCGCCTCCTACATTACCGGCCAGGTGCTGTCGGTCAACGGCGGCTATACCATCACCATGTAGCCCGGCCGGCAACCTCCCACCCAAGGATTCCCATGACCTCACCCTTTTCCTTCAAACCCCTGGACATCCCCGAGACGCTGGCCCCACTGCGCCGGCGGGTCCGGGATTTTCTCCGCGACGCCGGCAGGGACTGGTCCGGCTGGACGATCGGCCACTCCTGGACCGGCTTCGACAAGGATTTCAGTCGCGCCGTCGCCGCCCGGGGCTGGATCGGCATGACCTGGCCGAAACAGTACGGCGGCCACGAACGCAGTCACCTCGAACGCTTCGTGGTGGTGGAAGAGATGCTCGCCGCCGGCGCGCCCCTCGGCGCCCACTGGTTCGGCGACCGCCAGAGCGGCCCGCTGCTGCTGCGCCTCGGCACCGAGCAGCAGCGCCGCCGCTTTCTGCCGGAGATCGCCCGCGGCGAGGCGTCGTTCTGCATCGGACTCAGCGAACCCAACGCCGGCTCCGACCTCGCCGCCCTCAAGTCCCGCGCCACCCGGGTGGATGGCGGCTGGCGCCTCAACGGCACCAAGATCTGGACCACCAACGGCCACCTCTGCGACTTCATGATCGGCCTGTTTCGCACCGGCGACGATGGCCAGGCCAGGCATCAGGGATTGTCCCAGTTCCTCATCGACATGACATCCTCCGGCATCGATGTGCGCCCGATCCGCGACCTGACCGGCGAGGCGCATTTCAACGAAGTGTTCTTCGACGATGTGCTGGTACCCGACGACATGCTGATCGGCGAAGAAGGCAATGGCTGGAGCCAGGCGACCTCGGAACTGGCCTTCGAGCGCAGCCAGCCGGACCGTTTCATGAGCTGTTTTCCGGTACTGCCGCCGCTGATCGACGCTATCCGCCGGCAGGGCGACGGCGACCGCCTGGCGGCGCGCAGAATCGGCGCCACCGTGGCCGACCTGGTGATCCTGCGGGAAATGTCCCTGTCGGTGCTCGGCCAGTTGGCGGAAGGCCAGGCCCCGGCCCAGGAAGCGGCCCTGGTCAAGGATCTCGGCAACAGTCACGAACAGCAGATCCCCAACCTGGTGCGGGAGCTTGCCGACTGCCCCGCCACCATTGCCCGCGGCGACCGCCTGAGCGAACTCCAGGGTTTTCTTACCCAGAACGTGCCCTCGTACTCCCTGCGCGGCGGCACCCGGGAAATTCTGCGGGGCATTATCGCCAAGGGGCTCGGGCTGAGATGAATACGGCAATGACCGACGACATGAACAACGACATCGCCATCGGCGTCCTGCTGGCCGACCAGGTGGAGCGGCTGCTCGAGCGCGAAGTCACCCGCGAGCGGCTGATCGCCGTGGAACAGGACAACTTCGATAACGCCCTGTGGCAGGCCCTGGAAACACTGGGCATCACCCTGGCCCTGGCACCGGAAGCCGCCGGCGGCGCCGGCCTGCGCTGGGAAGATGCCGAACCGGCCCTGCGCGCCGCCGGCGGCCGGGCAGCCCCCGTACCCCTGGGCGAAACGCTGCTCGCCACCTGGGCCCTGGGCCACGCCGGCCTCGAGATTCCCCCGGGGCCCATCGCCGTGGCGCAAGCCCTGTTCCAACTCGACGGCGACCGGCGGCTCAGCGGCGGCGATGCGGTGGTGCCCTGGATCGCCCACTGCCAACATCTGGTGGTGGTGGCGGAAAGCGCCGGCGAGCACTTCATCTGCCTGCTCGAACGCAATGACCTGGAGTTCGACGGGGTGGAAACCCTGGCGCGGATTCCCTCCAGCCGGGTTGCCGCCGAGGCCGTCCGGCCCGCCGCCACAGCCGCAGCGCCCGGCCTTGGCGAGCTCGGCCTGCTGCCCGCCATCGCCGCGGTGCGCACGGTGCAGATGGCCGGCATTCTCGATCGACTGCTCGCCCTGTGCGTGGAATACGGCAACACCCGCGAGCAGTTCGGCCGGCCGATCGGCAAATTCCAGGCTATCCAGCATCTGCTTGCCGACCTCGCCGCCCAGACCGCGGCCGCCCAGGTGGCGGGACTGTTCGCCTGCCGCCAGTTGGACAGGGGCAATGGCGAATACGGC
>Ga0265293_10012747_pt1 | contig 11074 bp, 11 predicted proteins | sample Munlanlewell138R_FD_192505 | JGI IMG/M metagenome (GOLD analysis project Ga0265293, IMG submission 192505) | Leachate microbial communities from a municipal landfill in Southern Ontario, Canada - Leachate well 138R | ecosystem: Engineered > Solid waste > Landfill > Unclassified | place: Canada... | reverse complement strand
TTTTTGAGGAAGCAAAAGAACCGTCCCTCTGCTTCTTATTCTATTATGAACACCAGCCCGATTCAAGCAAAAAACAATAAGCGTAATAATCTTGAAATAAGTGCTCCAACCCCGAATGAGAGCAAGAAGCTGCCAAACCAGGTGGACAGGGCTACAATAGGGCCTCTATCCTTGAACAGTACCATGAGAGATGCAAAGCAGGGAACAAAGAGAGTCATAACCACGAGAACTACTGTAATCTGTTCATCGGAAAAGGAATCCTGCGTCACGGCAGCATAAAGCTCCGCGGCCCCCAGGTCCTTTTTAATAATTGCCAGCAGAAATAAATCCGTGGCCCTGTCCGGGAGCTCTAAAAGACCGGATGTAATCGGGGAACACCATTGATGGATTTTCTGAAAACCACCTGTATAATTTAATGTCGCCATGAGGATGCCACCGAGTGCAAAGGTAGGTGCCGCATCCACCAGAAAAGCGCGGGAGGCTCTAATGGCACCTAACATAGTCGGAAAAAACTTGGGAGCAATCAAGGATGTGAGTTGGGGCCCTCTGTGGGTCGAGTTACCAGGAATCAGCCTGTTCAACAAAAAACCAATAAAAATAAAAAATACTATAATCGTTGCTAAATAGATAAACATATAGGCAGGCGGGAGAATGGAGGATACGGCAAGGATGATGGCAAATTGGGCAGAACAGGGCACAGCGAGACAGAGGAGGATGCTGGCAATGAGCCTCTCTCTTTCTGAAGAGAGGGAGTTGACTGAAATCAGTGCAGCGGTTACACATCCAAAGCCCAACAGTAGAGGAATGACACCTTCTCCCGAAAGGCCTAGGTGCCGAAAGAAGCCGTGAGCGAAACGGGAAATCTGCTTGAGGAGACCGGAGTCCCTGAGGAGGTTCAATACCAAATAAAAGGAAAAGACAAGGGGGAGTAGGAGGCCCAGGAGATAAATAGGCACCATAGTCAAAAGTCCGTACTCACCAATCAACAAAGAGGGTAGGAAGTTGTCACGATCCATGAAGACCGATAAGTAACCGGTTATGAGATTGTAATACCAAGTCCCCATAAGCACACCTTGCGTAAAATGCACAACAGGGCCGGCAACAAATTTACCGATGAACAGGTAAATGCACACAAGAATCGATAGTGTAATAAGTCCGCCGGAAAAAGGCTTCGCGATGATGCGATCAAATTGCTTTCCCAATGAACACCGCCTGACAATTATACTTTTGAAACGCTGATTTTAATGGTATAGTATAATGATATGAGTTAGCCGTGCTTTCATGAAATATAAAATGCTGAATTACCGATATAGAGAGGTATGTTTTGGAAATAATTCTATTGATACTCGGACTGATTGCGATAGGGATGCTTGGGATTCTGCTCCGGAAGCTGTTTTCTTTAGAGAAGATAATGGCGGAGAGAAACCCTGTCGATGAATATAGTGAAGAATTGAGCAAACAGCTGGACAAGCTGCAAAAAGAAATGGATAACGAGATAAAAGAGTCCAGGCAGGAGACTATTAAATACATAACAGATAATTTTAGGAACCTAGCGGATATCTTGTCCGGATCCCAAAAGCGAATTGCCGACATTCAGGACAAGCGCCTTCTCGATCTGGACCGACAGCTAACGCAAAAACACGATACCCTGCAAAAGACGGTAAACGATATGCTGAAGCATATCAACGACACCATGGAAAATCGTCTCCTTTCCATACAGAGGGACAACGAAAAGAAGCTGGAGCAGATGAGAGAAACAGTGGACGAAAAGCTGCAGAAGACCCTTGAGGATAGGATCAGTCAATCCTTCAAGATGGTCAGCGAAAGGCTGGAGCAGGTCTACAAAGGCCTGGGGGAAATGCAGACTTTGGCTTCCGGAGTAGGGGATCTTAAGAAAGTTCTGTCCAACGTGAAAACCAGGGGAATTCTTGGCGAGATCCAACTGGGGGCTATCCTTGAGCAAATCCTGTCGCCGGATCAATATGAAGAGAATATAACGACGAAAAAAGGGAGTTCAGAGCGCGTGGAATTCGCCATCAAGCTTCCCGGAGACGACGAAGGCGTTGTGTACCTTCCCATCGATGCGAAATTTCCTGCGGACGCCTATAGCAAGCTGGTCGATGCTTATGAAACAGGAGAGGTATCCCAAATCGATGCGGCGGCTACCCATTTGGAACGCATGATAAAGACCTTTGCAAAGGATATAAAAGAAAAATACATATCTCCGCCTCACACAACGGACTTCGGGATTATGTTCCTGCCCTTTGAAGGCCTATATGCAGAAGTAGTTAGGCGCGGTATGGTGGAAACACTGCAGAAAGACTATAAGATCAATATTGCAGGCCCCAGTACAATGGCGGCTTTACTGAACAGTTTGCAGATGGGCTTCCGCACCTTGGCGATCCAGAAGCATTCCAGTCAGGTTTGGGATGTTCTGGGTGCTGTGAAAACCGAGTTCGACAAGTTTGGAAATGTGCTTGATGCGACACAGAAGCGCATCAACCAGGCAAATGAAGAGTTGGATAAGCTGGTAGGTGTTAGGACCAGAACAATACAGAGAAAGTTACGTACTGTGACCGCGCTACCGGAAGAAAACAGCCAAGCCATAATAGGGTACGAGGACGGAGCCGATGATTTCACGGACGAAGGAAATGAGGAGTAGGATGAAGATCTTCGCTATTGGAGACTTACATTTATCATCGGATGGGTCAAAACCCATGGATATATACGGTGGGCAGTGGATCAAACATACAGAACGGTTGGAAGGGAAATGGAGGTCTTTGGTAGGGAAAGAAGATCTGGTCATAATTCCCGGAGATATCTCCTGGGCGCTTAAGAGACAGGATGCGGAAGAGGATTTAGCATGGGTAGCGCGTCTTCCCGGGAAAAAGGTATTGATTAAGGGAAACCACGATCTCTGGTGGACTTCTGTAACAAAGCTGAATCAGCTGCATGAAAGCATCTTTTTCCTGCAGAACACTTGTTATATGGCGGGAACTACAGCTATTTGCGGCAGCAGGGGATGGGTCTGCCCCGGGGATACGGACTTTACGAAACAGGACGAAAAGATTTACAAGAGGGAGCTGGGACGCCTTCGACTGTCTCTGGAAGCTGCCGTGAGTGCCGGCGCTTCTGAGATCATAGGGGCCATTCATTTTCCTCCGGCCAACGATAAGTATGAAGATTCGGGCTTCACAGCCCTATTCGAGGAATATGGTGTAAAATTGGTGGTTTACGGGCATCTTCACGGTCCGGAAGCTCACCTTCGAGGAATACAGGGGCAGCGCAACGGCGTGGAATACCGGCTGGTTTCCTGTGATCATCTGAGTTGCTGTCCGCTGTTGATCAGCGGCAGAGGTTTAGGAGGGGCAAAATGAAGAGAGTAATCCTAATCGTGCTTGATAGCTTAGGGATCGGAGCTCTTCCCGATGCGGAAAACTATGGAGATAGCGGAGCCAATACGTTAGGGAGTATCAAGGAAGCAAAGCCGGATCTCCACATTCCCAACCTCAACAAAATGGGATTGGGACTCATCGATGGGGTAGAAGTACTGGAGAAGGAAGCGGACCCTCTGGCCTCTTATGGTAGGTTGGCGGAAAAGTCCAAAGGGAAGGATACGATTACAGGGCACTGGGAAATTGCAGGACTCTACACACCAGTACCTTTTAAAACCTTCGAGCGGTTTCCCGATGACTTTATGAGAGCGTATGAGAGCGCTATCGGGATTGGTACTCTGGGAAACTATGCGGCTTCCGGTACGGAAATTATTAAGGAATTGGGTCCGGAGCACAAAGCTACAGGAAAGCCCATTGTTTACACTTCGGCAGACAGCGTTTTCCAGATCGCCACCAATACGGAGGTGGTCCCCTTGAAGGAGCTGTACCGTTATTGCGAAATTGCAAGGGAAATGCTTGTAGGGGAACTTCAGGTGGGAAGGGTCATCGCTCGGCCTTTTATAGAGGTTGGAGAGGAATATGTCAGGACTTCCGACCGAAAGGACTACGCGATCTCCCCGGGAGATAGGACTTTGCTGGACATGGTGAAAGATGCCGGTATGACCGTTTATGCGGTAGGAAAGATCAGCGATATCTTTAACGGCCGGGGTGTGGATATTTCAGTCCATACCAGCAGCAATGGGGATGGTATCGACAAGACCGTTCAGGCAATGAACGCAGATTTTGAGGGCTTGCTTTTCACTAACTTGGTGGATTTTGACTCCCTGTTTGGTCACAGAAGAGATGGTAGGGGCTATGGGTCGGCTCTTGAGGAATTCGACAGCAGACTGCCCGAAATCATGAAGACTATGAAATCGGATGATGTTCTGATTCTCTGTGCGGACCATGGAAATGATCCAGGACACCCTGGATGGGATCATACCAGAGAGCATGTTCCGGCATTGATCTACGGAAAGAATATACGCCCCGGCTTAAATCTGGGGACGCGGTCCACTTTTGCGGACTTGGCAGCAACGATAGCAGAATATCTTGGAGTGGAGACGACCTCCATCGGAACCAGTTTTCTGTCTTTAATTCAGTAGTAATTGCGTCCCGCCGAGCATATCCCCTCGGAAACCGACGGCTTTTTGATTCGCTTTCCATAGTCGCTCATAAAAGCCTCAATATGATCACGGTTTCTACGGGGATACGCTCATCGGGACTTGTAAATGTAAATGTAATTGTATATAGGGGGTAATCAAGCAAATGAATATGTATGATATCATCTATAAAAAGAGACAAGGAGAAGCCCTGAATAAGGAAGAAATCCGATTCTTTATTGAGGGCTATACAAAAGGCAGCATTCCGGATTATCAGGCGTCAGCTCTTCTTATGGCCATATACTTTCAGGAAATGAATTCGGAGGAGACCTATTTGCTGACGGACGCTATGCGGCATTCCGGTGACGTGGTGGATCTTTCGATTATTGAAGGGATAAAAGTAGATAAGCACAGCACAGGTGGCGTAGGGGACAAGACTACTCTTATCGTAGGTCCTTTAGCTGCGGCCTGCGGTGTACCCATCGCAAAAATGTCGGGAAGAGGTCTGGGCTTTACCGGTGGCACTGTTGATAAGATGGAATCCATTCCTGGATTTCAGACAACGCTTTCGGAAGGTGACTTTCTCGATCTGGTCAATCGCATCGGCATTTCCGTAATCGGTCAAACCGGGCAAATTGCACCTGCGGATAAAAAGCTTTACGCATTGCGGGATGTAACAGCAACAGTGGATAATATCAGCCTGATTACCTCCAGCATCATGAGCAAGAAGCTTGCGGCGGGCAGTGATGCTATCGTTTTGGATGTCAAGTGCGGTAAGGGTGCTTTTGTTGAGACGTTGGAAGCTGCAGAAGAGCTGGCTCACAACATGGTAAGCATCGGCAATGCCGATGGCAAAAAGACCATTGCACTGATTACCGACATGGATCAACCTCTGGGAAACGCTGTCGGCAACAGCCTGGAGGTTATCGAAGCAATCGAGACATTGCGGGGAGACGGCCCTGATGATATTACTGAGCTTTCACTGACATTAGCGGGATATATGGTCTTTTGCGGAGGAAAAGCGGGGACGCCTGAAGAGGGAAGAGCATTGGTAGAAAAAGCTCTGACGGTTGGAGCCGCATTGGAAAAAATGAGGGAGTTCATTGCAGGTCAAGGTGGAAATCCGGGAGTTTTAGAAGACTATAGTCTCTTTCCTCAGCCTTCTTATAGCCAAGAGGTGCTTTCGAAAGAGGCAGGGTTTGTAGCTTCCATCGATGCCAGGCGCATAGGGTTGGCTTCCCAACATGCAGGGGCAGGAAGGGAACGAAAAGACGATGCTATCGATCTTTCGGCGGGTTTACTTATGTCGAAAAAGGTTGGAGATACTGTGGAGGCCGGTACGCTCCTGGCAACGGTTTTTGGTAATGATGCGGATCGCGTGAAGAAAGCGGCATTGGAGGCTTTCGGTGCGTTCGTCATATCACTTGATATACCACAGAGCGGACCTCTTATAAAAAAGATTGTAGTATAAGTAAAAATCACAGTATTTATATAGATCCCCCCGGGGCAATGGTCACCGCACCTGACGCGATATGCCCCTCGGAAACCGCCGTTTTTATGCGCTTCACGCAAAAACGGTACGGGGTTTCACGGTTTCTACGGGGCACACCGCGCCAGGTGCGGTGACCATTGCTCCGGGGGCAGTTTTGAATGGAATTTGAATGGAATGCGAAAGGACTGGAATATATGGAGAAACGAACCTTTACTGTGGGAGTTCTCACGGTTAGTGACAAAGGGGCTGCAGGACTTCGGGAAGATGTGAGTGGCAAGGTTGTAGAGGAGATCCTGACAGAGGCAGGCTATCGCATAGAGAGATACTGCATTGTTGCTGATGAAAAGGGGGAGATCGAAGAAGAACTCCTCAGAATGTCGGATGTGATGAGCCTCAATCTGGTAATCACCACAGGGGGCACAGGTTTCAGCCCAAGGGATATAACCCCGGAGGCTACGAAGTCTGTCATTGAGAGAGAGACTCCCGGTATATCGGAAGCGATACGCATAAACAGCCTCTCGGTGACGCCGAAAGGAATGCTCTCCCGCGGCGTTAGTGGCATTCACGGTAATACTCTTATTATAAACCTTCCGGGCAGTCCCAAAGCGGTCCGTGAGTCTCTTGAATATATCCTTTCTCCCCTGGAGCACGGTTTGGAGATCCTCCTCGGACAAGCCTCGGAGTGTGCCAGATGATTGATACATACGGTCGCAGAATACATTATGCCAGAATTTCCATAACGGATTTGTGCAACCTGAGATGCCAATACTGCATGCCGGAAGAGGGAGTGACCAAAAAAGATTGCGGAGAGATCCTTCGCATTGAAGATTTTGTTGAAATATCGAAAGCATTGCTTGAACTTGGCATTGATAAAATTCGTGTTTCCGGCGGAGAGCCTTTAGTCCGTCACGGTATGCTTACTATGATGCGGGAGATCGGTAAAATTAGCGGGCTCAAGGATTTCGCCGTCACCACGAATGGTTTGCTTTTGCCAAGGTATGCAAAGGAGCTGAGGAATGCCGGAGTCCGCAGAGTCAATATCAGCCTGGATACCCTTGATGAGGAAAGGTACCGCACGATTACCCGGGGAGGGGACCTGAAAAGAGCTCTTGCCGGGATAGATGCTGCAAGGTCTGTGGGATTTGACCGCATCAAGATCAATGTGGTATTGATGAAGGGATTCAACGATGATGAGATTTCCCGGTTCGTAGAGTTTACAAGAGACAATCCCATCGATGTTCGCTTTATCGAGCTGATGCCTTTTGAAGGTCAACAAGAATTTGCCTATGGTAAATATATGTCCGCTGACGCAGTGCCTAAGCTGTGCAATGAGCTACGGGAAGAGCCGCGGGATGATCCATCTTCTCCTGCAAGGTATTACCGTTTGCCCGGAGGGAAGGGGCTGGTCGGACTGATTGAACCCATGAGCCATACCTTCTGCCATAAATGCAACCGAATCCGGATTACTGCAGACGGCCACATCTTAAGCTGTCTTCACAGCAGAAGTGAAATCGACCTGAAACCGGCACTGGGTGATCGGGAAGCAATGAAAACCTTGATTATGCAGGCTGTATCCGATAAGCCTATGACTCATCGGCTCTCCCAAGGAGAGTTGATGGAGCGGGACATGGGACAAATAGGAGGTTAAACATGAGCGAGTTTACACATATAAATGCAGAGGGAAGAGCGAAAATGGTGGATGTAGGGGACAAAGCCATTACAGATCGGACTGCCATAGCCCGGGCTGAGATTCTCATGCTCCCCGAAACGATGGAAAAGATTAAAGAGGGCAGTATGAAAAAAGGAGATGTTATTGGTGTTGCCCAAATTGCAGGTATTACCGGGGCTAAAAAGACATCGGACTTGATTCCTATGTGCCACAACATCTTTATATCCGGCTGTGACATGGACTTCGCCATCAAAGAAGATCGAGTGGAAATCACCGCTACTCTTTCCACAAACGGGCAGACGGGAATCGAAATGGAGGCTCTTACCGCCGTCTCATTAGCGGCGCTGACTATTTATGATATGTGCAAGGCAGTAGATAAAACGATGAAGATACAAAACATCCGACTGATTAAAAAAACCGGAGGCCGATCCGGAGAGTTGCTATTGGAGGAGTTGTAATGACAAAGGGAATTGTGAAAGCAGTGAACACCAGTGAGACTAAGGGTGTGGTGAAAAAACCCGTGGATAGTGTAGTCATGGTAGAAGGATTCGGCATACAAGGAGACGCGCACGCCGGACCTGGTAAGCGGCAAGTCAGCCTTCTGGCGCAGGAAAGTGTAGATAAGATGATCGCCTCCACGGGCAATGAAGACCTCTGTGTAGGCATATTTGCTGAGAATCTGACAGTAGAAGGGTTGGAACTGTACACCCTCCCTGTGGGAACAAAGCTGAGAATCGGTGAAACCTTCCATGTGGTGAGCCAGATCGGCAAGGAGTGCCACAGCGGTTGCGAGATCATGAAAAAGGTGGGACAATGCATCATGCCCAAGGAGGGAATCTTTACTGAAGTGTTGACCGGAGGAGTTGTCAGACCCGGTGATGAAATCGAGATCATGGAATAAATCAAGATAAGTGAACAATTCGCAACCTTGATAGAATAAACCCCCTGCAATTGAAATATCTTTAGTACTAGAGATTAGGGAGGGGGTTTTTTAATTGTTTTCATATAAGCTTACCTGTTGGACTCTGGTATTTCTGCTGATTCTGTCCACTGTGGTATTAATGACTCCGGAAATATATGGAGGAGAGCAGGATGTGCTTGTCAGCGATGATCTGAAGGTGATTGAGACAGCAGTGCCTGTCACAGAGAAAACCGACACCGCAGCCATGGTGGCGGAAACCGCTAAGTCTGCTATACTCATCGATTCCGGCAGCGGTACCGTTCTCTATGAAAAGAACAGCCACGAAAAGCTGCCTCCGGCCAGCATCACTAAGATCATGACCATGTTACTGGTACTGGAGGCTGTGGATCGAGGCCAGATTTCGCTTCAGGATCAGGTTACCATCAGTCAAAGGGCAGCTAGCATGGGCGGAAGTCAAATGTATATGGAGCAGGGTGAGCAGCAGACCGTAGAAACCCTTTTAAAGGGAATGGCTATCGGCAGTGCAAACGATGCCTGTGTTGCAAGTGCCGAATATGTAGCCGGTACAGAAGAAATTTTTGTAGAAATGATGAACAAAAGAGCACAGGAATTGGGTATGGATGACACTCATTTTGTGAATACCAATGGACTTCCGGTGGCGGATCATTACACCAGTGCATATGATATAGGACTGATGTCGAAAGAACTCCTGAAGCACAAAGTTGCTCATGAGTGGTTCAACACCTGGCAGACAAAAGTACTGGTGGGATTGGCAGACAAGGAACAGACAGAGTTCGGTCTTACGAACACCAACCGCCTGATCAAACTTTATCCAGGTGCCAACGGTATTAAAACAGGCTTTACCCAAGAGGCCGGTTACTGCTTATCCGGTTCTGCCACAAAGGAAGACTTGACCCTTATCGCAGTAGTACTGGGATGCGATACTACCCAGCACAGGTGGGGGGAAACCATGAAGCTATTGGATTACGGCTTTGCGATTTGCGAGAGTGCCGTGATTGCTGAGCAGGGGGAAGTACTAGGGTCCATAAGCGTTGAAAAGGGCTCTCCGACGACAATCAACGCCATAGCCGATTCGGACATCAACCTCCTCGTGAAAAAGGGGGAGCGTGACCAGGTGACTACTGAGGTGATTCTGTTTGATAAACTGAAAGCACCCGTGAATGCAGGAGATAAAGTGGGAGAACTAATCGCACTGAAGGATGGGCAGGAGGTTGGAAGATACCCCCTGGTAGCTGATGCGGGGATAAGAGTCGCGAAGCTTCATGAGATCTACATACGAATGCTAAAGACACTGATTTAAAGTGTAAATATACCAAGGACAGAAAACTGAAGTTGAAGGATGAAGAAGAGGATGAGAATGAGCGAATACGTTATCGTGTTTTCCTCCTCCTTCTATATGGCCGCATATGCTCGGGATCGTCTTCAGCAGTCAGGGATCAATACAAACTTGATGAAGACTCCTGCTCAGCTTTTCGGAAGCTGTGGCTACGGTATTTCACTGACGACGAACGCGGAAGGCATAGAGCGTATAAAGGCGACTCTGCGTCAGAATCAGATCAACTGGCGAGCTATATTTCGGCTGGAGAATGAGAGAGGGATCCTCAGATACAAGGAAGCGTAAAAAAGCCCCGCAGAACCTTAGCGGGGAGGAGACTGCAGCAAAACAAAAACCGCTGCAGTCCTTTTTATTTCCAGGTAATAGAAATCAGTTCGACTGAGACCAGCGCAGGGAAATGGGATTGCTATCCATTGGACGGCAGCGGTGGGTGTAGTTGTCGGGCCATGAATTTACGTCCAAGCTGTTGTCATATCTGCCGGCGTATAGAAGACCGCTCTCAACGTAAACGGACAAAAGGAAGCCACACTTTTCATAGTAGCCATAGTCAATTAAGAATTTCAGTTCATGGCTGACTCACGAGAAGAAAGTCAGCCAGAGACCATAAAATGCTAGTATTATGGCTTACGATTAAGAGTGAAATAAGCTATAGATAGCCTTGGCATAAGTTCATGGCTGAATCACGAGAAGCAAGTCAGCCATAGACCGTAAAATGCTAGTATTATGGCTTACGATTAAGAGTGAAATAAGCTATAGATAGCCTTGGCATAAGTTCATGGCTGAATCACGAGAAGCAAGTCGGCCATAGACCATAAAATGCTAATATTATGGCTTACGATTAAGAGTGAGATAAGCCATAGATTGCTTTGGCACAACTTCATGGCTAACTCACGAGGGAAAGGTCAGCCATAGATTACGAAATAGAAGGCCGGTATCGGATTAACCCGACGCCGGCCTTAATAGTGCTATTATGGGAAGGATCTCTATTTCAGGTTTTCCGGATTAAGAATCTCCAGCTCTGGCAGTACGAAGAGCCCATCCTTGCGAATGAGAACGTCATCAAAATACATCTCTCCGCCGCCGTATTCCGGCCGTTGTAT
>Ga0265293_10012746_pt1 | contig 11074 bp, 7 predicted proteins | sample Munlanlewell138R_FD_192505 | JGI IMG/M metagenome (GOLD analysis project Ga0265293, IMG submission 192505) | Leachate microbial communities from a municipal landfill in Southern Ontario, Canada - Leachate well 138R | ecosystem: Engineered > Solid waste > Landfill > Unclassified | place: Canada... | reverse complement strand
TGATAATTAATGGTAATGGAAGTGATATTGGGCTTTTGCAGGAGGAGGGCTTGGGAGAGGTTGATGCAGTTATTGCAGTTACAGGCTCAACAGAAACAAATATTATGTCCTGCCTTTATGCTCATAAACAGGGTGTAAAGAAAACTATTGCACTTGTTGAAAATATTAATTATATAGACGTATCTCAGGATATAGGAATAGATACAATTATTAATAAGAAGCATATTACAGCAAGTTATATTGCAAGGTTTACTTTCTCAGGAGATGTTACTTCATCTAAATGGTTGAGTGGAATAGATGCAGAGGTTGTTGAGATACTTGTTAAAGAAGGCTCTCCAATAACCAAGGGGATGATAAAAGATATTAAAATACCACAAGGAGTTAATATTGGGGGAGTAATAAGAGGTAATAAATCGATTATTGCTAAAGGAGATACAAGGATTGTGGCTGGAGACAGGGTCGTTGCCTTTACCATTCCTGAATCGGCTGAAAAGCTTATTAAACTATTTGTTTAAAAAGTATAGATAAATGCGAATTACAAAGAAATTTAATACGAAGATATTTCTTTTTCTCTTGGGATTAGTAATAACCTTTATTGGTTTTTGTTTTATCCCATCTTCTATTATTTCATTTCTTTATAATGAGCCAAATCCTTTTCCTTTTTTATTTAGTATAATTATTAGCCTTAGTTTAGGGCTAAGCCTATTAATAAAAAATAAAAACTATCCTTCGAATCTATCAAAAAGAGATGGAAGAATTATTGTTGGTTTGATTTGGATAGTATCTCCTTTTGTTGGAGCCTTACCTTATTTGTTTAGTCCTAATTTATTCACAATCGAAAATGCCCTTTTTGAATCCTTCTCTGGATTTACTACAACAGGTTCGAGTGTAATAAAGAATATTGAAGAGATGCCAAAAAGTATATTATTATGGAGGGCAATAACTCAGTGGATAGGAGGGCTTGGGTTCCTTTTGTTTGTTATTTTATTTATGAAAAACCTTAAGAATGGTTCGAATTTCTTGTTCAATGCTGAGTTTACTTCAATAGATAAGGAAAAGGTTCACCCCCATATTCGCTCAACAGTTATTAGAATCTTTTACGTCTATTTTGGACTTACAGGTTTTATTTTCATATTACTATTATTTGGCAGTATGGATGTTTTCACTGCTTTTTATCATAGTGCAGGAGTTATTTCAACTGGAGGATTCTCAACTCTTAGTAATAATATTGGAGGGTTTTCGGCCTATAATCAATATGTAATTATGCTTGGAATGTTTCTTGCAGGGATAAGCTATATTATTATCTACCGTCTTTTTAAGAGGAAGTTTAAGAAGGTATATAGGGACGAACAGTTTAGAATTTATATCTTAATTATGTTAATATCAAGTATAATACTCTTTACAAGTGTGTATTCTAAGATTGATGGAGACTTGGAATTAAAGATTAGAACGGTTTTATTTAATATAATATCAGTTGTTTCTACTACAGGTTATGAGATAAATACACAAGAGAGTTTTGGGAATTTAGCAATTGTATTACTTATTATTCTTATGTTTATTGGGGGCTCAAGTGCTTCTTCAAGTACAGGACTTAAGATAATTAGATTTATTATCTTGGCTAAGTTTGCTAATGTATCCTTTAAAAGAATATTCCATTCAAGAGCTGTAATTCCGGTAAGATATAATAAGAGATCCTTAAACGACGAGGCTATTAATCTTGTTTTTGGATTTTTCTTTCTCTACCTTTTAATTTTTCTTTTTGGAGCTTTTCTCCTTACAGTATTTGGGAATGAGTTTCTTTCCTCTATTACTTTATCTGCAGCAAATATTAGTAATATTGGTCCAGTAATAGGTATAGTATCTCCAGATGTATACTATTACAACTTAAATACAGAGTCTAAAATCACATTAATGATTCTTATGATGGTAGGGCGATTAGAGATTTATTCCTTCTTTATTCTTTTTTCTCGCTCTCTTTGGCTTAAGAATTAGTATTATCAAAGTCTTTTGATTATTTACTTGATATTTTTGTTTTATTCTTCTTTGGGTTAAATAGGTATCTCAACATAATATTTGCTTTAGGATATTTCTCAATTACAAATATCATAATAGAGCAGGCAAGTATAGAGAATAACACTGTTGAGAATACAATTGATTTGATTATATTGCCCTGTGGTAAACCCATTTGTTCAGGTATTGACGCTAATACAGCTGCTGCTAATCCTTTCGGAATCATTAGAGCAATAACACTTTTATCAAAACCATTAGCTGATGAAGGAGCAGTGTATTTAGAAACAAATAATCTCATTATCATTAGAATTATGGTGATAATTAGACCTGCTGATAATGCAATTATATTATTAAAAGGAATGGAAATACCAATATAAACAAAGAAAAAGGTTTTGAGAACAAATACTATCTCGCTTATAAAAGACTTTTCTGTTTCAGTTAGATTAAGATTTCTGTCTCTTTGGTATTTTTCTAAAAAAGGGAAATTAAAGTGTTGAATATTAGCCATAGTTATACCAAGAGTTAGGGCTGCAATTGCTCCAGAGAACCCAAGATATTCTACAATCCCATAAATTACAAATGCATAGGCAGGTGTAAGGAATATTGAGTTTTTGAAATTCCTTACCTTATGTAAAAGACTCGACCAAAGAATACCTCCTATAACGCCAAATATTGTTGCCATTATAAAGGAAGAAGCTACTCCTCCAGTTATCTTTCCAAAGTTTAATCCTCCTCCTGCTCTTTCGGATTCCATTAAAGCTAATGCTAATACAAAACAAATAATATCAGTAATTGCACTTTCTAATACAAGGACTGTCTTAGTTTCTTTGCCTAATTTTAAGTGCTGAGTAAGAGGGATAACTACTGCTGAGGATGTCCCTGAGAGTATAACACCTAAAATTAAACTATTAATTATTGATAGTTGGAATATTAATCCGAATAAACTTACTAATAATATTGATAAAATTACAGAGTTTATAGATAGCCTTATTGTGGATTTCCAGGATTTCTTTAAATCATTAATACTTATGTCTATTCCTCCTTCAAAAAGTATTACTATAAGGGTTATTGAGGTAAATATTGCCCCAGCACTTCCCATAAAATCAGGCTTTACAAGTTTTAGTATGGGTCCAATAATTATACCTATTATCATTAATAATAATACATCTGGAATCTTCTTCTTAGAGAATATCATAGAAAAAAGATGTGCAGCAAAGACTAAAGCCCCAAGAAATATTAATTCCTCTCCCATATTATTCGATTATTAAAAGTCAATATCTAAATCAAATTCTGCCCTTAGTTTGATTAAATTAGGTTGTTTTTCCTTTAAAAACTCATACTTATCTCTGGGCATATATATTATTGATTTCTTTTCAACTTTAGCAACATGTGTTATTAATTGAAAATTTTCGCAATTAGTCTTCTGCTTTATTTGCTTAGTTAATTCATATTTTATATTGTTTATCTCCGCCTCTTGAAAGGAGTTTAAAACCTTTATCGTAACCGAATTATCCTGGTTATCGACTAATTCGCTATTCTTAAATGTAAAGTATAAATTAGGATTCTTCTCCTTAAACTCTTCTGCAATCTCATCCCAAATGCTTAGAAATAAATTATAATCCAAGTTTATCACCTTGCTTTTCTCAAGTTTCTCAATCTCTAAAAGAGTTTCATTAGGGTCGGCATTTATCGATATACTTGTACGTTTAGGTATATTTATCTTTGTTTCTAAGGGTTTTTCCTGGGTTTTTATTATGGGTTTTTCTTCCTCTACTATTGGTTCAGACTTTTTTTTTTCTTGACCCTCTGGAATCGAAGTAGGGTTTATCTTATTCATTATATTAGCCATCTTTAATAAGCTAATCTCTATACATAGCCTTCTATTCGAGGATTCTTTGTACTCTATAGAAGATGTATTGGCAAAGTCAAGTGCTCTAAGTATAAATGTAGTATTTGATTTCCTCGCTTGACTTATGTATTTATTCTTTAATTCATCGCTAATATCCAATAGCTTAATTGTGGATTCATCCTTGCATACTAATAGGTTCCTAAAATGAGATGCAAGTCCATTAATAAAGTGTAAACCCTCAAATCCCTTATCCAAAATATCATTAAATACTAATAAAGTCTTAGGAATATCGCATTCTAATATATGGTCAACTATCTTAAAATAATAGTCATAGTCCAATATATTCAGGTTCTCAATTATATTCTCATAGCTTAGATTCCCCCTTGTAAAGGAAACTAATTGGTCAAACATAGAAAGGGCATCCCTTAATCCCCCATCTGATTTCTCTGCAATTATATGCAATGCCTGCTTGTCAAACTCTATATTCTCAATCTTTGCAATATATTCAAGGTGGTTTGTAATATCTTCATTTAAGATTCTATGGAAGTCAAATATCTGACAACGAGAAAGTATGGTTGGTATTATCTTATGCTTTTCGGTTGTGGCAAGTATGAATTTTGCGTATGGTGGTGGTTCTTCCAAGGTTTTTAAAAAGGCATTAAATGCTGCTGATGATAGCATATGTACCTCGTCAATTATATATACTTTATAATGGCTGCCTTGGGGAGGTATCCTAACTTGGTCAACCAAGGTGCGGATATCTTCTACTGAATTGTTCGATGCTGCGTCGAGTTCGAATATATTAAACGAAGAGTTAGTGTTAAAACTCTTACAACTTTCGCATTCATTACATGCTTCATTTTCCTGGGTAAGATTGGTGCAATTTATTGTTTTAGCCAAAATTCTTGCACAAGTAGTTTTCCCAACTCCTCTTGGTCCGCAGAATAAAAATGCCTGAGCTATCTGATTATTCCTTATAGCATTTTGTAATGTAGTGGTTATATGCGATTGTCCAACTACGGATTTAAAATTACTTGGTCTGTATTTTCGAGCCGAAACAATATAATTATCCATTTTTCTTTAGCGTGATTTGTAAATTATCTGTCAAAAATACGAAATACTTTTATTATCTAAGCCTTTATTTTAAATTTCTTTCTCCTTGTTTGGTTTAATATGAAGATAATCAGAGGTATGAGTTTAAACATAGTCTAAGCATAAATTAGACTATGTCTAAAGCATCGTTAGAGTAAGTCTTATTTTGCTTTAGAGTAAATTATCCGAGATATGACATTAAGTCTTGGGTTATTGCTTTGTTCTTTAGTCTTTTAATCGCTCTATCTCTAATTTGTCTTACTCTTTCTCTTGGGAGGGAGTGTTTTACCGCAATTTCATCCAAAGTATATCCAAATTCCTGTCCTATTCCAAAGAATTGATGTATTATTTCCCTTTCTCTATCATTTAAAATACTTAGGGAACGTTGGAGCTCCTTGCCAAGAGATTCTCTCATAATAGAAGAATCAGGTCCTTGGGCTCCCTCATCAATATATATATCAATTAGGTTTGTATCCTCATCACTTAGAAGAGGAGCATCCATAGAAACAGCTTTTGAAGAAATCCTAATTACATCTGATAATCTGCTTGGGTTCATTTCCAATTGCTCCGCAATCTCATCTATCGAGGGGGCTCTTTCATAGATTTGTTCTAATCTCGAGCTTTCTTTCTTGAATTTGCCAAGAGTTCCTACCTGATTTAGGGGCAATCTAACTATTCTGCTCTGCTCTGCAAGGGCTTGTAAAATACTTTGTCTTATCCACCAAACTGCATAGGAAATAAACTTAAACCCCCTTGTGTGATCGAACCTCTTTGCTGCCTTAATCAATCCAAGATTCCCTTCATTGATTAGATCCTGAAGGCTTAGACCTTGGTTTTGGTATTGTTTGGCAACGGAAATAACGAATCTAAGATTAGCTTTAATTAGTTTTTCTAAAGCTTCTTCATCGCCTTGAAGGATTTTTTGTGCTAAAATTACTTCTTCCTCGGGGCTAACCATTTCTTCTTTACTGACGTCTTGAAGAAATTTATCCAAGGTACCGATTTCTCTATTGGTAATTGATTTTCCAATTTTAAGTTGTCTCATAATATAACTTTTTAATATTTTTGAGCAATCTTGCCTTTACAAAGATTTTATTTTGCAAATATAAAACACTAAAAGGGTCAAATTTACATATATACCAAAAAGTTACTAACGAGTTATTAACAATTACATAATTGTATTGTTTTGATTATCAAATAAAACCTAAAATTAAAGCATAATTACATAGTAGAAGGTGCGAAAATCATTAGGATAAAAACCCTCAATTACCACTTTTCCTTTCTTTGTTTTAAGCAAATCCAGGTCTTTTAGTTTGGAAATTGGCATCTTATCTATGCTTGTAATTATAAAACCATTTCTTATTCCGATATTAGCAAAAACAGAGTTTTTAGTGTTTTCTACTACTACTGCGGTTTTAATCTTGTATTGATTCCTCTCTTTGGAGGTTAATTCCCTAAATTCAGCTCCAAGACTTTCGTATTTACTAATCTCTTCTGCTTTTATTATTGAGGTGGTTCCTATTTCATTTAATAGGGTAATTGTCTTGGATTTTATATTGTTTTCTCTTTCAAATACTACCTCAATCTTATCTCCTGGCGAGCTTTGAGAAAGGATTTCATTCATTTCTGCCAGGGAATTAATATTCTTATCATTAATCTTTGTTATAATATCTCCTTCCTTAAGATTGGATTTATCCGCAGCACCACCTTCAATAATAGAAGCTATATACAGTCCTTTAATTTCCTTTATATTCTTATTTTCTGCCAATCTAGAATCAATTTCAGCAATATTTAATCCAAGATATGCCTTTTGAGTAATGCCGTATTTAATAAGGTCATTGGATATTTTCTTTACTATATTAGATGGAATTGCAAAGGAATAACCCGAATAGGAACCAGTATTTGAGGCAATAGCAGTATTTATTCCAATAAGTTTACCCTCAGTATCCACAAGTGCACCCCCACTATTTCCAGAGTTTACAGCAGCATCTGTTTGGATAAAGAAGTCCAAAGGCTCCTCTGCCATCTTCTTTCCTAATATATTAAGGTTCCTTGCCTTAGCACTGATAATACCTGCGGTAACTGTGGAAGTAAGGTTAAAGGGATTGCCAACTGCTAGCACCCATTGACCTATCTTGGTCTTATCGCTATCTCCAAACTCAATTATAGGCAGCTCCTTAGCCTCAATCTTAAGTACTGCTAAGTCAGCCGAGGGGTCGTTACCTATTATTTCTGCCTTAAATGTCCTTTTATCATTTAGTGTTACTTGAATCTTATCCGCATCTTGAACTACGTGATTATTAGTAATAATATATCCATTTTCTTTTATTATTACTCCAGAACCTGAGGTTTGATAAGTCCTATTTCTAAGCTGTGGATTTAGAAATCCAAAGAAATCTTCATAGAAAAGAGTTTGCTGAGAGTATTCGCACTGTATGTGAACAACAGCATGTACAGTATGTTCTGCAGCCTGTGTAAAGTCGATATAAGGGCTTTTTTGAGCCTTTGTGCAATTGTAAAATAATAGGGTAAAGCTGATTAAAACAACGGTTTTCAAGATATTATTCTTCATATTCTTTAAGTTTTTAGTTGATTAAACAATAATTAAATAACTAAAGAGGATAACGATTATGCCTTAAAAATGTTGTATTAAAACAAGCTAATAGTAATCATATTATATGAAGGGTTATCCTTTTGAAATCCATAGCTATAGTTAAGTGAGAAGATTTTAAATATATTCTTTATTCCAAAACTAATTTCCATATATGGGGGATTAAACTCATTGCTTAAGAGATGAAAACCTAATTCCTCACTTAATTCAGTCTTTCTTAATAATGGTAGTTTATTGAATATATATCTATTAAAACTATGAAGATAATGAAATTCAATATATTCCTTATTAGTTGAGAATTTATAATAAGGCAGAGCCCTAAAACTTTCATTACTAAATGAACCTAAATGAAATCTATTTCCATTATAATGTTTATAATCGGCAAGTATCATATTATTAGTATTAAGGAATTTTCCAGTCTTTCCAATAAGATTACCACGCCCATATTTCCCAAATTGTTTAGTGTAATTAAGCTTGAATTCAATTAAATCATAATCAGCCCAAAGCCCCTCAATATCTTTATTTATAGGAATAGCTTTCTTATATCTAAGATTTAAAATAGGGTATTTTGATTTTATCCTAGTCTTATGAGGAAGGGAATAATACTTCATTCCAGGCTGGTATTCTAAAAATAAATCTATACTAAATAAGTTGGAATTATCAAATGCTAAATTATCATTATTAGGGATTAAGGGGTTATTACTTGTAAACTTGCCCAATTTAGTCCATTTCTGAAAAGCATGATTTACCAATGCTTGTCTTTGAGATATTTCACTACTAATAAACATATTCATTCCAGTAAAGAGTTCTCTATAATGATTTATAATTAAATATGTATTAGAGTAAAGCTTCATATAGTTCTGTCCTAAAACCTCTGTATAGAAGGTATTTAATAGGTTATTAAGTTTGAATCCAGATATATTAACTGCATCTTTATATCCTGCAGCTATTTTAATTCCTTCCAGATTCTCAATATTATAATTCCATAATAATACGGTATTTATCCTAAACTCCTTATCTGAAAACCCATATTTAGGATTAATACTAAGAGATAGTTTATTAAAATCAGTGAAGTCTTTAGAATACTTATAGTTCATCCCAATATTCCAGCCCATAACTGTATTAAAGGCTAAAGACTCTATAAAATTGAAGCTATGAGAGTATTTCTCTATACTATTATTATATGTATATCCTGTAAAGATATTCATTAAACGAAATCTATTTGAAATACTATCTCTCTTTTGTATAGTATCTTGGTTATTATTTGCCCAATAAGCACTATCGCTTTGCCTATAAAATTCAATCTCTGTATTATTAATAGGTATAGGACTTTTTTCTATCCAATAGAGAGAATCCTTTTTGTTTGCATCCTTATTAATAGTGATTAATTCCTTATTAAAGAAATCTTTTTGAAATAGAGGGTTGAAATCAAAGCTTTGAGCAATAGAATTAAAATCCAGATTAGCATAAATATTCATTCCTAAAATTGAGATATTTCCGTATGCTAATTGAGTGCTTTTAGTTGGTTTCCATATATCTTTTTCAATATTACTATAAGTTTGCTGGAAATTTATAGAGTCAAAAAACATTAGATTGTTTTCCTTTTTAATACTTAAATCCAAAGATTGAATCCTCCAAAGAGAATCAATTATATATACATAACCATAGAAACAATTATCGTATTTATTCTTTGGAATTATCTTTATTTTATTAATTAATAGGTTGTTATCATTATACGTCCCAATCAGGAAATACCTATAATGAGTAAAAGCATAGGTTGAAAATGGAGAGATAAATAGTTTGTCGGTAATATTTAGATTTATAAGATTTTCATAAAAATCAAGATTATAGACTTGAGAAAAATTAAAACTAAAGCCTTTAGGATCTCCACTTACTCTTGAGCTTATCATTACTTCTTTTTTCTTATCATTATTTCTATAATACATTGTTTCACTCTCAGAGGTGTAGAAATAACCATCATTTCTCTTATAATCACTCTCCATAATAGAATCAAATTCCTTTCTCATTAGTGGAGTAACCTTAAATCCCATAAACCTATCCCCAATTTCAAATCCTGCAAATTTAAAAACACTTTTAGTGAAGTTCTGACTTATATACCTATTATTCTCCCTTAAATATGTTTCTTTATTTTTAATCACATTACGGATAATGCCAACTGCTGGATCTTCTCCATAAGCTATTTCAACCTCATTAAGCTCATAATTTTCCCCAATAAGCGATATATTTCTTCTTATTACTTCTCCTTGCTTTATATATATGGTATCCCTTTTTGTTTTATAACCTATAAGTCTAAACTCAATAATATGTCTTCCTTCTTCTAAGTTTAATGAGTAATAACCATCCTTATTAGATGTAGCTCCAATCCATGAATCAACCTTATATATACTTGAATAAGGAAGAGGTTTCTTATCTTGATCTGTAATTTTCCCTATTAGTTTTTGAGCATTAGATTGAATACTAGCCATTAACATCAAACATATAATTGCTTTTATCTTCATAACTTTAAATTTATATAGTCATATTAAATTAATTATCTGCAAAGTAAAGAATTAATATCCTATTTCACAATTTTTTTCTTGTTTTTTTATTTCTGTATCTCTTTATCTCTACTTGGTATATAAATTTTCTTGTCATTAAGTAGAAAAATAATATCTTTGCAAGGCGTTAAAATAAAAAACAAATTAATATGATTCAAAGGATTCAAACATTATGGCTATTTTTTGTTGTATTGCTAAGTGTGGCTACTTTCTTTTTCCCACTTGCAGTCTTTACATTTAATTTCAAAGGCTTGGAATTTCATGAGCTTTACACTTTTATCCCAAGTCAGGTTTCATTAAAATCTGATGCTGTTGTTCAAACAACTCCTGCATACTCATTAATATTTATGCAAATAGGAGTGGGATTAATTGCTCTAATCTCTATTTTTCTATTTAAAAACAGGGGTTTGCAATTAAAAGTTCTTTCATCAGGATTTCTTTTATTAGCAATCTATGTTGGATTTCTTTTCTTTTTGAAAATTGACGGTTTGGAAAAAGAGATAGCTGAGCTTTATTCAAAACCATCTCTTAGCTATGGAGTATCTTCTTATTTTCCCATACTTCAATTATTATTATTAATACTTGCTCAAAGAGCAATTAAAAAGGATGAAAGGATAGTTCGTTCATCAGATAGGTTGAGGTAAACCAGATTTATTATACAAATCTAAAGTATAATCTACAAAAAAGGTCGTTTTACAATAGTAAGACGACCTTTTTTGATTTCTTTTTTTGATTTTTGGTTACGATTTTGTGTATTTTGCTTTGGATAGTTAGTGTTTGGAGATAAAATATGGGTATAAAAACAGTATTAGGATAGAATTTTTTGGAAGAACTGTTTTGTGTAAATCAGGATACTAAGAGGGGTTGAGAAAAAAAGAGAAAAAAAAGTGCAAATAAATTTGGTAGAATAGAAAAAGGCAGTATCTTTGCACTCCCAAATGATTGATACGGGAT
>Ga0265293_10012745_pt1 | contig 11075 bp, 8 predicted proteins | sample Munlanlewell138R_FD_192505 | JGI IMG/M metagenome (GOLD analysis project Ga0265293, IMG submission 192505) | Leachate microbial communities from a municipal landfill in Southern Ontario, Canada - Leachate well 138R | ecosystem: Engineered > Solid waste > Landfill > Unclassified | place: Canada... | reverse complement strand
GAAGGAGAGTTTGAAGTCGCAGTTAAAAACAGCCGATCGATTGGGGGCTCAATATGTTTTAATTCTTGGACAGCAGGAGGTTTTAGATGGTATGATAATTCTAAAGGATATGAGGTCAGGCCTTCAGGAGCTCATCCCTTTAGACAAAATAATTCCGGAGGTAAAAAAACGCCTTCAAAGGCAAAATAGCAAATAAAAAATTAATAAATTTCAATAATTCATAAGATATGGCAATTACAATTAAAAGAAGAAAAGGGGAAAATATGAGTTCTTTTTTGAGCCGCGCTTTCAAAACTATTAAAAAGAGCGGTATTCTTTTAGAAGCTCGAAAAAGAAGATATTATATTCCAAAACCCACAAAAAGAGACCTCAAATTATCGGCGCTCCATAAACAAAAAGTGCTTAAAGAAATAGAAAGGAAGAGAAAGAAAGGACTTATTTAAAAAACAATGTTTCCAAAAAATGAAATTTTGTTATATAATTTGACTAATGAGAAGATTCCTCCAAAAAGATTTTTCCAAGAATTAATTAACGAAGTTTTAGTTATTTTAAAAGAGAAAGATAAAGTCAGCCTGTCGTTAGTTTTTATCACTCCTCAATCTATTAGACAATTAAATAAGTTTTGGCGCCATAAGAATAAAACTACTACTGTTCTTTCATTTCCTCTCACCGAAAACTTGCCTTTAGGGCTGAGGGGAGAGAAGAAATCGTTGGGAGATATATTCCTCTGTCCGTGGCAGATAAAATCCCAGGCGCAAAAACTGAATATCCCTCTTATTTCACTTTACCGCAAATTAATAATTCACAGCTTGCTTCATCTTTATGGCTATGATCACTCGCAGATAGAAACGCGGCAAAAAATGGAAAGATTAGAAGATAAAATTTTCAGGTTAGTTAATAAATAATATGAGCTCTCCTATTTTAGCTATAGATTTAGGTTCGGCAAATATAAAAGCATTAGTTGCTCAAATTGATGCCCAAGAAGGGTGGAATATTATTTTACCAGCTTGTCGTAAATCCAGAGGCATTAAAGAAGGAGTAGTTAATAATTTAGAGGAAGCAGCTGAAGAGCTTGATAAAATGATAGCTGAGATAGAGGCGATGCTGAAGAATGTTGTTTTTAGAGAAGCTATTGTTGGTATTGGAGGCCCCCATTTAGAAGCTCGTCTTTCAAAAGGAGTTGCTGTGGTTGCTCGACCTGATCAAGAAATAGGTGAGGATGATGTTTATAGGGCCAATAAGGCGGCAGAAGCTTTTGCTTTGCCCCCAAACAGGAGTTTAATCCAAACCGCTTTAAAAAGTTATGTTGTTGATGGGGTGGCAAAAGTAAAAGACCCTGTGGGAATGAAAGGATTAAAAATAGAAACTGAGTGCCTTTTGATAGATGCTTTTACTCCTTTTGTTCATTCTCTTGATCGTCTAGGAGAAATGATTAATGTAAAATTTAATCCGAAGTTTATTCTTCCCTATGCTGGGGCAGAAATAGCGCTTAATGCTCAAGACAAGGATTTAGGGGCAATGGCGCTGGATTTAGGCGCCGGCACCACCAGTCTTTGTGTCTATGAAAATAATGAGATTTTAGATTTGAAAATTTTTCCGATGGGAGGAAATGCCGTCACTAATGATATTGCTGTTGGTTTAAAAACAAGTGTTGATATAGCAGAAAAAATTAAAATTAATGAGGGCATTGCTTTAAAAAAGAGAGTGATTAAAAATGAAGATATAAATTGGGGTGTTTATTATGAAGAGGATAATGCCGGCGACAAGGTAAATAGGAAATTTTTAGCCGAAATAATAGAAGCTCGTCTCTCGGAAATTTTTGATTTAGTTGCTAAGAGATTAAAAGAAATAGACCGATTTGAAAAATTGCCCGGGGGTGTGGTTATTTATGGAGGAGGGGCCAAGATGCCTTTTATTGTTGATTTGGCAAAGGAAAGATTAAAACTTCCAGTTCGCGCGGCAAAACCCGAGATAGAATGGTATAAGGAATCAGCGGATTTAAGTTTTGTATCGGTTTTAGGATTGTTAGCTTTAAAGACTCAAACCCAAAGGGAAGGTTTTTCGCCGTTAGAGACAGGGGCTTGGAAAAAGATAACTCGCTTTTTTAAAAACACTTTTTCTATTTAATTTATTAATGACATTATGGAAAAGAAAAATAAAAACACTTTTTCTATTTAATTTATTAATGACATTATGGAAAAGAAAAATAAAAAAAATATAAAAAATAAAGAGAATAAAGAGAATAAAGAGAATAAAGAGCATAAAGAGAAAGTTTTTAAAAAAGTTAAGCCGGCGAAAAGAGTAAAATCGCAAAGGAAACAAAAACCGAAATCAAAAGTAGAGAAAAAAGAAAGGAGAGAATTTTTAAATAAGAATATCTGTATAAAAATAATCGGCGTTGGCGGGGCTGGTTGTAATGTAGTTAATAGAATGAAGGAGAAAAGACTTGAGGGAGTGGATTTTATTGCTATCAATACAGACATTCAAGGGCTGCAGCATACAAAATCTGATTTTAAAATTCAAATTGGAAAAGAATCTTGCCGCGGATTGGGAGCAGGAATGGATCCATTAAAAGGAAAAGAAGCAGCAGAAGAAAATATTGAAGAAATTAATCAAGTTTTACAAGGCGCTGATATGATTTTTCTTGCTTGTGGATTAGGCGGCGGGACAGGATCTGGCGCTTCGCCGATAATTGCCAATTTAGCTAAGCAAGCCGGAGCTTTAGTTGTTGGTGTCATTACTAAGCCCTTTGCTTTTGAAGGGGAAAAAAGAACAGAGATTGCTGAAGAGGCTTGGCAAAAACTTTTTAATGAAGTTGACGCTTTGGTGACGATTCCCAATGATAGGATTTTTAACGTTATTAGTGAAGAAACGTCAATTTTAGACGCTTTTGGCAAAGTTGATGATATTTTGCGGCAGGGAGTAGAGGCGATAGTTAATTTGATTTCCTATCCCGGTTTAATTAATTTAGATTTTGCTAATATCCGGACAATTCTTACCGAAGCCGGAAGCGCTTTATTAGGCATCGGAGTTTATAAAGGGCAAGATAGAGCTAAAAAAGCGGCAGAGTTGGCGATTTCCTCGCCTCTTTTAGATATTTCAATTGAAGGAGCAAAAAGAGTCCTTTTTAATGTTGCCGGGACAAAAGATATGTCTTTAGTAGAAGTCCATAATGCCGCCCGGGTAATTACCCAATCAATAGCTAAAGATGGGCAAGTAATCTTTGGCACCAGTTTTGATAATGATCTTCACCAAGGGGAAATTAAAGTTACGGTTATTGCCGGGGGTTTTGGAGAAGAACAGCGAGAATTGAGCCCGGCACTGCCTTTAGAAATTAAGGTTCCTATTAATAAAGAGCCAGATGGAATAGAGAAAGAACAAGAAGAACAAAAAGAAGAATTTGAAATTCCTGCTTTTTTGAGGAGGAAAAAGAAAAAAGAAAACGAAGAATAAAAATCTGTATACTGTATAAATCAATTTTTTAATTTACAATTTACAATTTTCAATCAATTTTCAATTTTTAATTTACACGGTAACAAGAAACAAATTACAAGATACAAGATACAAACAAGATACAAGAAACAAAATACAAACTGTTTGTAATTTGTAATTTGTAATTTGTAATTCATTTGGAATTTGAAATTTGTAATTTGTAATTTAATACTCATTTTTCATTTTGATTTTTAAATTTATTTTTTTATGTCTCCTCAAAAAAAATTTCATAACCATTTAAAAGAGGTCAGAAAAAGAACTGGCGAAATAGTGCCTTTTGAGAAGAAAAAAATAGAAGAAGCTATTTATAAAGCTTTAACAGCGACAGATGAAGGGGGGAAAACCTTGTCTCGGGAGTTATCAAATCGAGTTATTAGGATTCTCAATAGAAGGTTTAAAAAGGGAGAGATCCCTTCAGTTGAGGAAATACAAGATATTGTTGAAGAGGTTTTAATTTTGGAAAATTTAATTGAAACTTCAAAGGCGTATATCTTATATCGGGAGCAGAGAAGAAAATTAAGAGAAAGCCGTATTGTTTCTGAAGAAGCAGTAAGTTTAGTGGATGAATATCTAAACGAGAAAGATTGGCAGGTGAAAGAAAATAGCAATATGGCTTTTTCTTTGCAAGGATTGAATCATTATGTCTCTGCTTATGTGGCTAAAAAATATTGGTTAAGAAAGATCTATCCCAAAGAGGTAAAAGAAGCAGTAGAGAGAGGGGATTTTCATATTCATAATTTAGATATTTTAGCCACTTATTGCTGCGGCTGGGATTTATACGACCTTCTTGCAAAAGGGTTTGGAGGGGTTTTTGGAAAGATTCAATCAAAACCACCAAAACATTTTGGTTCTGCTTTGGGACAGGTGGTTAATTTTTTTTATACCCTTCAAGGAGAAGGAGCTGGAGCTCAGGCCTTTTCTAACTTTGACACTCTTTTAAGTCCGTTTATTCGTTATGATAATTTAACGTTAAAAGAAGTAAAACAATCTTTACAGGAATTTCTTTTTAACTGCAATGTTCCAACTCGGGTAGGGTTCCAATGTATTTCACAGGACACAGAAATATTAACTCCCAGTGGTTGGAAAAATTATCAGGAAGTTAAAAAAGGAGATACAATTACCACTTTTAATTTAAAAACCAAAGCATTAGAAAATAAAAAAGTTAGTTATGTATTTAAAAAGAGATATCAAGGAATAATGTATTCTTTGTGTAATCGAATACAGAATCAACTTATTTCTCCAAAACATCGTGTAGTAAGAAGAAAATTTTATGCTGAAGAATATAGTTTAGAGCCAATAGAAGAAGTAATGAAATTAAAATCTCCCTTTATAGTTCCTATTGCTGGGGAAAATATAAAACCAGATGCAAAACTAAGCGATGAACAAATCAGATTAATGGCTTGGATTATTAGCGAAGGAACAATTGAAAAAAAATCAAAATATCGCAGTTCCTACAGAGTTTCTATATATCAATCTAAAGCTAAAAACAGAAAAAATTATAAACAGATAGTTGATTTATTAAAATATTTTAAATTTAAATATTTAGAATATAAAACAGCGGCTTTAGGCGATGATGTTTGTAGAATAAGGTTAAACGCTGAGAGTTCTAAAATTATTCATCAATGGTTTGGTTCAAAGGAAAATGTCCATTTTATTCCAGAAATTTTAACCAATCTTAGCCAGAGACAGTCAAGATTATTTTTAGAGACATATCTTCGCGGAGATGGTTCTGAAGAGTGCAAGATATCCACTACAGAAATGAATTTATTAGACGGATTGCAAAGAATAATTATTAACGCCGGATATGGCTTTACTGTTTTAGAAAGAAAACCCACTATTGGCAAAAAAAACATATATGTTTTAAGAATTATTAAACATTCAGAAACTTATATCCAAAAAATAAAAAAAATTAATTATAAAGGAGTAATATGGTCAGTTCATACGGAGAATGAAACAGTTATTGCCCGACGCCAAGGTAAAGTTTTTATCACCGGCAATACTCCTTTTGAGAATATTACACTAGATTTAAAAGTTCCAAATCATTTCAGAGACCTGCCGGTTATAATTGGCGGTCAACCACAAAAAGAGACCTATAAAGATTTTCAAAAGGAAATGGATATTCTCAATCAGGCGCTTTGCGAAGTTTATACTGATGGCGATGCTAGCGGCAGAGTGTTTACATTTCCGATTCCCACTTATAACATTACTAAAGATTTTGATTGGAGGGATCCTAACTATGACGGGATTTGGAAGATGACCGCGAAATATGGCCTTGCCTATTTTTCAAATTACATTAATTCTGATATGACGCCTGAAGACGCAAGGTCAATGTGTTGCCGGCTTCGCCTTGATAATCGTGAGCTTTATAAACGCGGAGGCGGTTTGTTTGGGGCTAATCCGCTAACTGGCTGTTATGATGAAAAAACTGAAGTTTTAACTAAAAACGGTTGGAAATTTTTTAGAGATTTAAACAAAAACGATGAATTATTCACTTTAACCGAAGACAATAGAATAGAGTTACACAAACCAATTAAGGTTTTTCAATATGATTACGAGGGAGAGATGTATCATTTCCAAACAAGGTCTTTAGATTTATTTGTGACGCCAAATCATAGAATGGTAGTTGATCAAGTAATAAGCGAAAAAAGAAAGTTTGTTGAGGCTAAAAATTTTGATTTTAATAATCACCGCATTCCCAAGCAGTCCCTATGGGAAGGGGAAGAAAAAGAGTGGTTTATTTTGCCACCTATAGAATTTACTAAATACGGAAGACAGGGGAGAACTCTTTATCAAGTAGTAAGAAATGCTTTGAAAATTAAAATGGATTATTGGTTAAAGTTCTTTGGTATTTGGTTAGCAGAAGGTTGTATAGATAATGAGAAAATCGCTAAAAGACACGGCTATCGAGTAATTATTACTCAAGTAAATAAGCAAAATCGAGAAGAAATTAAAGAAGTTCTGGATAAGTTACCATTTCATTATTATATTGAGAGAGATAGCCACTTTATTATTTGTAATAAGCAGCTTTGGAGCTATTTGAAACAATTTGGAAATAGATACGTAAAATTTATTCCTCCAGAGATTAAAGAATTAAACAAAAGGCAATTGAAGATTCTTTTTGATTGGTTGGTAAAGGGGGATGGTCATATAAGAAAAACAACTGGCCAGATAAATTATTGGACTACCTCTAAAAAATTAGCTAATGACCTCCAAGAAATAATTCTAAAATTAGGATGGTTAGGAACCTTAACCGAACAGAAAAACAAAGTTAGTAAAATTAAAGGAAGGGAAATTAAAGCTAGTACTCTTTATAACATTGGTGTTCAGAAAGCACTTCATTACCGCTTACGGCCATCTAACCTTAGAAAGGTTTATTATAAAGGGAAAGTTTATTGTTGCGAAGTCTTAAACCACACCTTATTTGTCAGAAGAAATGGTAAGGTAAGTTGGTGTGGTAATTCTATTGGCGTCGTTACTATTAATTTACCCCGTTTGGCATATTTATCAAAGACCAAAAAAGAATTTTTCCAACAATTAACCCATATAATGGGGTTAGCGAAAACAAGTTTAGAAGTAAAAAGAAAAGTTTTGGAAGATTGGACAGAAAAAGGGCTTTATCCTTATGCCAAGTATTATCTTGCCAATGTTAAGAAGATGAGAGGAAGTTATTGGGGAAATCATTTTTCTACTATCGGGTTAATAGGGATGAATGAGGCGCTGCTTAATTTTTTGGGTATAGATATAGGCAATAAAAAAGGCGTGGCTTTTGCTTCTGAGGTCCTTGATTTTATGCGAGAGAATCTTGTCAAGTATCAAGAAGAAACCGGGAATTTATATAATTTAGAGGCAACGCCAGCTGAAGGCACCTCTTATCGTCTTGCCCTTAAGGATAAGCAGGACTTTCCTGATATTATTACTGCCGGCGAAAAAGAACCTTATTATACGAATTCCACCCAATTGCCGGTAAATTATACTGATGATTTATTTGAAGCTTTAAAACTACAAGACGAACTCCAAACTAAATATTCAGGAGGGACTGTTTTCCATGCTTTTTTGGGTGAAGCAATTTCAGATCCTGAGGCAGTAAAATCCTTGATTAAACTTGTTTTTGAAAAGTTCCGTCTTCCTTATTTTACCTTGACGCCAACTTTTTCTATCTGCCCGACTCACGGCTATATCGCTGGAGAGCATTTTATTTGCCCCAAATGCACTATTGAGCAGCCCTGTGAGGTTTATTCGCGAGTAGTGGGTTACCTCAGGCCGGTTCAGCAGTGGCATAAAGGAAAACAAGAAGAATTTAGCCAGCGGAAAACATTTAAAATATAAAGCTAAAATAGCAAAAGTTGTAAGTTAATTTTATGCTTTTTGGCGGTTTACAAAAAACAACACTGGTTGATTTTCCGGGAAAAGTTGCAGCGACAGTTTTTACTTTGGGCTGTAATTTCCGTTGTCCTTATTGCCATAACCCTGAATTGGTTCTGCCAGCATTAATAAATCAACAGCCAAGAATTTCGGAAAAAGAAGTTATTAATTTTTTAGAAAAACACAAAGGGTTTTTAGAAGGGCTATGTATTACTGGCGGAGAGCCAACAATTCATCCAGATTTGTCGGATTTTATCCGCAAAGTAAAAAACTTGGGTTTTTTGGTAAAACTGGATACTAATGGCTCTTATCCTGAAGTTTTAAAAAGATTAATTGAGGATAAATTAGTTGATTGGATCGCTATGGATATTAAAGCTCCGCCATTAAAGTATAATCTTTTTACCAAAGGGCAGATGGTTGTTGAAGCTATTAATCAAAGTATCCAAATCATCAAAGGAAGCCAAATTGATTATGAGTTTCGAACAACTTTAGCGCCAGAAATTCTCACCGAAAAAGATATTCTGGATATAGTTAATTGGATTAAACCGGCTTCTCGTTATTACCTTCAACGTTTTAAAAACAACAAAGTTTTAGAGAAAAAATTTAAAAATATTCAACCTTGGTCAGAACAAATAACACAGGATTTATTAAAACAAATAAAACCATATTTTTCTGAATGCAGTCTTCGCTAAAAATTGTTCATTTTTAATTTGTTATGACGCTCTCTTTCTCTAGAGTTTTCCGTCAATGTGGGGCGTCTTTTTTAATAGGCATAATTTTGTCCCGTTATTTTTCTTTTTCTTTTTGGCTGGTCTTAATTATCAGTTTACTTGTTTATCTCTTATTTTTGAGACCGCGATTGTCTTCTTGTTCGCGAAAACAGCGATACGCTATTTTGCTTTTGATATGGCTAAGTTTTTTGTTAGGGCAATATCGTTATTTCTCTTTTAGGGACAAATTAAATCAGTCAGCTATTAAAGAGGAAAAACAAATTGAGATTGAAGCTCCTATTATAGCTGAGCCGATTTTAAAAACCAATTATCAAAGGATTCTTATTCCTCATATCGTTATTAATACCGAAAGATTTCCGGTTTATCAATATGGAGATATCTTAAAAATTAAAGGTAAAATTCAACCTTTACAGGAGTTTCGCTCTTATAGTTCCATTTTAGTTTCTGCTAAAATGAGTTACCCGAAGATAGAATTAGTCGCTTCAGGCAGGTTTTCTTTTAAAAAAATTGCGCTTTCTTTTAAAAACAAAATAATCCATTTACTTCAGAAAGTTATTCCTGAACCTCAGGTAAGCCTTTTGGCAAGTATTATGTTTGGCGGTAAGCATAATTTAACGGTTTCTTTGGAAGAAGAAATTCAAAAATCAGGCGTTTCTCATATCATTGTTGCTTCGGGGTTGCATTTATCTATTATTACTCAAATGCTTTTCGCTCTTTTGGGTGTTTTTTGCTTGGGAAATCTTTTAAATTTTATCCTTTCGGGATTGTTTATATTAGGATTTTCTTTTATGGCTGGTTTAACCCCATCTATTATTCGGGCGGCAATAATGGCTTTTTTACTGGTTTTGTCCCGTTTTAATTTCCGTCTTTATAATTCTTTTAATGCTTTGCTTTTGGCAGGATTAATTATGGTTTGGTTTAATCCTTTTCTGCTTTTTCTGGATTTAGGCTTTCAACTTTCCTTTTTAGCCACAGCCGGCATATTATTGTTTTATCCTTTGTGGAATCGCGCTCCTTTTTGGCAGCAAGATTTTTTTCATAATTGGGCAGCGCAGATTTTTAAACAAACGACGCTTTGTTGCTTTTCAGCGATGGCTTTAGTTGTTCCTTGGCTTACCTTCAAAACTCAAAATGTTTCTTTGATTGCTCCTTTAACTAATGTTTTAGTTATTCCTTTTGTTTCTTTAATAATGGTCGGGGGATTTATAACTGCCCTTTTTTCATTTTTAATTTATCCTTTGGGATTATTTTTCGGATTTTGGCTTAACTTTATGATGACTTATCTTCTCAAAATAATCTCTTATTGTGCCGCCTTGCCTGGGGCAGAGATTTATATTCCTTCTCTTTTGCGTTGGTTGATTGTCCCTTATTATATTTTTTTGTTTTTCTACATCCGTAAAAGAACTTGAAATATGGAACTTGAAACTTTCAATTTTTTAAACAATTCGTATAATTTGCATAATAAGATTGCAACAACTCTATGAACAAACTTCGCAAATATCTTTTAATAATTCTTATCTGTGTCAATTTTTTCACTTTTTGGATTATTTTTGATTATCTCTTTTTGGAAAAAGGAGAGGTAAGTTTTCTTGATGTTGGCCAAGGAGACGCTGAGCTAATTCAAACGCGGTCAGGAAATATCTTAATAGATGCGGGCCCTGATATAAGCGTTATCTCTGCTTTGGATGCGTCTCTTCCTTTTTTTGACCGCACTATTGACTTATTTATTCTTTCCCATCCTAACAAAGACCATTTTAATGGTTTGTTTGAGGTGCTTAGAAGATTTAATGTCCGAGCAGTAATGCTTAATAACTTATCTTATCCTGATTCTTTGTATCAAAAATTGCTTCAAGAATTAGCAAAGAAAGATATTTTAGTTATTCAGGGGATAAAGGGGACGAAAGCTATTTTGGAAAATGACAATCTTTTTGTGCTTTATCCCAAGGCGATGGTTTCTTCAGCTGAAGATCCTAATAAATTTAGTTCGGTAGTTTCTTTAGATCTTGGGGGAAATTATTTTCTTTTTCTTGGTGATATCAGCGCTGTTCAAGAAAAAGAAATTTTGCCCTTATTGTCGGAAAATAACAAATTAAGGATTTTAAAAGTGGCTCATCATGGTTCCTCTTATTCTTCTTCTTGGCAGTTTCTTGAAGCATTTAAACCCCATTTTGCAGTGATTGAGGTTGGCAATAATAGTTATGGCCATCCTCATGCCGATACTCTAAACCGTTTGACGCAGATAGGAGCTAAAATTTTGCGCACCGATTTAGAAGGAACAATCCGATTTAAGGAAAAAAAATAATTTTCATCTAATCGGCAATTTGCTTTAATTAGTTTTTTATCATACAATATCATTACTTAAACCTTTAAACCCTTAAACCTTTATTTAAACTTTTAAACTTTTATACTTTTAAACCTTTATTTATTTAAACCTTTAAACTTTTTTATTACTATGCGCCTCTGGATAAAAGACACTCCGCAATATCTTCA
>Ga0265293_10012744_pt1 | contig 11075 bp, 20 predicted proteins | sample Munlanlewell138R_FD_192505 | JGI IMG/M metagenome (GOLD analysis project Ga0265293, IMG submission 192505) | Leachate microbial communities from a municipal landfill in Southern Ontario, Canada - Leachate well 138R | ecosystem: Engineered > Solid waste > Landfill > Unclassified | place: Canada... | reverse complement strand
AAAGCCGACCTCTCATATGACCCATCACATTTTTTCGGATGAGGCTTTTGACATTGAATGTCGAACTCATTCAGGGCGAAATAAACAGGATGCGTTCGGAATCAAAGGCCATAAAGAAAACAATCGCCGAATTATGCATTTACATGAAAGGCGGTATAACATGGGATGAAGCTTGGAGATTATCCCCGGACATGAGAACCTTGCTTTATACGTCGTTAAAAAGTTATTATGAAAAGTCGTCGAATCATCTGTCTATGTGAGGAATTATCTGATCAATAAGAGAAATTGTATCTTCTACTTTTCCACTTTCCCACTTCTCTGTAGCTGACGGATAAAGACGATTCAACATGTTTAAGTACAAAACAGCCTTATTATATTCTGTCGATAATGGCTTAAAACTCTCACAGCCTTTGATGAAATCTTCTATTGCTGCCATCTTCAAGGGAATTGCCGATATTGGTTTTAGATTCATTCCATCAATATCAATGATAGATTCTAAAAACTTCTTTTTTATCATCGACAACGGAGTCATCGAAGTCGCTGGGTGCGAAGCCATCAAGGCTTTTCTTGTCAATTCAAATGCTTCTGATAATTCTGTTGTCTTCCAAACATAATTGACATCGTTGCTAACTGTTATGAAATTATCAAATATGTTAAATTTTAAATTATAAGTCTTATTCGGATTACCAGGAATTATCAACCGCATTTCATGCGTGATCATTTTCATTCTACCATGGATAGTTTGGAATTATCATCAACGGCCATAATGGCCATTATTCAAAAATGAAGATCAGATATCAGTGATACCAATGTTATTTGATTCCGGCAATTTTTAACAATCTGGAAATTTCGATCGATTCTTCTACGACTTCCTCAGAATCGTCCTTCTTATCCTTGGTTAATTTTGCGGTTTTGATTCGATTGACCAAAGACATATCATTGGAAATCAAAGATATCAATTCCATGGACATGTCAAGAATGGCCATTCTTTGTGGCAATGGTGGACGTTTCCCATCCATCATCATACGAATCGCATTTACCATCATACTGGCTTTTTTGGGATCAGCAAAAATCATAACCAAGCGGCGATATCCAGCAATGTTTTCCTGAAGATAAGCTTCATTTATTTCATCTTTTGAAGAAAATGGAACAGTATGACAGCCATAGGGACACATATAGGCATTGAATCCACCATTGTCGGCAGTTTTGTATTCTTCGGCGAAGTTCCATATGAAATCAACAAGAACATCAAATGGCATTGATTTAGCCCATTTTAAAGCCTTTTCATATTCATCCATATCCAGGTCTGAACCATATACGCCATGTTTGTCCTTTGCAGTTGCTTTAATTTCTGCATATGCATCTTCGAGAAAATCTCTATCCATGCTTTCAAGATTTTCATATGCGTATGAATAAGCTTCCGAAGTATGCGACCATTCCCATGCCATGATTATTTCTCCATTTTAAGTATTTAGATTTTTCAAGAGATTTTTAAAAAAATCAATTTCGCCCGTTGTGTCCTGACCCTTTAATTGCATATCAAGTGTTTCTTTGAACCACTTCTTATGTTCTTCTTTTAACATACCATCCAAGGTAAAATAATCATCAATCATCTGAATCATTAACCAGTTTGGATTAGCAATCGGCTGTACTGTCATGATATGTGGATATACTTGTTCGACTGACATTCCATGATTAATTAAAACAGCCACAGCCGAAGCTGAACTTCTGGATATTCCGGCCATACAATGAATGATAACTTTTTCATTTGATTTAATTCGTTTGGACCAATTGACTATTTCTTCAATGTGTTTTTCTCTTGGACTATAATCTGTTTGCATCGTAATGTCCAACATGTAAATGTTATGATAATTTGGTTTATTTGGAATAGTCAATGACGGATCATTCAGACCAAGCATATGATCATAATTAGTTTCGTTAATTGCTATATCTCTTCTTGTTATTTTCAAATTAAACATATTTGATATCCTCAAATTTAATCACTATTATATATTACAGATTCAAAAATGTCATAAATAATAGCATGGATAAGAATTTAATAAAGTCTATGAAGACTTCTTTGGCATCGTCTTTTGTCTTATATCTGAAAACACATGGCTTTCACTGGAACGTCATAGGTGACGATTTTCCACAACTACATAATCTCTTTGGCGATCAGTATGAAGAAATTTGGGAAGCCATTGATGATTTTGCCGAAAAAATAAGACAATTGGAATCATATGCACCGCAATGTATGCAAAGATTTATCAATCTATCTGTTATTGACGAACAACCAAAAATCATAACAGCGGAAGCAATGATTACAGAATTGGCCAATGATAATGAAAAACTAATTTCCCAATTAAACGACACATTTGCCCATGCCGAAAGAGTTGGCGACCAGGCTTTGATGGATTTCATCGCTGGCCGTTTGGACGCCCACAAAAAGCATCTATGGATGCTTAAATCGACAAACAAATAAGGAGGTATTGTTGATGTCTATGAAGAAGAAAATCATGTATGGTGTGGGGGCAGTTATTGTTCTCGTCATGCTTGGTAGTTTCATGGGAATAATCCCAGTCGAAGCAATCTTTGACTTTCCAGGAAATGCTACTGGATTGAACTAATCATTCTATGAAGGAGGGATCATATCGATCCCTCCTTTAATTCTTTTTTCAACTCTCTTATAGCCTTTGTGGCTTCTGTATAATTATGCTGTGTTGCAACCTTACTATCTATTCTTGTAACCATATCATATATTTCTGACAATCTCCTGAAAACTTCAAACATATCAAGTTTGGAATTAAGTAATGTGTCGTATGCTTTTATTTCCTTATCAATCATTTCTATGAAATTATCTTGTATTTCTAAGCATTCTTTATGTGTTTTTCTTATAATTTTTGACATTCTATACTTACTAAGCAAGGTATATGATTTATTATTTTTGTCTCGAAGAAAGACGCTAAGTCCATCAGTTGTCGAACTAATCCAATATGACATAGGGATATCCCGAAATGTCATATCTGATGGTTTTTCTTTTAATCCTATTTCTTCCATTTTAATTTTTAGAATATCTTTGATCCAAGAGGAAAAATCAAATTCACATATATTGCTTATTTCTCCATCTAAGAGAAATAATGGTTTTATATATTTGGTTTCAGATTCTTTTGGATTAAAAACTATATAGTCTATTTTGTGTGTTTTTATGTATTTTTTTATTCTTGGTCTCACATAACCATCGTTCAGTCTACTATATTCTTTTTGTTGTTCAAATGTTGAAAATTTAATTGGATTGGTTGATATCGCATTAGCAATAAGAGAATTGTATTTGGTCTCCCATTCACTGTAACTTATTTCCGGAAGATCGTCATACAAAGGGACCATCACATCAGATGATTTATCTATTTTTTCCAACCCTTCGATCAATGGCAAATTTTTCGTGACCACCAGTCCAGAATTTATCACCGGTATCCCATCGACAGAATATTTGTGGGCTGTTGGAATGGATATTACGTATTCGTCATTATGTTTGACGACGAGAAGATGCTCATTGATTTCTGTCATATCAAAATACCCGTGTGTCAGAAAATGACGCAAAGGATATTTTGTAATTATCAAAAATTCAATGACATTTCATCTGGCTTTATTGATCCAAATATGATCGTAAATACTTTTGTAATTAATGCAGTTTCTTGATCTTCTAACTCTCAACAAACCAGAATTTCCCAGCAATTTGCTGGGAAATTTCTATTCATCCATACGATTAATATATGCGTTAAAATAACTACTCGTATAATCGTTTATCTTGGCTATGGCTTCCTTTTGAATATCTTTATTTTGATAAAAACTAACCACCGATGAGGTCATCGTTGCCACGAATACTTCAGTCAAAATCATCAAATAGGTATGTGATTCTATATTTCGTGAATTAATTTCATTAATATTATCTGACAATGCACCATTTAATGCTTTAACCATAATGGCTCTGAGCCATTCTTTTGGATCTTTGCTATTCAGCATATCAGAAAGTAATGTATTTGTTATCGTTTCTATACTTGTATCTACTTCATCAAATGAATGTTTCATTTATAACTCCATGTAGAAAATATTATGTCATTTGTATTTGTTCTGATCAATTAAAATGGCCAGACGGATAATCAAATCGAACACATACCACTTCACCAAAGCGGCCTATTTTTGGATTTTTAATCCACTCGATTTGATTGATCTTGCATATAGTTTCTAAAGGATGATCTATATCATCTAACAATATAACAACATCTGGTCCATCTAAATAGACAAATTGATGTGTATCAAGTATATTAAGACCTATTTCATTGAAAGATTTTAATATCATTTGTTCAATATTATCACCACCATCGGATGATTGTTCGAAAAGATTAATAAAGGTTCTCAAGTCATGCATAATCATATTTATGTCGATCCAACAGCTTGGTCCGACGGGCAAATAAAAAGCAAACTATGGCTAACATCAGAATTAGAAAAAATTATAACAAAACCCGTATCGATTTGTCTGTTAGGCGGATGGTATGGACTATTGGCATTTTTAATATTATCTCGATCCAATATACCAGTTAAAAAAATAACAAACTATGATATTGACGATGAAGCCGTAAAAACATCAATTGTCGTAAACAACATGTGGTCATGTAATGGTTCTTATCACGCCATTACAATGGATGCAAATTTAGTAAATTTAGATCAATATGATGTTGTCATCAATACAAGCTGTGAACATTTTACTGATCATTCATGGTTCGATAAAATAACCAACCAAATAGTTGCAGTTCAATCAACTAACTTTTCGCACGACGATCACTATGATGTAATTCCGCACGAATCCATAGAAGATTTAGCAGATACGTTTGATTTAAAACCATCATATAGTGGAAAATTGACACTTTCATATCCAGATAAATCGTTTGACCGATACATGATAATTGGTCAAAAAAATCAAAATAAATAGATGAGTGAAATCAGACGAACTTATAAGCAACTTAATATCTTCATTTATCAGTGGAATATGCTTTCAAACAGATCCCAAAGAAATAGGGAAAGCGGCTGAAGATTTTTCGCAAATTATGAAAATCACCAGCAATCTTATTGACGAATATGGCAGTGATAAGATAACATCTGTCTCGTTTGACAAATCAATCGACGAGGTTCGTTCCGTAGTTGCCACCGTCATTGATGAATCTGATTTACCAAAAAATTCAACAATAATCTATGACAGGGCTGATAAAACCTTCGTTGTTGGACACTCATATGTTCTCGATTTAATCGTCATGAGGATGTCATGAATTCTGATGAGTTTTTAATTAAACTGCTTGGTCAGTTTGACAATCACCCAAATGCAATCATCATGCGTGATAAATTAGCAAATTGGCCAACAAAAATAGTTTTGATCGTCGATGACGATAAAGAATTGAAAAATTCAATTGAGGAAAAACTCATACCTTGTGATTTCTTTGATATCACAATACCAAATGATAATCTTATTATGGTAATTGTTCCATCAGAAGAAGATTCAATTTTATTTCAATTGTCATTCAATGCCACCATTCCGGATGAAAATTTTTATGCACTGATCGCACAGACTTATTTTGCCTAATTCGTCTGATCATTTCATCTGACATTTTTCGTGACAACGTGATACCATTGATAAAGAACGTCCAATGGAGGAGATTTCGAAGTCTGGCGTCACCGATGGTATCGATATGTGTTTTGTCAATGACGGCCTTGTCGAAGTCCATCTTTGCCAAATCAGTAAGACAGTCGTCGACATCACGCATAGTCGTTCGAACGTGCTCGATTGAGCCGTCAAAGCGTGAAAATTTTCCCCTCATCATTGGAATGAGTCGAATACGAATCCAATTGCGGTCATATCGATCATCGAAATTGCTGTCATCGACAATAAAATCCAATTCATTGTCAATGACATATTGCTCAATGGTAGATTTTTTCACACCAAGCATTGGCCTGATTACTTCAATACCATTGATTTTAGTAATTTCTGACATGCCGATAAGACCTTTTGGTCCGGCACCACGAAAAAGACGCAAAAAGAACGTCTCAATCTGATCTTCGGCATGATGGGCCGTAATGATAGGAAGTCCATATGACGTCAATACGCCATATCTTTTCTCTCTGGCAGAATTTTCGATATTTTTCCCATCAACAATTACATCATGGACATAAAAATTCAGGCCATAGTTGTGACAGATAGTCCGACAAAATTCTGCCCATTGAGATGATTTCGGATTAATCTGATGATTGACATGCACGACGATTGGTTCATAATGATGTCGTACCAACCAATCAAGCAATGCAATAGAATCGCTGCCCCCAGATAGGGCAAACACAAATTTTTCCGGAATGATGCTGACGTTGATTTCCATGAACCGTTTATATCACATTTCATGGAACTGTCATCAGTTTTTTTAAAACACAGAGAGTCGTGCCAATGGATTTTGTTGATGAATATTTTGAAAAAATTTCTGAAATTTATCGCCACGTCGGATACAATCCTTCCGAACGTGCATATCCAATCATGGATAATCGCAAAACCAATTGGCGTATCGGCGGGGATGTATTAGAAACGTGGTCAAAAACAGAATCGTTGAAATTTGCAGACAAAATATTAAAAATCAATGATAGACTTCAAGTATATCGTGGTTCATCATACACTGCTGTTATCGTTGATACTAACGTAGATGATAATATTTTTATGACAATTTTACAAAATTTTTCAGAAGTGCCAAATACAGAAAGAAATTTTATTAACCGGACATGCTATGTTCTTGAACATAATGATAATCAATGTCTTATTCAAGTTGATAACAATGATATCATAATTCCGTTTTCTATCATAGAGGAAGCGATAAATTCATGGTCAGTCGTAGACAAATCATTCAATGCAAATATTTCCATTTCCGACGAAGGAAATACGATAATTATTCCGACTGGTGATCAATAAGATCAATCAAACCAAGAAGTCGTCTTTTAATCCAAAACAAAGTTTCTTCTGTTACATTATCGGAATTGATTATTTCCTCAATGGCCATCATGGATATCATAGAAGAAACGGTAATATCACCGACATCCATAATAGACTTCACATCATCGGCACATAAATGCCTTATTACCGATTCGTTAATTTGTTCATCAGACATACCACTTCGATTTTTCTTTTTTTGTATTTTTACATTAGAAAATGCAAAATCATCCATTATCACCGATGTCGAAGTTTGTCCGGAATAAGAAAATGCTGAATTTGCCATAGAAGAAGGAAGATGAATAAAAATATTTTCTGATTTCTCTTTTTCCTGTTCATCTCTCCACATTTCATAGAGAAGATCAGTTTCTTTATTAGGAAAAAAGAATACACAATCATCGCCATCAACGTGATCGAACCAACCACCATGATCGACGATCCATTGACGTTCATCGGAACTTAAATGTGTTCGACAACGTCTATATTGAACTTTATTAGAAATTACCGAATACGTTTTCATATTAAAAAAATGGTGCTCCCAGTAGGATTTGAACCTACGACCAACGGTTTATGAGACCGCTGCTCTGACCGCTGAGCTATGGGAGCATCGCTGTCCTTGTTATTTAACAACCATACCCGACAAAGACGGTCACTGTCAAATTGTATTTTTCACCAGACACGTATAATATGGTATTATTATATTAATCTTAAGTAATTAAAAGGAGATAAATCATGAATAAAAAGATATCAGTGCCATTACTATCTTATAGATTTCGTTTCACCGGTCTAGGAACAAATAATCCACTTCCGATAACAAATCATGTAGTAAGCATAGACATAAACTATAAAACTGATACATTACACTTAAAAGTTAGACAACCAATGACATACGAAACTGATTATTTCGAATATATTAGAAATTTGGCCAGATATAAAAATACCATTCAAGTTGATTTTTTATGTAGTACAAATCCTATACCAGAGTCTGCAATTATATTTTCATTAGAATGCATAGATCATAATTTTCATTTATCATACGGTGATGGTGGATTTGCATATCATGATTTCAATTTTTCAATATTATCATATAATCTGACTGATGAATTTGTCGAAATGCCAGAATCAAAAACATCCGACACAACAAGGAATACAAAAGAATCAGAAAGAACATTCGTAGAACCAGAAAATGTACCACTTGATTAATTTCATATTTTGTGAAATGCTTAACCATCATACCAATATATGGAATTTCTGCGAATGTTATATGTGGCCCTCGATACGAAGGATGCCGAATGGGTAATTGGATTTACTAAATCTTTACCAGAAAATGTCGGCATCAAGGTGGGTTTGGAATTATTTACGGCTCTTGGTCCCGATTTTGTATTGAAATTAAAAGAATATGGTAGATCGATATTTTTAGATTTAAAACTCCACGACATTCCCACCACTGTTGGCAAGACGGTTCAAAGTTTAAGAAAAATATCACCAGATATGTTGACGATTCATTCGGTTGGTGGATCGGATATGATGAAAGCGGCCAAAGATAATGCATCATTTCCCATAATCGCCGTATCGATGTTATCATCACAGGATTATAATAGTAATTATAAATTCAACGATACCATTGATGAAATAATTCAATGCAATCTTGATGGATTTGTTTGCCCACCAAGTAAAATTGGTGACACGCATGTGAAATCAATATCTTGTATCAAGGTCGTACCAGGTATACGACCATCTTGGTATAAAATTTCTGATGATCATTTTATCACATTGACGCCAAAAGAAGCCATCGAGTGTGGTGCAACTGATATTGTCATTGGAAGGCCAATAACGGCATCAGATGATCCACTTTTGTCCGTAAACAAAATTATCAGAGAGATTGAACATGATTCGCACTGATATTGTTTTTTTAGGAAAATCTTGTGTCATGGCCTGTGATGGAAAATGTGAAAAAGCATGGGGAATTAATTCTCGACCAAGATTATCCAATGACGATTATGCGTTAGATTCTGAAACCGATATGGCCCCTGTCAATCCTGGTACATATGAAGGTGGTGATGGAAAGCCTACAAATAAACAACACAACAAATGGTGTGCGAGGGAATGCGAAAGATCATCAATTTTCGGTCCCAACGAACCCATCATATTACCGAACTTGTCCTAACTGAGATATAACTTTTTTAAAGGAAAACACAATGATTGCAGAAATAATCATATATGGAACCTTATGGTGGTTCATACTGTTGGGAATTACGATATGTTTGGTCGGATGGTTTGTATCAAACGATAAAGGTTGGCTACCGGCAATTTCTTTGATCATATTCATCGGCATGTGGTGGTTATTTGGTGACTTTTCTTGGTCATCTATTGGGACCATGATGGTAAATGATGGTCTGTATGTCCTTGCCGGATTAATATTTTATATTATCGTTGGCACATTATGGTCAATTCTGAAGTGGTATATTCTTTGTTTGAAGATAAAGAAAAAAGTTGATGCGGCAGTGGAAGCCAGTCATGGTGCAAAACCATCCTATGTTCGTATAAATGACGAGCAATACACGTATCCGCCATCAGCTAGTGATCACAAAGATACACTTATTATGTGGATTACATGGTGGCCGTTTGGTGTTGTTGTTTCCCTCATAGATGATCCGATGAAATATCTTATCGAATACATCTATGCTCGCATGGGGAAAGTTTATGATAAAATATCCATCAAGGTTTTCGGTTCAGTGGATTAACCATCGATTGGCCACTTGACCATACAGCCATTCATGCTAACATCGTCGTCGGTGTCTCAGCGATACCGACGACGATGGCTTTGATAAATTCGACATATCGATCATCGATGCCATATCATAAATAGGATACATGAAGATGATTGATTTGATGGAAAAATTCATGGCAACGATTGACGTGGTCACCGCAACCGGTGTGTCGTCAGTTCCCGTGTTTGTCAATCCAAGCCCATATGAGGTCAATACACTTTTTGCCAAAAGCAAACATCTCCGAGGTTTGATCGCAGAAAATCAACTCTATGTGTGGGATGCCTATCATCTCAATCACGTCGACGTAATCAATAATATGGCCATAAATGGGTCAAAAATAGAACTTTACCTGTATCCCGATTATGTCGAATTGGGTACTTTGAATCTTCCTGCGAAGCAACTCTATGAATTGGAAGAAAAGATTAAAAATTTCTCACCACTAATTCGAATCTATGGGCACAATTTTAGCATTAATCATCCATTTAACAACTGAAATGTTTCTTTTCGTGTCAATTCCCATATTGGAATTTCAAACAATTTTGTATCTATCGAAATGAGTTTTTTTGGATGATCACGATGAATTATTAACAAAAATTCATGCTTATTTTCTTCTGTCATGAAAATTCTTTTTCCATCAACATAGTAGGTTATCTCAAACCCTTCGTTTCTTATCACAGCCCGTTCCATAGAAACCATCTTAATTGGCTCTGAATATTTGTAACAAACGTATGACAAATTTATTTTTATAAAATCATTCATATCAGGTAATTCATCCGTCATTTCACATTCAGGAGTTTCAGACATCGTTGATAGAATATAATATTGTTCAATTTGATTGCGTAACTGATCGATACGTTTGGATTGCTTTTCATATATCTGATCGATCCATTTAAACAGTTTATCATACCATTCTGGATTGTCATTTGGAGTAATATGTTTTACTAGTGGGTTCATTTGAAAACAATTTTATCATTAAATTTCATATATGGCAATTTCCAGAAATGTTAAAGTTGCATCAAAATTACTATAAAGCGATGATATTGGCAGAATATGAACCAAGAATGTCATAAAGTCATAAACCTCGCGATGGAGCCTGGATAATGTCAACAACTATTAAATCATTACCTGCTGTTTCAGAAAAAAAGCACAAACAAATGAAACGACTATCAAATATTGAAATTTCCTTTTGTCGTTTTCTTAGTGTAATGACAGAAAAGCAGTATGAAGCATATGGTGTCGTTAAATTTATCAGCGATATTCCCAACTATATTGTACCGTCTATCAAATAC
>Ga0265293_10012743_pt1 | contig 11076 bp, 7 predicted proteins | sample Munlanlewell138R_FD_192505 | JGI IMG/M metagenome (GOLD analysis project Ga0265293, IMG submission 192505) | Leachate microbial communities from a municipal landfill in Southern Ontario, Canada - Leachate well 138R | ecosystem: Engineered > Solid waste > Landfill > Unclassified | place: Canada... | reverse complement strand
CTCAGTCTTTGTTTCACAACAAAGCAGAGCAACCTGTTCTGATAAATCGTTTAAATCTTGATCTCGATATCGACACCGGCAGGAAGACTCAAGCGCATAAGCATATCAATGGTCTTGGAATCGGGTTCCAACACATCGATCAAGCGGTTATGGGTCCGGATCTCAAAATGCTCATGGGAGTCCTTGTCAATAAAGGTAGATCGGCGGACGGTGTATTTTTCGATTTTGGTCGGCAACGGCACCGGGCCCACTACTTGGGCGCCAGAGCGCTCAGCAGTTTCGACAATACGCTTGGCCGATTGGTCCAAAACTCGATGATCGTAAGCCTTCAAACGAATTCTAATTTTTTGTTTTGCCATAATTTTCCTGTTTCTGTTTTCCTTATTTCATCCGGAAATTTCCGGTGATGATCAACTTTCAAAACCTAGGCGCTTATCCGGCCCAGAATTTTCTTCATGTAAGCGTCTGAAACGCGGTCGTAGTACTTGAATTCCATTGTGAATACGCCTCTGCCTTGGGTCGCGGAGCGCAGTTCTGTCGCGTATCCAAACATTTCTGATAGGGGTACCTGGGCATGAATTGCTTTCGCATTGCCAAAGCGGTCTTCCATGCCAACCACACTGCCAACCCGAGAGTTGATCTGACCGATGACGTCACCGGTATACTCTTCAGGCACGGTTACCTCAACCTGCATGATCGGTTCCAGGATCACGGGGTCAGCTTTTACTGCGGCTTCCCGCACACCAAAAATGGTCGCCATGCGGAAGGCCATTTCGCTTGAGTCTACCTCGTGGTAGCTGCCGTCCGTTAAAGTGAACTTCACGTCAGTCAGGCTGAAACCCGCCAGCGGGCCGCTCTCACAGGCTTCGTAGAAGCCTTTTTCAATGGAGGAAATGTATTCCTTGGGGATCGCTCCACCACGGATCTTATCTTCAAAGTGAATGCCCTGTCCGCTGTCGAGTGGTTCAAGGTTGAAAATCACATGTCCATACTGACCGTGGCCACCGGTTTGTTTGATATAGCGGTATCCATAGTTCATTATTGGCTTGGTGATGGCTTCGCGATATGCCACTCGTGGTTTGCCGACGTTGGCTTTCACCTTGAATTCACGCAGTAAACGTGTGACCAATACGTCCAAATGAAGTTCGCCCATACCTGAGATCACGGTCTGACCGGTAACCTCATCCTGGCGAATACGGAAGGTTGGATCTTCTTCTGCCAATTTGACCAGAGATTCTGACATGCGGTCTTGGTCGGCTTTGGTTTTTGGCTCAATCGCAATCGAAATAACCGGGTCGGGAAAACTGATTGTCTCCAGGTAAACTGGGTTGGTCGGATCAGAGAGCGTATCGCCAGTAAAACTGAACTTTAAACCCAGAATCGCACCAATATCGCCGGCGCCTAATTCTTCAATATCTTCGCGGCGGTCAGCATACATTCTGAGCAGGCGACCAACACGCTCTTTTTTATCTTTAGAAGTGTTCTGAACTGTGGCGTTTTGTTTGACGGTGCCAGAGTAAACACGAATATATGCCAAACGTCCCATGTAAGGATCAGAAACGATCTTGAATACCAGCGCGGACAGCGGCTCGCTGTCATTGGCGTAGCGCAAAACCTCGCTCTCATCTCGCACCAGTATAGCCTTGACCGGGGGAATATCCAGCGGAGAAGGCAGGTAATCGATCACGGCGTCCAAGACCAGCTGTACACCCTTGTTCTTGAGGCTGCTGCCGCAAAATACCGGGGTGGCCCGGTTATCGATAACAGCGGTGCGCAATGCCTTTTTCAACTCACCCAGGCTGATCTCTTCGCCTTCCAGGAACTTATTGGTAAGTTCTTCGTCTAGTTCAGCGATGCGTTCAACCAAAACTGCACGTAATCCGGCCGCTTCTTCCTTGTATTCTTCTGGAATTTCGCTAACTTCCTGACTTGTGCCAGATTCATCGTGATAGTAAACTGCGTTCTGTTCCAGCAGATTAATCACGCCAATAAAGCCACTTTCAGTTCCGATCGGAATCTGCATTTGGAGCGCGTTGGCGCCCAGGCGATTCTTGATGCTCTCGATAGTCCGCTCATAAGAGGCGCTAATGCGGTCGAGCTTGTTCGCAAAACATATCCGCGGGACTTCATACTTATCTGCCTGCCGCCAAACAGTTTCACTCTGGGATTCAACACCCTGGACAGAATCAAAAACAACTACTCCGCCGTCCAGCACCCGCAAGGAGCGCTGTACCTCAGCAGTAAAGTCAATATGACCAGGGGTGTCAATGATATTAATGCGATGGTCTTTCCATTCTGCGGTTACCGCAGCGGAAACGATTGTGATCCCACGTTCTCGTTCTTCAGGCATCCAGTCAGTGACTGTGGTGCCATCATCGACATTGCCGAGACGGTAAGTTTTACCGGTATAAAACAAAATCCGCTCGGTAGTGGTAGTTTTACCAGCATCGATATGGGCGATAATGCCAATATTTCGATAGCGCTCGAGCGGAATGTTTGTCATGTTATAAACCGAATTATTAAGGTACCAGAATTAGGAACGAAAGTGAGAGAAAGCGCGGTTGGCTTCAGCCATCTTGTGCGTTTCTTCACGTCGACGAATTGAAGCACCCTGGTTCTCAGCAGCATCCATTAATTCAGCAGCCAGCTTTTCGGAGTATGACTTGCCCGATCTCGCGCGTGAAGCGGTGATGATCCAGCGCATGGCCAGGGTGGCCCGGCGTTCTGGAGCTACTTCAATCGGCACCTGGTAAGTCGCGCCGCCAACACGGCGTGGGCGTACTTCCATCATAGGGCTGACATTCCTCAATGCGGTTTCAAAAACTTCGATACCTTCTTTGCCGGTCTTTTCGCTGATCATTTCGATCGCGTTGTAGACATGACGGGTAACGGTGCTTTTCTTGCCGTTGAGCATGATGCGGTTGATCATCATCTGCAGATGAACGTTGTTATAACGAACGTCTGGAGGGGTGATTCGCTTTTCTGGTGTTGATCTTCTTGCCATTATTACTCCTCAATTTTAGTTGGCCTGGCGCTTTCTGCGCTTGTCGGGCCAGCTTTCTTCCAAATTATTTTTCAGCGCGTTTGGTGCCGTATTTGGAACGAGCGCGTTTGCGATCAGCAACACCGGTGCTGTCCAACGTCCCACGAACGATGTGATAGCGCACACCAGGCAGGTCTTTAACTCTGCCGCCGCGGACCAAAACAACACTATGTTCCTGCAGTTGGTGCCCTTCACCAGGAATATACGCGGTGACTTCGATACCATTTGAAAGACGCACACGGGCGATTTTTCGCAGGGCAGAATTCGGTTTTTTGGGGGTCATCGTACGCACGATGGTACACACGCCGCGCTTTTGGGGTGCGCCCTTGGGCTGGCGGGTTCGGCGTTGTTTTTCCGAATTCAACGTATATTGCAAGGCAGGTGAACTGCTTTTTTGACTTTTTGACTTGCGACCTTTTCTAACCAGTTGGTTTATTGTTGGCACGTTTTTGCCTCCGTACTACCTATCTATTAATATTTCAATTATTCAATAATCAAGGCCATCAAAATTTCGGATGGCCTCAGTTGCCAATTACTTTGACAGGCACAGGAAATTTTCCTTGCCCGTCAAGGATGAGGAGTTATTCTATCACGCCTTTTGTTAAAACGTCAAGCGCAACTTTACGACCTGGTCGCGCGGTATGGACTAATTTACTCCCGTCAGTTTCTTGAAGATATCTGCGCCCTGGTCTAACAAACCAGTAGGAACGCGCTGTCGTTGTCCGCGATCTTCATCTTTGCCAAATTTGACCACTTCGTCGTCATCCATGATTGCCTCTACGGCCAGGCTCAGGGACTGAAGTTCCTTCACCAATACACGGAAGGCAGCCGGGATGCCGGGAGCTTCGATCGGCTTATTTTGGACGATAGATTCATAGGTGGCTGTTCTGCCGGCGACATCATCAGATTTCACCGTCAACATCTCTTGCAGTGTGTAAGCAGCACCGTAGGCTTCCAATGCCCAAACTTCCATTTCACCGAAGCGCTGACCGCCAAATTGAGCCTTACCACCCAGGGGTTGCTGAGTAACCAGGCTGTAGGGTCCGGTCGAACGCGCGTGAACCTTGTCTTCAACCAAATGGTGCAGCTTGAGCATGCTCATGACACCGATAGTTACGGGTTGGTCATAAAAAATGCCAGTACGACCATCTCGCACCAGTTGTTTCCCAAGGGTTGGAATAGGTCGCCCAGTTTCCATCATAATTTCCCTGGCTCTGGCTTCCATTTCTGGCCGCCCGAGCGCGGGGTCGATTTCCTCGCCATGTTTCTTGGCCCACAGCACCAGACAAGCCTTGACAGCGTTGTCATCCTGCTGGTTGCGGTCAGATACAGCAATATGGTCCTCAGGGAAGGACGTAATGGTAGCGGGGTCATAGCCTTCACTCTCCAGCCACAGATTAAGCGCGACCCGGCGCGCCAGGTTTTTGTTTTCCTTGATTCCTAACAGGTCCACGTCTTTGCCGGCTAATTGTTCTTCTAAATAAAGCAGGCGAACCTCGTCATCATCCTGAATCATTTCAGGGTCGTGTTCCAGCTGCTTCAGCCATTCCCAGCCTTTTTCAGCAGTGACTTCCCAGGCCTCGTCCATCATCCAGGCACGCACCAACTCGCCTTCGATTTCTGATTCAGACGCCCCATCAAAAACAGGGGTTATCGCACGGAAACCAAGACTGCGAGCTGCCCATCCAAGTTCAGCCTCGAGTACCTGGCCGATATTCATACGACCGGGAATACCCAATGGGTTGAGAATGATGTCAATGGGTGTGCCGTCTTCCAGGAAAGGCATGTCTTCAACCGGAAGTACCATCGAGACACAACCTTTGTTTCCATGCCGCCCGGCCATTTTGTCACCAGCGGTGATCTTGCGTCGCTGTGCCACAGACACCCGTACCATTTTGTCGACGCCGGCATTGAGATCACTGCTTTCTTCACGCGTGAAGACTTTAACATCCACAACAATACCGCGTTCCCCGTGAGGCACACGCAGCGAAGTGTCTTTTACGTCGCGGGATTTCTCACCAAAGATGGCGCGCAGCAAGCGTTCCTCAGGGGTCAGTTCTTTCTCACCCTTCGGGGTAATCTTGCCAACCAGGATCTCGTTCGGGCCAACTTCAGCGCCAACCCGAATGATGCCAGACTCGTCCAAATCACGAATAGTGTCTTCACCAACGTTGGGAATTTCGCGAGTGATCTCTTCAGGTCCCAGTTTGGTATCGCGTGCTTCCACTTCATATTTTTCGATATGTATGCTGGTGTAACGGTCGTCCTCAACCAGGCGCTCTGAAATCACAATCGCGTCTTCAAAGTTGAAGCCTTCCCAGGGCAAGAATGCGATCAGTACGTTCTGACCAAGGGCCAGCTTACCGTCCTGAGTCGAGGATGAATCAACAATCACATCGCCTTTGTGTACCAATTGACCTTTGACAACGGAGGGTCGCTGATCGATACAAGTGCTCTGGTTGGAGCGCTGATATTTGCGCAGTTTGTGGATTTTCAGATTCCCATCCGATTCTTTCAATACGAGGGTATCGCCAGTTACAGAAATGACCTCTGCGTCTTTTTCAGCGATAACGACCTGTCCTGAATCTGCGACAGCAACCTCTTCCACACCGGTCGAAACAGTCGGCACCTCAGGGCGCAACAGCGGCACAGCTTGCGTCTGCATGTTAGAACCCATCAAGGCACGGCTTGCATCGTCATGCTCAAGGAAGGGGATCAAACCTGCAGAAATGCCTACAACCTGATTGGGTGCAACATCGATATAGTCAATGTATTCGTAGTCATAGATGGCAAACTGGTTGTGTTCGCGGCAGCTATTGCGGCGCAGAAATTCGTTATATTCATTTACAGGCGCGTTTGCCTGGGCAATAACGTACTTGTCCTCTCTGTCCGCGCTCATATATTCGTATATATCGCTAACAAATGGGCGCACCAGGACGTCTTCTATGCCGAAGGATTTGATCTTCTTCGCCATCGCAGGCGTAACTCGAGTTTCAGTTTCGTAAATAACTTCACCGTTTTTCGCGTCAACGATATTCTGGCGCAACAAGTGGTTGACCAGGTTGGGGTCGTCACCCTTCATCGAACGAATCACCTTGCGGTAAGGTGTCTCGATAAAGCCAAACTCATTAACTTTGGCATAGGTTGCCAGTCGGCCAATCAGACCGATGTTCGGTCCTTCTGGCGTCTCAATCGGGCAGATGCGGCCGTAATGAGAGAAGTGAACGTCACGAACATCAAAGCCGGCGCGTTCACGGCGCAAACCACCTGGGCCAAGGGCCGAGACGGTGCGTTTGTGACGCAATTCGGAAAGTGGATTTGTCTCTTCCATAAATTGAGAGAGCTGGCTGGAACCGAAGAACTCACGTAAGGATGCCACCAACGGGCGTATATTGACCAGGCTGACCGGAGAAAGACTCGTGCCCTGGTCACGAATGGACATGCGCTCTTTGATCACGCGTTCCATGCGGCGTAACCCTACGCGCAACTTGTTTTGGATCAATTCCCCAACAGTCTTGACGCGACGATTACCCAGGTGATCGATATCATCAGGGGGTATTTTGCCGTTGTTGATCTGGATCATATGCCGGATCAGGCTCACTATGTCGTGAGCGGTGATCGTGCGTCGGCTCATAGGTACCACGTTTTCCAGATCGAGTTTCTGATTTAATTTATAACGCCCAACGTTTTCAAGGTCATAGTGACGGGAGTCAAAAATCTGTTCCTTGACATACGTCTTGGCATTCCCCAACTGAGGAGGTTCGCCCGGGCGTAAACGCTTGTAAAATTCAATCAAAGCTGCTTCACTGATCGAGTTAACCGTCAGATCGTACTCAGGCTCTTGGTCAAAAGACGACTGGGTATAGAGATGTTCCGGGTTGTCGTCAACATCTTCAAAGAGAGCCATGATTTCTTCATCACTGCCCGTATCTAAGGGAGAGATATCAATTTCATCTTTCAACGCAGCCAACGCACGCAGGAAGACCGTGATCGGCACAGTGCGTTTGCGGTTGAATTTCAAAATAATAAAATCGTTCTTACGGGTCTCAAACTCCATCCAGGCACCGCGATCGGGAATCAGCTTGGCAGTGGACATCATCCTACCGCTGGCGCGATCCAAATCGGCTTCGAAATACACACCTGGAGAGCGGATAAGCTGGGAAACCACCACACGTTCGGTACCATTAATAATGAAGGTACCCTTAGGGGTCATCTCGGGGAAGTCACCCAGGAAAAGGTCGTGCTTAATTTTGTCACTGCTTTCGGCACCATCCAGGAGGACGGAAACGTAGAGCGGACTCGCATAGGTAAGATCACGTTCGAGGCATTCCTCGATCGTGTTCTTGGGTTCCTCAAACCAGTACTCAAGCCCAAATTCTTTGCCAATCTCGGTATCACTGGGGAAGTGAAGCCGCAGATCGCCACCGTAAGAAACAATGGGAGAAATTTCGTTAAATAAACTACCCAAACCCTCGGACTTAAGGCGTTTGAAGGAATCAATTTGAACTTCTATGAGATCAGGTAACGCGAGCCCAACAGGAATACGTGCATAATTCTTGGGTGTCATCAGTTCTGTCATTAACATCTCCTAACGTGTAAAAGCGTGGTGCAGGCTGCAATCCACGCGTTTAATAACATTTAAGCGCAATATTTTAGTATAAGACAATTCAACAGCTAAGTCAATAGTTTTCTTGAGTTAATAACGCCAACATAACCCTATGCTTGACAGATGAGAAATTATACCGCAATCCCGTGCTGGCGGGGGAAAGTCTCTAAAGCAAAAACCTTCCTTAATTATCACAAACTTCGTGCCTTTGTCCAAACTATTTTGAAAAATTAACTGTGAATCGTCCCTGGATTATGGTAGGATTATTCATAAGAAACACGGGGAGCCGCAAGGCTGAGAGGGACCACAAGGTTCGACCCGCAAACCTGATCCGGTTAGTACCGGCGGAGGGATGCACAAAGGCAGTCCAGCAACCCTCCCCGTAGAGGGTTTTTTTGATGAAAGAGACGAAAAGTGTTCTTTTGATTGCCAATGGTGAAGCTCAATCCGACCTGGGCCACCTGGTTGACCAGCACGATTTCCTCATAGCAGTGGACGGTGGGCTGCGCCACCTTTTGTCACTGGATTTATTGCCTGATCTGCTCATCGGCGACCTGGACTCAATCACCAAAGAAGAACTGGATGCTTGCCAGCAACAGCAAGTCGAAATACTTCGCTTCAAACCCGATAAAGACGAGTCGGATCTCGAACTCGCCCTACTGGAGGCCATACAGCGAGGTTTTCGAAAAATCTCAATCGCCTGCGCCAGCGGAGGGCGCATCGATCACATGCTCAGCAGCCTGGCCTTGCTTTTCCATCCAGCCTTGCAGGGCCTGGAGGTTGTGTTTATTGCTGAGTTCAGCCGCATCAGGGTCGTCGATGGGGAATTAACCCTACCCACCGCACCTGGAGACCTCATTTCTTTGCTGCCGTGGGGTCAGCCGGCATCTGGTGTAAGCACGGTCGGTCTGCTTTATCCTCTCACTGGTGAAGCCCTGCTCCCCTACAAGACCCGCGGGTTGAGCAACATAGCCCTGGGCAATCAGATCGCCGTGCGACTGCGACAAGGACAACTACTGGTCATACATACTCCCAAAAACGCATAATGAAAGCAGGAACCTGATGCATAAAAAATTGATCGTTCTCCTTTTTGCCTTCTCTCTGCTGGTCGGCGCCTGTCAACCCAATGCAGAGCCGACTGCTGTCGCTCCCCAAGGCCTGACTGTCATCGTGCATGATAGCTTCTCCGCCTCAGAAGGAGTCATCAGTGCCTTTGAAAATGCGAACAACGCTAAATTGACCTTCATTCAGGCTGGAGATACTGGTTCGGCGCTCAACCGTTTGATTCTTACATCGGTCGGCAGCCAGGAGCCGGAGGCAGACATCTTTTACGGGCTGGATAACACTTTTCTCTCCCGTGGTCTTGAACAGGATCTCTTTGAGCCCTATCAACCCGCAGCACTGGCTGCCGTGCCCGATGAATTCAAACTCGACTCAACCTTCAAAGTTGTTCCCATAGATTATGCAGATGTCTGTATCAATTACGACAAAGCCTGGTTTGCCAAAAACCAGCTGAAACTACCAGGTTCTCTGCAAGACCTGACCAAACCCGAATATCGGGGGTTGCTGGTGGTCCAAAACCCGGCCACCAGTTCACCCGGGCTGTCTTTCATGATGGCAACCATTGCTGAATTTGGCGATAACGCCTGGCTCGAATGGTGGCAGGCCATGAAAAGCAACAACGTAACCATCGTTTCAGACTGGGAAACGGCCTACTATACCAATTTCTCCGGGTCTTCCGGCCAGGGCCCCCAACCCATGGTCGTTTCCTATGCTTCCAGCCCCGCGGCTGAACTGATTTACGCCGAAACTGAGCTGGAAGAATCGCCAACCGCCTCGCTGGTCGCGCCCGGCATGTGCTGGCGCCAGGTGGAGTTTGCAGGCATCCTCAGAAATACGCCCAACCGCGACCTGGCTGAAAAATTTATCGACTACCTGCTCAGCAAAGAATTCCAGGAAGATATGCCTATGCAGATGTTTGTTTTCCCGGTGTTGCCTGAAGCCGTGCTGCCAGAAGGTTTTGTCCGTGCCAGCCAGATTCCAGAAACGGTCGCCTCGCTCGACCCTGACCTGATAGCGACTAAGCGCGATGGCTGGGTGAACGACTGGACCAACCTGATGCTCGATTAACCCGCTATGAAACGCTCAAGATCGCTGACCTGGCTTTTGTGGTTGCTGCCGCTGGCCTACCTGCTTTTCTTCTTTTACCAACCGCTGTTGGCTATCTTCAGGCAGGTCTTCTCTGAGCGTTTCAACCAGGGCTGGCAGTTTTTCAGCTGGTCTCAAATCACCCGACCGCTGCTTTTCACGCTCTGGCAAGCCTTTCTCTCCACACTTCTGACGCTGCTGATCGGTTTACCCGCGGCTTATCTGTTTGCCAGGTTCGATTTTCCTGGTCGCATGGGCTTGCGCGCGCTCAGTCTATTGCCTTTCATCCTACCGACTGTCGTCGTTGCCACAGCTTTCAACACCCTTATTGGTCCACGAGGATGGCTGAATCTGATTCTTATGAATCTGTTCAACCTCTCCAGCCCGCCCTTTAACCTGCTCAACAGCCTTGCCGCGATTTTGCTCGCCCATGTTTTCTACAACACATCGATTGTCATTCGCCTGGTCGGCAACAGCCTTACCCGTCTTAACCCTCATTACGATGAGGCTGCCAGGGTCTTAAATGCCACGCCATGGCAGGCATTTCGTGAAGTCTCTCTTCCCTTACTGATGCCCTCCATTCTGGGCGCGAGCCTTCTGGTATTTCTGTTCGATTTCACCAGTTTTGGCGTCGTCCTGATGCTTGGGGGTCCGCAATATGCCACCCTCGAAGTTGAAATCTACACGCAAGCGTTGAGCCGCTTTAATTTACCCATGGCGGGGCTGCTCTCACTGGTGCAGCTCGCTTTCACTTTGGTCATCACACTGCTGCAAAACCGGGTCAATAACCCCCGCTATGGCAAAGCGGCCCTCAGCAGCGAACGCAAAACTCTGCAACGTCCGGTTAGTATAAGGCGAAAAGTCTTTGTGATCTTGATGAGTGTCCTGCTGGTGATTTTGTTTGTCTCCCCCATTCTGAGCCTGGTTTCCCGTTCGCTGGTAAGTTTTGAAGCTGCCCGTGGCGAACGAGGCGAGTTCGAAACTGGCTTCACCACTCGTTACTACACTGAACTCTTCAAAAATCGCACAGACTCGATTTTTTATTCCAACCCTCTTGTAGCAATGCGTAATTCATTGGTCTATTCTGTTATCACCATGGTGATAGCCACCGGCCTGGGACTGCTCACAGCCTACGCCCTTTCCAGATCTGGTGTAGTGACCCGTTGGCTGGAACCACTCGTCATGTTGCCACTGGGTGCCAGCGCGGTCATTCTCGGGCTGGGATTCCTGATCTCCTTCAATCACCCACCCTGGACCAGTGGGCCGTTCCCCCTCTTGA
>Ga0265293_10012741_pt1 | contig 11079 bp, 8 predicted proteins | sample Munlanlewell138R_FD_192505 | JGI IMG/M metagenome (GOLD analysis project Ga0265293, IMG submission 192505) | Leachate microbial communities from a municipal landfill in Southern Ontario, Canada - Leachate well 138R | ecosystem: Engineered > Solid waste > Landfill > Unclassified | place: Canada... | reverse complement strand
GTTGTGCCGCATCGACTGCGGACTTGGTGAGTTTGATCTTGGCCATAGCTGACTCCTTGGAAAGACCCGTTTCCAGGAGCCTGTTGGGAGCCAAGCGGTCGGAAGCCGGGTCAAGTTTCGGAAAGCACCGGCATAGGATGAACTCACGTAAGTTATTGATAAACCTGCCACAGCGAGCTGTGGCGTAGTCCAGCGAAGTTCGGTGCTGGAGTCATGGTGAAATAAAAAAACCCCGACCGAGAGGCCGGGGTTCTGGTACCTGCGCCAACACCGGGTCAGCGCTTGATCTCGGCCTGCGCGAGCAGAGTCTCCTCGTAAGCCCGCCACTCCCGGGACACTACCATCTGTTCCAGAGAGCGGCCGAGGCCCTCGCGCTCATCCTCACTGAGCTTGGCGATGTCGCCCTCGTGAATCCTGGCCAGTGAATAAACCACCACGTCCCCGCTGCTGCTTGCCGTTTCGCCGACGACAGGGAGAGAGGCGCCGGCGGGCTGGGCAAAGACAGCCGCCAGCAGGAGAGGATCGGCCGGCGCCTCGAAGCGGGTCGCATTGGCCACCACCTGCCAGGGCAGATCTTCCTCCACCGCCAGGGCTTCGACGGTGGCGCCCGCCTCGAGCTTGTCCTGCAACTCCCGCGATTTCGCCAGAGCCATTTCTTGCGCTCTGCGCGCTTTCAGCGTGGCGGCAATGGTGTCACGGACCTCGTCAAGCGGCTTGCGGTGCGCCGGAATCCGCTCCTTGAGCTTGATTACCAGGTATTGCTGATCCTGAAGTTCCATCACTTCACTGGCAAAACCATGCTCGAGCACATCGTCGCCGAAAGCGGCTTCCAGCACCCCTGGATCGGCACTGACGCCGGTGCCACCTGAGCGGGAAAAAGGCTCCGATATGCCCATTTCGAGTCCCAGCTCGGTCGCCGCCGATTCCAGGCTGTCGACGTTGTAGGTTTTTTCCTTGAGCTCCTCGACATAGCGGGGCATCATTTCAATCACCGCCGCGCTGGCCAGTTCTTCCCTGATCCGCTCCCGCTGCTCTTCGAAAACAGGCTTCTGGCCCTCGATCCTGGCCACCAGACGGATCAGGTGCACGGCGTTATCGCCCGCCACCACATCGGACACTTCACCCGGCTCCAGGGTTTCCAGGGCCTTTTCGAAATACTCCGGTAGGCTGCCGGGAGAGAAATCCCCCAAGTCACCACCTTGCTGGGCACTGCCCGCATCCTCGCTGTAGGATTTCGCCAGCTCGGCGAAATCCTCACCGGCGTCAAGGCGCGCCTTGATATCGTTGATGACAGCCTGCTCTGAACCATCGGCCTGCTCGTCCACCTGGATATGGGCAATATGCCAACGTGTGGTATCGCCGGCACTGGCCAGTTCGACGTCGAACTGCGCGCGGATCTGCTCATCGCTGATCTCGGCTTTGTCCATCAGGCTGTCGGCGTCGAGCCTGATGTATTCGATACTGATCTTCTCCGGCTCATCGAACTTGGTGCCTTGCTCCTGATAATAGGCGGCGATCTCCTGCTCATCGATTTCAATGATATCGTCGAATTTTTTCAGCGGTATCGTCAGATAATGGAAATCGCGCTCTTCAAGGCTGAGGTTCAGGAATGCTTCGAGCTCTACCGGCGAGTTGAACGAGCTAACATAGATACCACTCATCAACTGGTTGACCAGGAGCTCCTGCTCGACCCGCTGGCGATAGGTTTTCGGCGTGTACCCCAGACGGCCAATGGCATACTGGTAGATATTCGCATCGAAGCGGCCATCGCGCTTGAACGCCTCCTGACCGATGATCACATCGCGGAAGATCTCGTCGGACACGGCCATACCCTGGCTATTCGCCTGCTGGAACAGCACCGCCTCTCTCACCAGGGCATCGACAACCGGCGCCCGAAGCTGTTCGTCGCCAAGCAGTGAAGGATCGATTCCCTCGAACTGGCTGGCGATCTGCTGCCGCCGCAGGGCTATGCCCTGTTCAACCTGAAACTGGGTGATCTTTTCGCCATTGACGCTGGCGACCTGCTCGACATCGGGGCCACTGAGAAAGAATGAATCGATACCAAAAAACGCGAAAGGGATCACCAGGATGGCCACCAGTATCCCGGCGGTCATTCCTCGCAGCTTGTCCCTGAAATCCTGAAGCATTGACAGCTCCTATCTATATTACCGTGGCTGCATCGCCAGCAATATCGGCGGCCAAAGTGCCGACGAAAGGTCCATGGCGAGGGTCGCCTCGACCCCGCCCGTTTCACCGCCCCCGGTCATCGACGCGAGAGCGGCAACCGACTTGGGGAACAGCCGTGCTCGGCCATTCCCAGGCTCGGAATTCTACCTCTCCCGGACGAAAAAAGGCGCACCGAGATGCGCCTTTGACCCGTACGGGAAAAGAAAAATCAGCCGTTCACCGAGTCCTTCAGCGCCTTGCCCGGCTTGAAGCTGGGCACGTTGCTGGCGGCAATCTGGATTTCCTTGCCGGTCTGGGGATTGCGACCGGTGCGGGCCGGGCGATGCTTCACCGAAAAGGTGCCAAAGCCAACCAGGGAGACCTGATCACCTTTCTTCAATGCACCGGCCACGGATTCAATCAATGTGTCCAACGCCCGGGTCGCGGCGGCCTTGGAAAGATCAGCCCCTTCGGCGATGGCATCGATCAATTCAGATTTATTCACTGTTTTCCCCTTATTAAGAAAGTTAATGTTCCTGGTGTGAAAGCACACATTGGCGTGCCCGTATCATCGCACGGCCCGGGCACGCAGACCACGGCTTTATACCAACCTGACCAGTAGCGGTCAAGCCTGGACCAAACGCGACTGGACATCAATTACCGTCAATGTGCACTGATTCGCGAACCGCTCTCGCTATCGACCACACCGGTGGCTGCCGGGCGCTCGTAATCCTCATCGCTCAGGGGTTCCGGCAAGTGATCGAGCGCGATCTGCAGGACTTCATCGATCCATTTCACCGGACGAATCACCAGGTCGGCCTTGATATTGTCGGGGATTTCCTTAAGGTCCCGCTCGTTGTCGTGGGGAATGATCACCGTTTTGATGCCTCCCCGGTGAGCAGCCAGCAGCTTTTCCTTCAGCCCGCCAATACGCAGCACCTGGCCGCGCAGGGTGATTTCACCGGTCATCGCCACATCGGCGCGCACCGGGACGCCGGTGAGCACCGAAACGAATGCAGTGCACATTGCGATACCGGCACTGGGACCATCCTTCGGCGTAGCGCCCTCCGGCACGTGAAGGTGGAGATCGTACTTGCTGTGGTTGAGCTTGGGGATCCCGAGTTGCTGGGAGCGGCTGCGCACTACCGTTCTCGCCGCCTGAATGGACTCCTGCATGACTTTCTCGAGCAGCCCGGTACAAATGGCCTCGCCCTTGCCGGGGACCGCAGACGCCTCGATAGTAAGCAACTCGCCGCCCACCGACGTCCAGGCGAGGCCGGTGACCTGGCCCACCTGGTTATCGGCTTCGGCCCTCCCGTAGTCATAGCGGCGCACGCCGAGCAGATCCTCGAGCGCCGCGCTGGTGACAGCGAAGGTACCGTGGCTGGTGCCCTTGACATGGTGGGTCACCACCTTGCGGCAGATCTTGGCGATCTGGCGCTCGAGGCCGCGCACACCGGCCTCCCGCGTGTAGTAGCGGATGATATCGCGCACCACCTCTTCGCCCAGGGTCAGTTCACCGGCGTCGAGCCCGTTGGCCTTGAGCTGCTTCGGCAACAGGTACTTGAGCGCAATGTTCGCCTTCTCCTCCTCGGTGTAGCCCGGGATGCGGATCACTTCCATCCTGTCGAGCAGAGGGCCCGGGATATTCATCGAGTTGGCGGTACAGATGAACAGTACCTCGGAGAGATCGTAGTCGACCTCGAGATAGTGGTCGTTGAACGTGTTGTTCTGCTCCGGATCCAGTACTTCGAGCAGCGCGGATGCCGGATCGCCCCGGTGATCCATGCCCATCTTGTCGATCTCGTCGAGCAGAAACAGGGGGTTCTTGACGCCGACCTTGGCCATCTTCTGCACCAGTTTGCCCGGCAGCGAACCGATATAGGTGCGCCGGTGGCCGCGAATCTCCGCCTCGTCGCGGACGCCGCCAAGGGACATGCGCACGAACTTGCGCCCCGTAGCCTTGGCGATGGACTCGCCCAGCGAGGTCTTGCCCACGCCAGGAGGTCCAACAAGGCACAGCACCGGGCCCTTGAGCTTCTTGACCCGCTTCTGCACCGCAAGGAATTCGAGAATACGTTCCTTCACCTCCTCGAGCCCGTAGTGGTCCTCGTTGAGGATCTTTTCCGCGCGCGGGATCTCGTGGCGCACTTTCGAGCGCTGCTTCCAGGGAACATTGAGCATCCAGTCGACATAGCTGCGCAGCACCGACGCCTCGGCGGACATCGGCGACATCATTTTCAGCTTGTTGAGTTCATTGCGGGTTTTGTCGAGCGCGGCTTTCGGCATGCCGGAATCCTTGAGCCGGCCCTCGAGCAGTTCGATCTCGTTCTGGCCATCCTCCATATCGCCCAGTTCCTTCTGGATGGCTTTCATCTGCTCGTTGAGATAATACTCCCGCTGGCTCTTTTCCATCTGCTTCTTGACGCGGCCGCGGATCCGCTGCTCGATCTGGAACAGATCGATTTCGCCCTCGATAAAGCCGAGCAGCATTTCGACCCGGTTCCTGACATTGGGCTCTTCGAGGACCTGCTGCTTCTGTTCGAGGGACACATTGAGATGCGTGGCAACCGTGTCGGCCAGCCGGTCGATCTGGTCGATGCCACCCAGGGTGGTGACGACTTCCGAGGGGATCTTCTTGCTCAGGTTGACGTACTGCTCAAACTGGGACACCAGTGTTCGAGCCAGGGCATCGGACTCGCGGTCATCGAGCCCCACCTCGCCAATCGACGTGAAGCCGGCAACGAAGAATCCACCGCCCTCCGTCACGTTGTCGATTGTCACACGTTCGGCGCCTTCCACCAGCACCTTGACCGTGCCGTCGGGCAACTTCAGCATCTGCAGGATATTGGCGACCGTTCCCACTGAATAGATACCGCTGGCGTCGGGATTGTCATCCGCGGCATTGCGCTGAGCGACCAGCAGCAACTGTTTGTGCTGGCTCATGGAGTCCTCGATGGCGAGGATCGACTTCTCCCGTCCGACAAACAGCGGCACTACCATCTGGGGGTAAACCACCACATCGCGCAGCGGCAACAATGGCAGTTCGGCGGGGGGTTTTTCCTGGTAGGTGTCACGACCCATATCAACCTCGACTATTGGGGACCCTGGAGCGGATCAGTGAGTACGATATGGGGCCAGACTAACAGAAAACAAGGCAATCGAGACAAGAAATAATACAGGGTCGCACCCCGAAGGGTGCAGCCTCAATCAGTCATCCCGACTGGCGGTTTTCGGCGGGTCGGCGCACTCGTAAACCACCAGGGGCTCCGACTCGCCGCGAATGACCGCACTGTCGATGACCACCTTGGCCACGTTGGTGCGGGAGGGGATGTCGAACATGATGTCGAGCAGCACGCTCTCGAGGATCGAGCGCAATCCCCGGGCCCCGGTCTTGCGGGCGAGGGCCTTGTCGGCGATCGCCTCGAGCGCATCGCGACGGATGTCGAGCTCGACGCCCTCCATCTCGAACAGGGCCATGTACTGCTTGATCAGCGAATTCTTCGGCTCCACCAGGATATTGACCAGGGCATCGCGATCGAGCTCCTCGAGGGTGGCGATGACCGGCAGGCGGCCGACGAACTCGGGGATCAGGCCGTAACGCACCAAGTCCTCGGGTTCGATACTGGCGAGCAGCTGGCCGATGTTGGGCTTGTCCTGCTTGCTCTTGACCTCGGCGCTGAAGCCGATGCCGCCCTTTTCGGAGCGATCCTGGATGACCTTTTCGAGTCCTGCAAAAGCCCCGCCACAGATGAACAGGATATTGCGGGTATCGACCTGGAGGAACTCCTGCTGCGGATGCTTGCGGCCCCCCTGGGGCGGCACCGACGCCACGGTGCCCTCGATAAGCTTGAGCAGCGCCTGCTGGACACCCTCCCCCGACACATCGCGGGTGATGGACGGATTGTCCGACTTGCGGGAGATCTTGTCGATCTCATCGATATAGACGATGCCCCGCTGGGCTTTCTCGACGTCGTAATCGCACTTCTGCAACAGCTTCTGGATGATATTCTCGACATCCTCGCCGACATAACCCGCCTCGGTGAGGGTGGTGGCATCGGCGATGGTGAAAGGCACGTCGAGCAGTCTGGCCAGCGTCTCCGCAAGCAAGGTTTTACCACTCCCTGTAGGGCCTATCAGCAGGATATTGCTCTTGCCGAGCTCGAGATCCGAACGCCCAGGCGCACCCTGGAGGCGCTTGTAGTGGTTGTAGACGGCAACAGCCAGCACGCGCTTGGCGCGGCGCTGGCCGATCACGTACTCATCGAGGATATTGTTGATTTCCTCTGGAGTGGGCAGTTTGCTGCGATTGCCGGCAGGGGTATTGTCCTGGATTTCCTCAGAGATGATGTCGTTGCACAGATCGACACACTCATCGCAGATGAATACCGACGGGCCGGCGATCAGCTTGCGCACTTCGTGCTGACTTTTGCCGCAAAAGGAACAGTAGAGCAGTTTGCCGTTATCGGCTGACTTGCCTTGGTCGCCCATGGCTACCCCTTAAAATTTCTATGCAAAACAATATCTTAAAAACTATATCGCTGTCTCTGAGAGCAGACTAGCGTATTTCAAGGTCTTTTGTCCAGAACCTGGTCTATCAGGCCGTACGCCTTGGACTGCTCGGCGTCCATAAAATTGTCGCGCTCGGTATCCAGCGCGATCTTGTCGTAGGGCTGGCCGGTGTGGTGAGCCATCAGGTGATTGAGACGCTCGCGGATCTTGAGGATCTCCTGGGCATGGATATGGATATCCGATGCCTGGCCCTGGGCGCCACCGCTCGGCTGATGGATCATGCAGCGGGAGTTGGGCAGGCAGTAGCGTTTTCCCGCCGTTCCGGCGGCCAGCAGGAAGGCGCCCATGCTGGCGGCCTGACCGATGCACATGGTGCTGACGTCGGGCTTGATGAACTGCATGGTGTCGTAGATCGACAGGCCCGCGGTCACCGATCCGCCGGGTGAATTGATGTACAGGTGGATATCCTTGTCGGGGTTTTCAGACTCCAGGAACAGCAGCTGGGCCACCACCAGGTTGGCCATGTAGTCTTCGACCTGCCCGACCAGGAAAATCACCCGCTCCTTGAGCAAGCGGGAGTAAATGTCGAAGGCACGCTCGCCCCGGGCCGTCTGTTCAATCACGACAGGCACCAGACCACCGGCGCTGCGTACATCCATTGCTGACATCATTGCTTGGCTCTCCCGAAGCTGGACAAGAGTTACTGGTTGTTTTGCATTGTATCCCGCGGAGAGGTATTGGCAAGCGCCGTTTAAGGCGCTCGCCGTGAATGCCGGCGGGAGTTAGCCGGCGGACTCCGCGTCGTCGTCCTGGGTGGCGGGCTTGTCGGGCTGTACAGCCTCTTCGTAGCTGCAGGGCTGTTCGTCGAGCGTGGCGGACTGCAGGACATGTTCTACCACCTGGTCTTCCAGCACCGCGGTCTGAACGCCGATCAGCAACTGCTGGTTGCTGTAGTAGTAGCGCACCACTTCCTCCGGCTCTTCGTAGGTTGCAGCGATCTCGTCGACCTGCTCCTTGACCCGCTGTGGATCGGCCTTGATGCCGGCCTCTTCGATGATGCGGGCGACCAGCAGGCCCAGGGCGACACGGCGCTCGGCATCGGCGGCAAACAGGTCGTCAGGCAGCAGCGACTCGTCGAAATTCTGGCCGCCGCCGAACTGGGCCAGCATTTGGCGGCGCAGCGCGCCGACTTCTTCCTTGACCAATGCCCGCGGCAACTCGATGCTGTGTTTGTCGAGCAGCTGGTTCATCAACCGGGTCTTGACCTTGTTCTTGATGGCGTTGCGCAGTTCGCGCTCCATATTGCCGCGCACCTCGGCAAGGAATTTTTCCTCGCCACCTTCCTGGATACCGAACTTGGCGAAGAACGCGTCGTCGAGCTCGGGCAGTTGCTTGTCCTTGACTTCGTGGACAGTGATGTCAAATTCGACCGCGGCGCCCTTGAGCGCCTCGGCGTGGTAGTCCTCGGGGAAAGTCAGCGCCACGGTCTTGGTGTCACCGGCCTTCATGCCGACGATACCGTCCTCGAATCCGGGGATCATCTGCCCGGAACCGAGCACCAGGGTGCTGCCGCTGGCCTTGCCACCGTCGAATTCCGCGCCGTCCTGGCGCCCGGTGTAGTCGAGCGTCACCTGGTCGCCCTGTTGCGCGGCGCGCTCGACGTCGACCCAGGAGGCGTTCTGAGAGCGCAGGACATCCACCATCCTGGTCACGTCGTCATCAGTGACTTCGGCGACGGGCTTGGTGACCGCCAGGCTGGAAAAGTCCTGAAGCTCCACTTCGGGATACACTTCGAAGCTGGCGACGAACTGGAGATCCTGGCCAGGCTTGTCGTCAAGCGATTCGATATTCGGCTGCCCGGCGGGGCGGACTTTTTCCTGGGCAATGGCATCCTGAAAGCTTTGATTCATCACTTCGCCGATGACTTCCTGGCGAACACCGGCACCGAAGCGCTGGCGCACTACCTTGAACGGAACCTTACCGGCACGAAAACCATTGAGGCGCAGAGTGCTGGCGGCCTTTTGCAAGCGCGCGGTAACTTCGTTCTCCACCTGCTCCGCCGGAACGCCGATGGTCATCCGCCGCTCAAGGCCGGATGTTGTCTCTATGGAAACCTGCATGGATTTTCCTCACCTGTAAGCTTTATGGAAATCATTGAATGTGGTGCGAGAGGGGAGACTCGAACTCCCACAGGTTGCCCCACTGGAACCTAAATCCAGCGCGTCTACCAGTTCCGCCACTCTCGCGACAAGGGTTACCGGCCACAACCTGTGCCCGGAAAGGGGGGCGATTTTGCCATAGGGGGCCCCCATCGGCAACTGCAAGAACAGGGCCCATGGAACAGGGCCTGTAAACAGAGTCTCTCAGTTCGGCAGACAGATCAGGACGACCGCGGCGATACCGCCCCGCGCCTCGATGACGAGATCGCGGCTGCCCAGCGGCACCAGCAAGGCATCTTCGGCTCGGCAGCCCGCCCCGGCGATCGCCGGCCGACCGTCGACCACCATCAGCAGCTTGTAGCGCGAGGGATCGCCAAGCGTCCAGCGCGCGCCCGCGGCCAAGGTCAGCCGCTGCACCTCGAAATCGGGGAACTTCACCACTTGTTGCAGGCAGACATTCTCCTCTTCGAACACGACAGCCAACGGTTCCAGCCGGCCGGCCTCGAGATCCATCAATTCCACAGCCGCGGCGGTGTCCCAGTGATCCTGGGTCAGCACCTTCTGGGCAAAGGAGAGGATCTTGCGCTCGTACACCGGCGTCTGGAATTCCACGGTGCGCACCCCGTGTTGCAGGGCATGGGGGGTCAGGCAGGGTACTTTCACCACATCCCCGACGGTGAGCGGCAGCATATGGGTGAATCGATTCATCGCCTCTCGCGCCACGGCCTCCTCGGCAAGCAACTCGCCCGGCACCGTCGCCAACCAGCGCTTCAACGTGGCGGCATCCACCGGCTCGTTGTCCGCCACTCCCTCCGCCCTGCGCTGCCGGTCGCAGCGGTGGTCGATCGCGCGACGAACCCGCTCATAGCTTGCCACCGTCTGGTGGAACGCCAGCCGGAAATCCCCATCATCGCGGTAGTGCCGGCGCACACCCTGGTCGAAACCGAAGCGTATGCCGCCGCGACCGTCCGGCCAGGCCCGGCGATCCACATGGGTGACGACGTAGACCTCGCGCTTCTCTTCATGCAGCTCGAAGTACAGGTCGCCAAAGATTTCCTCCGGCAGCGGATCGAGGATCTTCAACAGGGCGGGCTCCGTGAGTCCCGGCATCAGCAACCGATCGGCACCCAGCGCCAGCAACCAGGGCAGTGGCACGCTGTGACGGCCATCGCCGACAAGCGACTGCCCGCGCTTTTCGATACCAGTGAACCAGATCTCCTGCCCCCAGGGTTTGGCGATATGCACGGGCTGCAGCCGCCAGGGCTCGAGCAGCGGGATCAGCGGCGCAGCGACCGCCGCGGCCAGGTTGGCCAAGGTATCGGCGGCGAGATGGTTGGCGGACAGCCAGTCAAAGACCTCCCGGCATCGATCGGTAACCACCACCAGGGGAGAACCACCATGCCCGTCAGCGGGCGCCGCCACGACCAGCAGGGGAACCACCGGGCGCCCTTCCAGGTAATACTGCTCATGATCAAAGGCAATCGCCGCCGCCTCCCCGCCGACAAAAGCGCGTTGCAGCCAGGGCCAGGGGCACTCATTGGAGAGCTTGATAATATCCACGTTTCCGTTCCTGACAGCAAATTCCAAGTCTAGCAAACCCCTATTCGGGAACAAATCCGCAAATAGTAAGGAATATCCAAATTTATTGCGCTAAGCTATTGACCCATTTGCTTAACCTGTATCTATAATAAAGTCCCTCGAAAATAACCCGGAGCGATTTCCATGATTAACCTGAAAACTGTAGCCACGCTCGTTTCCGTTACCGCGCTGTCGTTCGTGCTCGCCGCGTGCGATAACAAGAGCGAATCCGAGAAAGCTGCTGACGCCCTGAAAGACGCTCAGCGTTCCGCCGCCGAGGCAGCCGACCATGCCGCCGAGGCCACCAAAGACGCCGCCAACGATGCGGCCGACGCCGCCGCCGACACTTGGGACGATGTCTCCGACGCGGCGAGCAATGCTTGGGACAAAACCAAAGACACCACCCGAGATGCCGCCGACGCCACCCGGGACGCCGCTGAAGATGCAGCCGATGCCGCGAAGGATGCTGCTGACGACGCCGCCGATGCCGTCAGGGATAGTGCCGACGACGCCAAGAGAGCGATAGATCAGGAGTAAGCTCCTCCAATCACAAAAAATGTCCGATGTCAAGCCCTTCGTGCAAATCACGCGGGGCTTGAAAGCATATACGGGGCAATAGGTTAGCTCTGTTTCGTGCCGCTAGCAGGGAATGCTGCGTTGTGGG
>Ga0265293_10012739_pt1 | contig 11081 bp, 22 predicted proteins | sample Munlanlewell138R_FD_192505 | JGI IMG/M metagenome (GOLD analysis project Ga0265293, IMG submission 192505) | Leachate microbial communities from a municipal landfill in Southern Ontario, Canada - Leachate well 138R | ecosystem: Engineered > Solid waste > Landfill > Unclassified | place: Canada... | reverse complement strand
TTCAAAAAATTCAATTTGAATGAAAATAGTAATCTGTCGTTTTCATACAGAGGAACAGAATTACCTACACAAGAAATGATAGATTGGTTTGATTATGAATTTAATCAAGAACCTGAAAATATGGATGATTTGGAATCTGATATGTGGTCATCAAACCAAGAAAAAGAATTTTTTGAAGAATTTAAGAATGAACTAATGGATTTATCTTATTTTCAGATGTTAGATGTATTCAGAATAGCGAGGGATAAAAAATATTGAATATAACGGTACTCGGGTGTGGCAAGCCCGTGATTGAAATGAACAATTATCCAAACCTAATAACAATAATTGAAATGAAAACTAACGAATTACAGGAATCAAAAGGGTTGGCTACACCCGAAGTTAGCACAAGTACGGTTAAATCATTTGAATACTGGTCTAGAAAGGAATTTGAAGTCCTGCCTGAACGGAAATGGGATGAAGAAATAGGAGAATTTGATAGTATGATAATATTGCCAACAAAGCATATCCACGATAGCGGATTTAGGTGTATGGATTTTGTTGCGGTGAAAGGAAAAGAGCCTTTTTGTAGGCTAAGTGGATGTAGTGATGTTATACATATAGATGGGATAGGTGGCTATGGTGAATGGAAAGGAAATGTACCAACCGTAACGCCGCCAAAAGGATGGAGTATTGACTGCCTTAAAAAGAGTGGATTGTTAAGGCTATTTTCCGATGGTAAACTAAAAGCTGGCAGGGCTTTATCATCATTTGAGTTGTATGCACTAAAGTAGTATTGGTGCTAACTTGATTATTTGCGCAAACTTAAAAACTAACCGAAAGTTCTTTTTAAAAAATATCAATAATCCTAATTGATGTAGTGGTTCGTCTCACTCAGCGGTCCAGCATTAGAGACTTGCGGTTGGCTGGACACCTTTTTAACTAATATTATGCGGAGTTGCAGGATGAAAGAATTTCGTAAGTATAGGGGATATTCCATTTGTTTACGGCGTACCAAAAGACAGGCTCCGTATTTGATCCCGGCGCTCCAGCGTGTAGCATTTTCCTTTGAAGACGCTGCGCAGATTATTGATAATCAAATAACGATTAACGAGCCGATCGAACGGGAATATCCTTGTAGTGAGGATAAAGTACCTTGTGACTAATTGGGTTGAAAAAGTTCTTTATTGCCGACGAGTATTAAATTATTAATCGAGATACCCAAAATACCCGATTAGTATAATCTGGGTATCTTTTATATCTGAGGATTACATGATAATAGACGTTTATACATATATGGCAAACCGTGCAATTACTCCGTATAAATTTTACTATACCAGAGATACCGAGTATATTATACGATCGGAGTATAATTATCGCATTGGAGTTAATAATTTGTCTGGTGGAGAGCGATTCTATGAAATCGTGAAATACTTTTCTCCGGAGCGCGAGATTGATAGATTGTTAGAGGAAGCTGAAAAAAATGAGAACAGGATGGAGGAAATCTGGGAAATATTAAAAGGATACATGCGCGTGCTGAATGAGGAAAAAAGACAAAGATTCAATGGTGGCGAGATGATTCAAATGGATATATTGCGCGATGAAACTGATTGTCTTAACCGCAAAAATCGCGATATATACAATAGGATTAAGAAAATTAGAAAAAACTTGGAGAATGACCAAAATTTAGAGGAGACAAAATTATGAAAAAGGTGATCTTTATCTGTATGCTGGTATTACTGATAGGATGCTCTGGCAAGGTGGGCGATAAGAAAAATGCAGAGTATTATTTCAAGATTACAAACGGTTGGGTCGTAAAGGAATATTACTTTGAAACTAATGAGGTATATGACAATATCCACATCTTGTATGATAAAGATGGCGAATTCTTGGCGGAAATACACCAACCGGAAAACTATTTGGTTACAATTGAAAAAAATATGAATAAAAGAGAAAGAAAGAAACAATAGAGATTATTTATGATGAATAAATTTTAGTCTATTTTACAAAAAATTGAAAAAGCGGATAAATCGTCGACAAAGGAAAAAGGGGGTAGAAAAAAAACTCCATTTAAGGTTGACAATTCTATTTAGATTTAGTACCTTCATAATGCGGCTTAAACTTGTGTGAGAAAATTGAGCAGAGTATCAGAGAAAATGGGGCAACTGATTGATAAGGTTAGGGCGAACTATACTTTCAATGGAGAAACCCCAAAGATCATCTACAATATGATTACTGAGGCAAACGGATATATGGGTTGTATACTTGAAGTAGACCGGAAATGGTTAGATGATGCATCGGTGGTCATGATCCAGCAGTCGGAGTATGCACTGGCAGAATTAAGACGTATGCTCAAAAGTAATGGCTGGATCGATCGTAATGATAACAGTCCGAGAACACTATATTATGAATACCGGGTGCGGTATAGATTTGAATGTCCGGAAGAAATATGCGAAGAATATAAAAATAAAAAGGAGTAGAATGTCAACTATTCATTTGGAATGGGACGGATTGTGGGGCTATGATTTACCGGCAGAGACAAAGAAAAATGAGATAATGAAAATGATTGAAGATTTGGAGACGAATCATCCCGAACCGAATATTAGAAAGGACACGATATTAATTTACCTTCGTGGTGTTATAGATGGTTTGGATAATGTCAATATCCAAATTATCTTAAAAAAGATTCAAGGTGTGGCGACCGGGTAAATAGATATACAGATATAATATAGAGACGAATCTTGCAAAACATTGAGGATGAGTTAACTTGTTGCCAAGATGGTAAGTTTGATAAGTATGGATACCCAATTAATATATGTAAATACTTTCCTTGTAAAAAGTATCACAAATTAAAAAGATGGGAGCCTAAATGGTAACCGGATCGCTTGTTATAGAAAAAAATGATGCAATTAAAATTGTTGTAAGTGGGGCATATAGTTCGATTGGTATAGATCGCTATATGATCTATATGACTTATAAAGAAGGTAAAAAATTTATTCCGAATTCAAAAAAGCTGTATGATAGATCGTCGATTTTAGCAGAAATAGATAATCTGAATCATAGGGTCTCGACTATCAACGGGAGCAATCCGAGAAAAAGAAAATACAGCGAGCGCAATCAATATACCTTTGAATGGAAAAATTATAAGGAGGGCTATACCTATAGAATATGGATAATTGCTGTAGATTATTTTGGAAATGTTGATAAAATGATCTTTGGCAAAGAAGATGGTTGTTTCAGGTTAAATACAGTAAAAACATTCTGCATTTATTTCGAGAAGCGAGTGGTCATTACACAACTGTTAGAGCAAAAGTAAGCGAGGAAAATTATGGAAAAATTAATTACAGAGTTTAAAGAGACAGCCAATGACGGCGATTACACCATTTCGGTTGTCGTCTTCCAGATTGAACCTGGCAAGTTAGAGGAAACGATTGAATTTCTTAGGAAGGCTGACTTTAAGTTTACCAGCATAGACGCCGATAGTATTTACGCGGAGTTTGCCGGTGATTACGATTCTGCCTGGCAGGCGATTGAGCGGATCAAGACTAGGGGCTTTGTTTGGAATAATTAAAACGCTATTAAGAAACGGAGGCTAAGTGAATATTGAACTAATTAAATTAAATGGTGTCAGGCGAAAATTATGTGAAGAAATTCAGGATAGGGTGTATTATATCAAAGTACAGTTAGGAAAAACGCCCAATGACGCAGCAGGCTACGACCTGGCAATAAAAGAAATCCGTGAAAGTCTTGATGAGATATGTGAATTGAACAAGCATCTTGCTGATGTGGAAAAGGAGCTGCATAAACATGATAAATCGTCTAACGTTACAGAATTGAAGGATAAAAGATTTACAGAAGTTAAGCTTATCAATGATGGGTTCGAATATGAATACCTATTTCATAGTGATAAAAATGATAGGATTGAAATTGAAGGCTGAATGCCTATTGCGACTGAGATGATTAAACATCCAGAGCAGATTCAAGAATACATTAATAAAGGTATATTGCGTAAAATAATTCGATAAAAGTGAGTGTAAAATAAATTACTCCGATTAAAAATTAGCGTAAAGATCACCGGATATCACTGCTACTTGGCATATTGGTCATTCATGATAGACGATAGATATAATCTTGGAGTATGGGAAAGGAAAACAAGGTGAAACTAAAGATTGATATAGTGCGGCATTGTTGCTATCTACTTGGCAACAATCCGGACGAATCGCTTGCCAATGTTAGGAAATATGACAAAATTGATAAGGATTCGGTTAAAAGAATTATTCTACTTCAGAAATTACGAGAAAAATGTAAATGCAAATTGCAATTGCAACATGTCGATATGATTCTTGCAAACATATTAAAGAAGGTGACAGATGAAACTTGCAATGGTGTCCAGTAGCCTGATGGCAAAATATAACCGGATGGACGCTGAGTTTATGATATATGTTAGCGAGAACAAAAAAGATATTGAGCATTATGAGCGGGCGTTCGACAGCAAGGTTCTCATTGATTTACTATTACAACTACCATGTTTGGCAAAAGAATGTTTGGGAAAGGTGTGTAATTCGTGCTCATTGCCAGATTATGACAGATTTATTAGGCGGTATCCATTTATAGCTGCCAGTATAGTAATGACTGATAAAAATTGTATTAACAATACGATGAAGGAAAGGATCAATTATATAAGGAGGGAATTATTTAGAGTACAGAGCGTTACTGATCAGTTGGAAAAATCAAAGCAAAACTCGGCAGAGGAGGGTAAAGATGGGGCTAAATAAAAGCAAGGGTAACATGTATGACTGGGTATCGCATACATGGTCTCCGATAATTGGATGTATGCATCAGTGTAGTTACTGCTATGTTCGGTCTTATCGGGATTTGCCAGTAGAGCCGACGCTCAGAGTAAACGATTTCCCTAACCTAGGGGTTGGGCGTACAATTTTTGTCGGGCATCAGTGCGATATGTTTAGTGAAAATACACCTGCAGCATGGGTGCAAGCGGTATATCGGCATTGTTTAAAATATCCAAATAATAAGTATGTATTTCAGACAAAGAATCCGATTAAATTAGTTAATGATTTTGGTGAATTGCCAACTAACTTCATGATTGGTACAACTATTGAAACCAACAGGAAAGTATTATTAGAACAGTTTTCACGGGCGCCGGCGCCAGAAGAACGTGCTATAGGGTTATCTATGATACATGGTAAGAAATTTGTTACCGTTGAGCCAATTATGATATTTGACTTGCATGAATTTGTTGACTTGCTAAAGGTGGCTAATCCGGATTGGATAAATATTGGCGCAGATAGTAAAGGACATTGCCTTCCAGAACCTACAATGAAAGAGATAAGAGAACTGATCAATGAACTTAATATTGCTGGGATACGGATCTTAGAGAAGATGAATCTTGGTAGATTAATATGATTAGGGATTATCATTATTACATTTAAGCATGTCTATTAGAGGGATGGCCAATATGCCTGTTTTTGGAGAGCATTCCCCAGCTGGAAATGAATGACGTTGGCCGACATTCCGGTGTGTGGCCTGAGTTGGCGGATAGGTATGCTTGATGCAAATCTTTGTTATTTTATAGTATATGAGGAATAGAGTATTAATTTTTTTTAAAATATAGGAGATTAAGCAATATGATACAAATTTAAAAAACAGACCAAAATAAGTGTCCGCCTGGTGGGCATCGACGAGATTAGACTCTTTAACTGAAAGGATAAAATGGTAGCATCAGACCTGATCCGAGAGTTTATAAGGAAGACAAATGACGAAAACAAACCGCCGACTGTCTTTATTTCCAGAAAATGGTATGAAGCGTTGCTGGTCGAGCTCGTTCTCGATCCTAATGAACAACATGAGATCAGAATCGATGGCACGCTGATTAAGTCCGAGGATGATAGCGCTTTAAGTAAACTCATAAATGGTAAAACGAACACTGGCTGGGAAGTAAAAAGTCCAACATAAAAGTATTTGGGGCGGGCATGCCCGCCCATTTCTTTTAGATTAACCAAACATAGAGTGAGATGAATATTATGAGAAACAAGGAAGATGAAAACATGAGTTATGGAAAATATCTAAAAACCATTCAAATTGGTTCGATAGTTGAAATCTATGACGAAAGAAATGGGTTGATGAAAATGACAGTTACGGATATAGATAGGAGTACAATATCCTGTGATAATATTACGTTCAGTAGAAGGACGGGCGACCAGGCTACTGCATATAGTCATCGTAGTGAACGCTCCTCGACGCAAGCATCGAGGCATCTATCCGCTGAACAGCGGAAGAGACTGCATTCCCAGTCTCAAAATATTTAAGGACGCATTATGATCTCGATTCATAACAAGACCACAGGAAGGACAACGGTAAACACGGTCAGACAATTCAAGTTTGTGCCGATGACCGCATCGAGAGCATATCTGCGAAGTATAGGCAGGATTAACTTGAATGCAATGAGAACCAGCATATTCTGCTTTATATTTCAAACATTCAAGAAACATTCGCCAAGCCGCATCGCCAATACTTTTATTCATAGAACGAAAATTATCTTTTTTCATATTGTTAATAGACAAATTTTCAATACATATACTATTGAATCTATTAACAAGTTTACGGGATTCCTGATGAGCAAAATTATGACGTTGATTATTAATTTTTTCGTGAACATGCGCAACTACTTTACGGGCTTTCATTCTTTTTTTAGAGCCTTTTTCCTGAGCAGAAAGTTTGCGTTGTGCTTTAGCCAGAATTTTCTCAGAAGCCTTAAAAAAGCGAGGATTTTTTATCTTTTCACCATTGGAAAGAGTAGCAAAATTCTCAATTCCCAGATCAATTCCAACAGCAGGATTTACAGGCTTTTCAACTGGTTTAAAATCAATATCACAGGCAAAAGATATAAACCATTTATCAGTTGGTTTTCGCCTAATAGTACATGTCTTAATAGTTCCTTCAGTCGGTCTATGAAAATTAACTTTAACATTTCCTATCTTAGAAAGATTTATGTATTTATCAAAAACTTTATAGCCAGATTGTGGAAAGGTAAAACTATCATAACGATTTTTCCCTCTGAATCTTGGATAGCCAGGATTATCGCCTGCTTTAATCCTGCGAAAGAAAGCCTTAAAAGCAAGGTCAATTCTTGTAGCAACATTTTGAAGTACTTGGCTGTGAATATTATTAAGAAATGGATTGGTTACTTTAAGAGATTTAAAAGTATTGCATTGGTCAAAACAAGAAATAGATTTCTTTTCAGTTTCCCAAAGTGTTTTACGCTGTTCAAGAAGATGATTATACAACCAACGGCAACCGTCAAGCGTTTGTTTAAGAGAATTAATTTGCTTTCGGGTGGGATACATTCTATATTGAAAAGTCATTCTCATGTTTATATATTACAAAATATTTGCTTAAACGTCAAGAATTATTTTAAGAAATGGCAATTCATCCCCACCGCAAGCGGATGGGGTATTCTTGCTAAAATCCATAACGTGGGAGGATAGATGTCTTGTAATGATACAGTAGAATTAAGGTTTGAGGGAATTGATGATTTTAATAGGCCAGTATTCAAAGACAAGAGTAATAATCGCTATGGTTCGACCAATATCCTTTTTGATTATGGGGTAACTGGAAGCGAGGTATTGAAAAAAGTATCTGAAAAAGATATCTTATATTTTGGAAGAAGTTTTGGGTGCGAACCAGATGGAAGTAAAATAAACCCCAATAAAATCAGGTTAATTGTATAAATTTAAAGGAGATGTAAAATGCAATTATTAACAAAAGAAATCTTGGAAAGATTCGAGAAGCAAGGCGATACGTCAGAGAAAAGTCCATCGGATATTAAGATTATCGCTAAATATTTTAACCCATGTGGTGTTGGTACGTGGTATACGTATGAATACGATCCAAAGGATAAGATATTTACGTGCTATGCGATTCTTGTTTCCCCGGAATTTGCCGAGTGCGGTTCGGTATCGTTAGATGAATTAGAATCGATTAAACTACCATTCGGTCTTGGTATTGAACGAGATCTGCATTATGGTTATAATCATACATTACAAGAGGTAATGGATGAGGTTGATCGATGACCAAGTGATTGTAATAAGTAAGCTACGAGAGGTAATGGACGATGAACTTAAAAGTTGATGGCTGGAATAATTTCTGCAGAGTATTTCAATTACCAGACGGGTATCCCAGGGGATACTGCTTTGGTGGTGGAATATCGGTAAATTTTATAATGGTTGATTGGTTTTACCCGGTACCGAGTGTTTCAATGTCTTCTATATCGAAGGAAGATTGGCGTAAAAAGGTTGGTGAGATTGTGCCAGAAATGATAGAGTATGATACTCTATATGATAGTTTGTGTTACAATATAAGGCAAAAGGTTTATTACAGGTCGGAAAAAAAGTATCTGGTAATATGTGATTTTGGAGCGAGTTTCATTATTACTGGCGAACCGGAAGATGATAAAAATCAGTAAACATAAAAATGGAGAAAACGATAGGTATTATGGAGGAAACGATGGGTATTAATAATATGCGTAAGATAATGTGTCGATATAAAGAGATCGATAGTAGCAAGTAGCTTGGAGGACAAATAGTTGATATGAAAAAGACAAGTAATAATGGCCACTTTACAGATACTATGGTTAAGCGATTTGTAAAAATGTTTCAATGCGATACGGCAAGAATTACAACCGCTTGCGACACTCACTATCTGATTCTCGGGTGGTTCAAGAACACCAAAACAGAGCGCGAGGCTGGGCGCGAGATAGGTCAATGGTATAAAGATGGAATTCTGATTGATTTTGAGTATGTCCATGAAGAAGTTGTAGCGCATGGAGAAACATACGACGAATTGCTTGCCGACGCAAAACATTACAAAAAACTCTGTAAGATGAAATGGGGCGACTATTTTAAAAAAAGAACTTGGTGCAAGTAAGGAAACGGTTGATGCGCTAAAAGCGCAGGGCTTGTGAAACGCCTAACGATAAGCATGATGCACGGCGTGGCAGACAGTAAAATTATAAACCAGACAACGGCGGTAGCCGTTGCTCTCAATGCGCTGGTTATACCGGCAAGGAGCAAGAAATGAAACTTAGAAGATTGATTTGGATTTATATCAAACACTGGTTCGCAAGGTTTGAATCAGAGTATGAGCATAAGCCAAGATTCATTCCCTGTCAGGGGTGTAAGTGTGATTTAAAACTGTGGAAAGAACTTCGCTCCGAAAGAAAAGGAAGGGTATAGCGGCAAGGCTCACCCACGCCGATAATAACTATAAGATGAAAGGATATTCAAATGACTACAAAAAACTCGAAAAAGGATGAAACTCCAACAGCTCAAGGCGTTAATGTGCAGCCAGTGGTTAGTGCACAAAAAGTCTTTTGTAAAAATTGCAGGTATGAGGACTTACCCTTTCACCAGTGTAACAAACTAATTAAAAAAGCAGTTTTTAATTAGTTTTCAACGATTAAAGTTGAAAGTAGCATATACGCACAGCCGCTGAAGCAAAATCGTACTGGAGACTGTAGCTATTATGAACCTAAAAAATGGTATCAGAAAATATTTGCGCACTAACGACAGGTGTGATCTGCCCAATAACTATAAACAATGCCAACATGGAACAGCTCTAAGGGTTGGTTCTATGCTAAGGGTTAACTGAAGGTGATATATGTGGTTATTAATTGATGATACAAGAAGTTTAAATGTTGATGCAATAGCGCGAAACGCTAAATCAGCAAAGGAATTGTTATCCCTGATGTGTTGGGATCATGTTTGTTTTGATTACGACCTTGGAGAAGATGAATCTGGATATGATGTATTAAAATGGGCAATTCAATCTTGCTATTTAGATAATATTCATCATGTTCAGTTGGTTACGGGTAATACAGTTGGCAGAGAGAGGATGAAAAACATTCTTGAGGATAATGGATATTTAACAAAAGATGGGTGCAATTTTAACAGAAAATTAAAAGAGTATTAAATGGATAAAAATAGAAAACGAGAATTAAAAAATAGAGTTTACTAAAGTTGGCGCTTGGGTACGATTAAATTGGGAGATTTTGTAATGAAAGAAAAATATATCTGTACTAAATGTGGTCAAAAGTTTTATGAAAAACCGATAGAACATGGAAAAATGTCAATAAGATTTTTTGGTGGAAAATCCAAGCCCAAGAAAACATGTAATGGAAAAATTGTGAAAACTAAACTTATACCTAAAGGTGAGATATGACAGACAAGAAGAAAGCTAAACAGCCAGGTAACGGCTACCGCCGATGTCTGGATACTATAGTTAGTACGGTTAATGAATGCATCCAAAGAAATCCAAATAAAAATACAAATGGGCTGTGGGTTGATCTGAGAGTATCGGATGCACTTACCATTATTGCAGAGTTAAAAGAATATAGTGAGTTATTCAGGCTTCAGAAAAGTCGTCTTGATAGTGCAGCGAAGTACTGGCAGGTAATGACCGGGCAAAAAGATTCATTTCCGGATTTAGGCGAACTATTGGATTTTTTAATGAATCGGATTACATTGCTCGAGACGAAATTAGGAGATTTGTTAATGCAAAAATTAAGATCTATCGATGTAGGTTTTAATCCGCAACCAGGAGACAAAAGCGCGGTTGGTGTTGAGGAATCAGTTAACTTGCGCCAAGAAATTTGGAATAAGATAAATGAGTTTGTAAGAAACAACCTAGGTACATTACCTAATAGTTTAATAATTAGCTCAGATATAAACGTTAAATTACTTAAAGAATGCGAATTAATATCAAGACTAGAAATAATTAACACTGGGCAGTATATGGGAATGGAAATAAGCGTATTGGCTGATTGTAAAAAAGAAAAAATTATAAAAGTAGCTAAGCTATCAATCTAAATGCTAAGAGGGGAGACTATATTGGTGATAAAAACCCACAACATGAATATTTATATGATGAGCCAGATATTGACGGGGTGTTTTGTTACCACATATATGAGAAAAGAGGCTAACAATAAGTATCAGTAATGAATCACTTGACAAATAGCATTTAATAGATTATATTAGCATTATGAAAACACTAAAAGATTACGCAAAAGACCATGGGATTAAATATAG
>Ga0265293_10012736_pt1 | contig 11081 bp, 12 predicted proteins | sample Munlanlewell138R_FD_192505 | JGI IMG/M metagenome (GOLD analysis project Ga0265293, IMG submission 192505) | Leachate microbial communities from a municipal landfill in Southern Ontario, Canada - Leachate well 138R | ecosystem: Engineered > Solid waste > Landfill > Unclassified | place: Canada... | reverse complement strand
GTGTATTCCTCAAACGGTTCCACGATAGGGGCAGATAGTCAGATAAGAGAGAGCAACAAGCCTTCCGTGGAAGCGCTTCCACGTATAGTACAGCACACCTTTTGCTATTTGTCAAACAGTTTTTGCAGGGAATTTATAAAAAACGCAGGGAATTCCCACTCCACCATGATTCACGCAAGAGATGAAGAGGATTGATGATCAGCAAACCATCAAGAAAGACCAGAAGATTGCAATACAAGACACCACATCTACTCTACAGCAGGGTACACAGACTCCTGAACTCTCTTAGCAATATTCAAATAGACAAAGCATTGATATCTCTTCTCTTCTTGCTCGAGTATTGCTATCATTGTGGTAGGAGTTTTCTACCATGCGTATAGGATCCATCATCTTGATAGCTGTATTCGCGCTTTTGATGCTCACTCTTGCCGCATGCGCACGGAAAACCACGCCCAAGGAGGCAATCATGTCCACACCAGAAGAGGGGCGCTTTGTCTTTGTGCCCATCGATCGTAATATTCTTTCCCCGCTGAGCGCAAGCGAGGCGGCCGTCATCATCCATAAGGGAACCGAACGCCCGTTCACCGGTGCCTATACCGACAGCGAGGAGGTTGGCACGTACTACTGCCGGTGGTGTGATGCTCCCCTCTACCGCTCGGATGACAAGTTTCACTCAAGCTGCGGCTGGCCAAGCTTCGATGATGAGATCGCCGGTGCCGTCGAGCGCCACCGCGACGCCGATGGGATGCGCACAGAGATTGTCTGTGCCACCTGCGGTGCCCACCTCGGCCACGTCTTTGAAGGAGAGCGCTTCACCGATAAGAATATCCGCCACTGCGTCAACTCAATCTCGCTGGTCTTCCGTGAGGGACCGCCGGTAGCAGTTGCAACCTTCGCCGGAGGGTGTTTCTGGGGGGTCGAGCACCTCTTTGAATCCCTCAATGGCGTCTACTCAGCAGTCTCCGGCTATACAGGCGGGACAACGGAACACCCGACCTACCAACAGGTGCTCACCCACACCACCGGTCATCTGGAGGCGGTCCAAGTCTTCTACAACCCGTTGACGATTACCTACGAGGAGTTGGCGCGCTACTTCTTCGAGATCCACGACCCGACACAGACCAACGGGCAGGGCCCCGACATCGGCAATCAATACCTCTCAGCGATCTTCTATCGCAGCCGCAGCGAGTTCGATACTGCTGTCAAGCTCATCAACATCCTGGAGGAAAAGGGCTACAAGATCGCCACCACACTCCGTCCCGCCACCCCCTTCTGGGATGCGGAGGAGTACCACCAGGACTACTATGAAAAGACAGGCGGTGTGCCGTACTGCCACACCTACACCAAGCGCTTCTAATCAGCCTGTCTCGATAGACAAACCAACAAAGAACGCAGGCCATCACACCCAAGCTGCTCTACCATTTTGGTAGAACGGATGTGATGGTACCTGCTTTCCTACTATATGCATCAATCTGGTGTTGGTTTTACGACATAGGTCCTTCCGGCAAGTGGACCTTGACCCGTGATGCGCACGGTCAGCTTTGGTTCCTTGTGGAAGAGGGTGATGGTGATATCATAGACTGGATTTTCATCATCATCTATGTGATATGTCCCTGAGATGGTGTTTCCTGTCGTTGATGAAACAACCACATAGTATATTTTTGAAATACCCATACCAACGAGCTGGTTGATATCCATTGTGCCTAGACCTGTTTCAGGGTCAAGAAGGAACGAAATCCAAGGCTCTGTACTGGTCCCTTCTCCCCATTCGGTAGCTATATCGCAGGCTTCAAGCGGTGTTATGGCCCTACCCGCTTCACTGTCACACCCCACCAACAGCAACAAACCAAGAATCAGAAGCACCAGTACCCCTTTTTTCCTCATGCTTACATTCCTCACTGTTGTAATTGTTTTGCTGAGTTCAGTATAGATGATGAATGAGTAAATGCAAGCACGAAAACTGGATAGGTGTTCGGCAGGTCTCTTTTCTGCTCTCAAGCGCTGTTAACGCGGCAGCACATCCGCGCTGATGGCGCACCGGGTGATAACGTAGGACCCCTTCTTCAGTGGTGTGGGTACTTGGGCTTCGCTGAAGACCAAGTCGAGATGCCCCATCTCGGTGCCGACGGTGGCAACGATGCAGGCGCTGTCGCCGAAGCCATGGCTGCGCTTCTTTACGGCTATCACCGGGGCGGCGATGAGGACGAGGGTCTCGCCTTGGGCAAAGAGCTTCTTCTCTTCTTCTCCAATGCTCTCGTCTCGGCTCATGATGAAGTTGTACGGCAGGATCTTCTTGTCCTCGATCTGCATCCCGTCCTCGGTCGCCTCCTCATAGGCACTGCGGCTGTCATAGATGTCGAGGGCCTGGACGAAGGCGCAGACCTGTAATTCCAGGACGGTCTCCTCGTCGAAGTGCTCCAGCGTCGCCGCATGAACGATGGTGGCGATGAAGGCGCTCCGCTCACTCTTGCTGGTCAAGAGCAACGTGATGGAGAGTGGTTCTTGCTCCCCGACGCGTAGAAGCGGTTTCGCTTCCCAGATGCTGCGCCCCTGCATGTGCATGTCGATGCCGACAATCTCATCATCGACGATGCGAAAAATGATGGCCAGTCCGCTGTCCAGCACCTTGGTTCGGTAGAGGCCACCGTGGGCCTCCGTCTCAGTCGCCTCGCCGTACCAGATGCGAAGCTGCGTCTCATCGATCCCGCCATCCACCACCAAGGCATCGAGACCAGTATTGGAAACATAGAGTGCCATACCATCCTCCAGGGGGCCACTGTAGCACAAACCACCTTGCAGGAAAACAGGGAAACAATTATCGTGTTGCCATGGAACGCTCACTCACCTTCACGCTGGGTTGCCACGATGGTCTGCCGATCTTCATCGGCTACTTTCCCACCGCCATCGCCTTCGGCCTCGTCTGCCGCGACTTGGGCCTCAGGGCCTGGCAGGCAATCCTCTTTTCGGTGAGCAACTTCGCCGGAAGCGGCCAGTTCCTCGCCGCCAGCCTGATGGGCAGCGGTGCGCTGCTCGCCGAGCTCGTTATCAGCGTCTGGCTCATCAACATGCGCTACGTGTTCATGGGCGCCGAGCTCGCCCGCAAGCTCGATCCACATCTCAAGGGGTGGCAGCGCCCGCTCATCGCCTTCGGGACGACCGACGAGGTCTTCAGTGTTGCCGTCCTCAACCCCAGCCCCCTGCCCGCCCCCTACCTCTTCGGCCTGCAGGCTACCTCCTACCTCGGGTGGGTCGGCGGTACGGCCGTGGGCTTTCTCATCGGCATGGTGCTGCCCCCACTGCTCCAGCTAGCTGTCGGGGTGACCCTCTATGCCCTCTTCACCGTCCTCTTGACCCAACAGGTACGCCAAAAGGGAGTGATAGCCCTCGCCATCGCCGCACTCAGTGCAACGATCCATACCGTTCTCACTATCGTTGTCGGTATGCCGGTAGGATGGTCATTTGTCATCTCAATGCTCAGCGCCACGTTCGTCGGTGCGTGGATTGTCGATGAGGAGGTTGGCCGATGAACGCCACTGTTGCAATCTTGGCAAGCGCACTGGCAACCTTCGCGGTACGTCTGCTCCCCTACTACGCCGCCTGGCTCTCCCGCCTCCCGCGCTTTCTTGCCAAGAGCCTGCGCCTGCTCCCCATCGCAGCCCTCGGTCCGTTGATCTTCCCGGGCGTAATCCTCGACTACCCCGACCGTTGGTGGGCAGGCCTTGGCGGCATCGCCATCGCCTCCCTCTTCGCCTGGCGCAAGAACGGGATGATCATCCCGATCTTGCTCTCAATTGCCATCACCTGGGCACTCCTTGCCCTGTAGGAGGAGACCATGTTCGACGTTCATCGCCACATCAGCAGTGACGGATTCTGTGACCAAAATGCCCTCTATGCCACCAGCCGTGTCAGTGAGTGGGATCAGGTGGCAGCGGGAGAGGCTGTGCTCTCCATCGGTGCGCTGGGCAGCGAGAAGCTGCCCAATGTCGATCTTGTCTATGACCGGCTCAAGCAGCATCCAAAGCTCCAGATCGGGGAGGTGGGCCTCGATCGCCGCTTTGACGACTTCGACGACCAACGCGCGTTTCTCGAGGATATGCTGATGATGGGCTTTGCCCTTGACCGCAGCGTGAGCATCCACTGCGTCTGGGCCGATGGAGAGCTACTGCAAGTCCTCAAGGACCACAAAGGCCACTTGCCGGTCGTCCTCTGGCACGGATGCACCGCGAGCCGGGAGAGTCGGATGAAGGCGGCACGGATGGGGGTCATACTCTCCTATGGACCGCGGATCTATGAGAGCAAGATTGCCAAGGAGGGAGCCGGCTTGATCGCAACCCCCTGGGCGTTGGAGAGCGACTGGGAGGGGCCAGAAGCCGACTACCTCCCCTTTTTAGAGCAACATGTCGCATCATTTGGACGCCTGGTCGGCCTTGATGTGGCGCAGGTGGTGGAGCACAACGATGGGTTACGAACAATTCTTACGGATCAGCAGACTCCTTGGGGATGAGGCGGTCGCCACCTTGCATGAGAAGCGGGTGGTCCTCGTCGGCCTGGGGGCGGTAGGCGGCATGTGCCTGGAGAGCCTGGCGCGCAGCGGCGTCGGGTGGATCCGTATCGTTGACTTTGACACCATCGGCATCACCAACATCAACCGCCAGATCCTCGCTACCCACCAGACGGTGGGCTTGAGCAAGGCCAGTGTGGCCGAAGAGCGTATCAAGGCCATCAACCCCGAATGTACGGTGGAGGTGCTCCCCCTCTTCGTCAACAATGATTCGGTATCAGAGATCCTTGAAGGACCCATCGACCTGGTCATCGACGCCATAGACTCACTGAACCCCAAGTGTGCGCTGCTGGAGGCTGCGTACAAACAACAGATCCCGGTCATCAGCAGCATGGGGGCAGCTCTGAGGCGCGATCCATTTCTGGTGCGCAAAGCTGATTTGATGGAGAGCTGGGGGTGTCCGCTGGCGCGTGCGGTACGCGCCAAGCTGAAACGGCGCGGCGTGGGACGGGGCATCGAGGTGATCTTCAGCGCCGAAGAGGTTCGCTACACCTACAAGAGCGCAGATGAAGAGGAGCATGCCGACTTCAACGAGCAGATCAGCGACCAAGGCAGGAGGCGCAATGTGCTCGGCAGCCTGCCCACCGTCACCGCGGTCTTTGGCCAACACCTCGCCCATCTGGCACTGGCAACACTCTTGGATGGCGAAATCCTTAGCGGGGTCGAGGCGTTCAACCCCGCTACCGGTCGGTAAAGCTCATCGGTATGAAGTACTCGCTTCGGTGGAAGTCCGGCGCTGAGGTCATGATCTCGGCAGCGGCCAGATAGTGGGGCTCATCGAGCTTGTCGCCACACTTATAGAAGTTGCCGAGCAGGCGCACATCCTCCATCCGTTCATCGCCCTTCATCAGGCCCAGAGCCACCAGATCAAGCTCCAAATCCGCTCTCCAGCGACTTCTTGCATTTGAGTTCTCCAGAATCGTGATGGTGAGCGGGATGGTCTGTATAAACTCAACCGGATAGTGCTGGCGGTTGCATCGCGATGTGCCACGAGCTACGAGCATCTTCGTCGAAGCGGAGCACTCGACGTTGACATACTCATCCGCACCTTCACGCTGCAAGAACACTTCGACACAACTGTCCTCCCACACCGCTTGGTTGTGCTCGCTCGTCATACGCCTCAACTGAGGTTCTGACACCATGAAGCGAACAAAAAGGGTATTACCCTCCCAACGAAGGCGCACACTCGCCTCGGCACCACCGCCCTCACCCCACAGTGGGATGAGCAGTATGGGGAGGATTGCATCCATGTTCTTCTGTCCGATGTGAATTATCTCTGCACTCATGCCCATGAGTATAGACAAGAGCCGGTGTCGCACCAAGCCCTCTGAAGCAAACACATCGCTCTTTGCTCTTAGAGGGTATCACACACACAGGAGAAATCCATGAAGATCACCCGATTCACTCTCATCGTGCTGGCAACCCTCGCCCTGGTCCTCACCAGCTGCCAGGAGTCTGGCGAAGAGCCCTTCGACGGGGCGCTGCTCCGTCTCCAGCTCACCTCGCCACGCTTCTCCCATCGTGCCCTCATCCCCACCGCCGAAGCGCTTGTTGTCGACCACTTCATCATCACGGCAACCGGGCCCGACAACCAGCAGTTGGAGGTCTCCTCGTGCGAGGACACTGTCGAGATCGGCAACCTCCTCATCGGATGGTGGACCATCGAGGCGACAGCGTACAACAGCAGTGGTGTCGCCCTCGTTGCCGGCAGCGTCAGAACACTGCTTAGCAGGCAGACCACCACAGCCACGTTGGAGCTCACCGACCTGGTGGGAAGCGGCACCCTCTCGGTGTCGGTCTCGTGGGACATCGACCAGGTTGGCGACGATGTGGCCCTTGAGGCGCTGCTCTTCGATCAGGGGATGGAGAGTGTCACGCTCCAGGAGCCAAGTCTCGACAAAGCAACGGGGACAGCGACCATCGGCGCAACGCTTCCTGCCGGCTCGTACCTGCTCAAGGTCCAGTTGCTCAGCCAGGACGTGGTGGTCAGCGGCGCCAGCGAAGCGGTCAGAATCATCGATGGGGTCACCAGCAGTGGGAATCTTGAGTTGGTCATCGGAGACCTCTCCTCCGCCTATACGCTGACGGTGGTCAACAAGACCGGCCTGCCCATCGAGGGGAGTGTGCAGACGACCGATGAGAGCTATGAAGCCGGCGATACCGTGACGATGGTCTATGAAGCGGTCAGCCTGCCCGAAGGTGTCTCACTCGAGGAGCTCACCATCACATGGTACTGTGAGGGAGAGGAGGTGCATACCGGATCGAATATCTACGTGTCAACGCCTGCTGCCGGCGTCCATCGCTACGATGTGATCGTCAACCACACCACGCTCGGCAGCCTGGGCTCGACATCACTCCTCTTTTCCATGCCCCTCGGCACCAAAGGCAGCCAGTAGCGTCTCCCCCATCGGTGTGGGGCGCAAGGTCTGTGCGTCGATCGAGCCCACCTTCACTTTCATCACACAGAGGACCTCGCCTGAGCGCTTCACCGTCTGGCGGAAGGTCAAGGAGAAGCGCTTGATCGACTCGGTCACCGTCTCTACCTCCAAGAGGTCGTCGAGGTAGGCGGGGCTCTGGTAGTCGGCAGTGATCGACTTGACGACGAAGACGAGGCCGAGTGACTCGAAGAGCTTCCCGTCACTTCCTTCGAGACGGTTGGAATTGGCAATCTGGCGCAGCATCTCGGTGCGGGCGTGTTCAGCGAAGTCGAGGTAGCGGGCATGGTAGACGATGCCGCCGCAATCGGTGTCGCTGTAGTAGACGCGTTGGTGGTAGGTGTGCATCATACCACCACCGGTGCACCGTCGAAGCGGAGCGTGGCGACGTAGTCGTCGTAGGTCTGTGCCCGTCTAATCATATCAACCGATCCGTCGCGGCGCAGCAGGTACTCGGCGCTACGCAGCTTGGCATTGTAGTTGAAGCCCATGGCGTGGCCGTGGGCCCCACTGTCATGGATCACCACCACATCACCCTCCTCTACCTTCGGCAGCAGGCGGTCGATGGCGAACTTGTCGTTGTTCTCGCACAGCGAGCCGGTAACGTCATACCGGTGGTCGGCTTTCTCCTTGTCCTTGCCCAGCACGGTGATATGGTGGTAGGAGCCATAGAGGGCCGGCCTCATCAAGTCGGCCATGCTGGCATCGAGACCGACGTACTCCTTGTACTTGCTGGTGACGTGGAGCACCTCGCTGACCAGATAGCCGTAGGGCCCGGTGATGACGCGCCCACACTCAAAGAAAATCTTCAGTGGATCGAGACCGCTCCCCTTGATGATCTCATCGTAGAGGGCCCGCATCGCCGTGGAGACCGCACCCAGGTCCATCGCCTTATCTTCAGGCTTGTAGGGGATGCCGATGCCCCCGCCCATGTCGATGAAGTCGATGCGCACCCCTGCCTCCTCCTTGATCCTCACCGAGAGGTTGAAGAGCATCCGCGCCGTCTCGACGATGTAGGAGCCGTCAAGCTCGTTGCTGGCCACCATGGTGTGCAGCCCGAAGCGCTCCACCCCCTTCGCCTTGGCTATCTTGTAGCAGTCGATGATCTGGGCGCTGGTCACCCCGTATTTGGCTTCGACGGGGTTTCCGATGATGGCGTTGCCGGTTCGCTCCGGGCCGGGGTTGTAGCGGAAGCTGATCGTCTTTGGGAAGGTCCCGAGCGCCTTCTCGAGGGCGGCGATGTGGGTAATATCGTCAAGGTTGATGATCGCCCCCATCTCATAGGCGGCGCGAAACTCGTCAGCGGGCGTATCGTTGGAGCTGAGCATGATCCGCTCTCCGGTGATCCCGCATGCCTTGCTGATCCGGAGCTCGGGGAGGCTTGAACAATCGGTGCCGAACCCCTCCTCGCCCAAGAGCTTGATGATCGTCGGATTGGGACACGCCTTGACGGCAAAGTAGTTGGTGAAGCCCGGTGCCCAGCTGAAGTGGTGCTTGAAGGCGCGGGCATTTTCTATGATCGCCCCCTCATCGTAGAGGTAGAATGGGGTGTCAAGCTTGTGGGCAAGCTCAAGCAGCTCTCCGTGGCCCAACGGCAGTCTCATCTCTCTCATATGCCTGCGTGCTCCTTTACACTCTCGATCGCCCGTTCGATATCCTCACGGTGTCCGTAGGAGGAGAAGCGGACGAAGTTTTTTCCAGCCGGGCCAAAGCCGCCGCCCGGGGTAACCACCACATGGCAGCGCTCCAACAGCAGATCGAAGAACTCCCAACTGTCCATGCCACCGGGAGTCTTGGCCCAGATATAGGGACTGTTGGTCCCCCCGTAGACGGTGAGGCCCAAGCTGGTCAGCCCGTCACGAATGATCTTGGCATTGCCCAGGTAGTACTCCACCAGCGCCCGGCTCTCCTCGTACCCCTCGTTGAAGAGGGCGGCGTAGCCGCCGCTTTGGCTGATGTTACTCGCCCCGTTGAAGAAGGTACATTGGCGACGGTTCCACAGCCCATTGAGGATACCCGCCTCGGCATTCTCGCAGACAAGCTGGTGGGGCACGATCGTCCAGCCGAGGCGTACACCGGTGAACCCGCTGAACTTGGAGAAGCTGGAGATCTCGATGGCACACTCCTTTGCCCCTTCCACCTCGTAGATTGAACGGGGGTACCCCTCCTCTGTGATGTACTCGCTGTAGGCGCTATCGTAGATGATGACCGCCTTGTTGGCGATGGCATAGTCGACAAACGCCTTGACCTCCCGGTGGTTTGCCACCGCCCCGGTGGGGTTGTTGGGGTTGCAGAGGTAGATGAGGTCGACCTTCTCATTCGGGGGGGTGGGGATGAAGTTGCCCTCCTCACTGGTGGTGAGGTACACAAAGCCGTCGTACTGGCCGCGCTCAGTGTTGTAGAAGCCACTGCGCCCACCGACGACGTTGGAGTCGACGTAGACGGGATAGGCTGGGTCCTGGACGGCGACGATGTTCTCCTCACCAAAAATTTGTTGGATGTTCGCTGCGTCGCTCTTGGCCCCGTCACTGATGAAGAACTCGGTACTCTCGAGGGTGACCCCCCACCTCTTGTAGTATTCGACCATCGCCTCGCGCAGGTACGTATCGCCCTGCTCATCACCATACCCGGTGTAGGTGCGTCGGTCGCCGAGCTTGTCGATCTTCTCCTTCATCGCCGCACGCACCGCTTGCGGGAGCGCTTCGGTGGTGTTGCCGATACCCAGGCGCATCACGTTCAGGGTGGGGTTCCTCTTCTGCCACAGCGCCGTGCGGCGGGCAATCTCAGGAAAGAGGTACCCACTGGCCAGCTTGTTGAAGTTCGCGTTGATCGTTGCCATCGAAATAGGTCTCCTTGGGCAGGGGATCCGGCCCTGCTTTGCAATGGGCAAAGGTTAGCAGAATGCAACAATTGTGTCCATAGCATAACAGTTTGTTTTTCCTGTAACAAACCTTACTACACTCTCTTTTTCTTGTCCCTTCGATCACGTTCGGCTTTGGCCCGCATGAAGTCGGCGATGCTGCCTCCCGAGGAGGGGGTCTCCTCGACGAGGTGCGGTGAGCTGTGCGCGCTCTTCCATCCACCGTGATCCGACACTCTTGCCTGCCCTGCTCGCTCATCCCGGCGCTGCCGCTTGCTCGGGCGCACCACTTCGATGACCGTCTCCCATCGGTAGGGAAGTTCTGCTTCAGCGGTTGCCTTCTTTCTGACCACCACCCGTTTCTTCTCCTCATCACCTCCCCGTTCAACCTGCTTGACGACCACCCGCTTCTTCGGTGCGATCACTGGAGGCTCGACAAAGATCCGCTTCTTGATCTCACGCTCCTCGTATGCACAGGAGAGGCGCTGGCAGATGTAGTGGTTCTGTCCCAGCTGGTCGAGGACCCTCATCATCGGGCCTTGGCAGTGGGGACAGCGCTTTGAATCGATGAACGTGGGACTGAAGACCTCCCCGCTCGCCTTCACCAGATTGACCAGAGAACGGGTGTTCTCCTTGATATCGGCGATGAAGCGACTGCTCTCCTCCTTGCCGTCGGCGATCTGGGCAAGGCGCTCTTCCCAACGGCCGGTGAGCTCGACGCTGCGCAGCTCTTCAGGCACCAGGCGCACCAGCTCCCGCCCCTTGGCGGTGGGGACCAGCTCCTTTCCCACCCGCTCGATGTAGTGGTTCTGGATGAGTTTCTCAATGATGTCGGCGCGGGTCGCCGGCGTCCCGATGCCCCCGCCCATCCGCCGCTTGAGTGCAAGGTCTTCGACAAGACGTCCGGCGTGCTCCATCGCCGAGAGCAACGTCGCCTCCGTGTACCGCAATGGCCCGGTGGTGGCCATGCGGCGGCTCTTTGTCGCTACGATGGTGAGCCGATCGCCTTCGGTGAGGGTAAGCAGGTGGGCACTGCCTGACTCCTCATCGAGGCCAGGGTCTCCAGCGGCGCTGCGCTTGCCGATGAGTGAGGCGACTGAACGCCACCCCTCCTCAATCGGGACGGTGAGGCGTGCCTTGAACCGATGCTCCTCCACTTCGATGGTGACGGTGGTCGTCTGGTAGCGGTAATCGCCGCTGAGCACCTCCAAGAAACGCAGTACGA
>Ga0265293_10012735_pt1 | contig 11082 bp, 15 predicted proteins | sample Munlanlewell138R_FD_192505 | JGI IMG/M metagenome (GOLD analysis project Ga0265293, IMG submission 192505) | Leachate microbial communities from a municipal landfill in Southern Ontario, Canada - Leachate well 138R | ecosystem: Engineered > Solid waste > Landfill > Unclassified | place: Canada... | reverse complement strand
TTTTAGGAGTGGAGATAGATGAATGACAAAATCATTTTGATAGGGGTACTGGCTGTTTCTATAACTTTTGCACTGGAGAGTTTACGAAAGCTATGGAAAGAACGCGCAGATCTAGCAGAAGAAAAGGTAGACAGAATAATAGCTGAGTTGAACGATCTACCAGTCTACCGGGCATATCAGACAGAATTTTGCAGAGAGCCACTGATTAAGACCTGGATCCGCTGTTCAGGTCCGGAAGCGATCGCCTGGATGAGCGACTGGATCTATATCGTAAACATGGCGGCTTATGGCGCTGATAGAGAACCAGCCTGGCGGTTGATGATGGTCGATTATCTGGGTCAGGAAGAGGTTGAAAAGGCAGCCAGAGAGATCCGAGAGAGCGACAAGAGCAAGGAAGCGATCTATGTGGCTGTAAAAAGGGCTTTTAATTGGAGAGACCCTTTTGCGAATTATCCATTTGTGGATATGGATGTAGAGAAAGTGGATCAACTAATCAGGGAGCCAAAATGCCAGAAGAAGTGATTATCGAATGCCAGAAGTGCGGCCGGGAGGTGGGGAGATTGAGTGAGTATAAGGGCAAGGAGATGTTGATCGTGAACGGGATCGCGACGACCTTCTGGCGCGGGGTATGCGTGGACTGCGGTAAAGAGTTCCACTGGGACCTGGGAACGAAGGCTTTGGCAGAGTTGATCAACCAGAAGGAGTAAAAATAGTATACTGAGGGAGTGATTAGTGAAAAATGAGGGATTGCAATGATAAAGACTAAATTTGAATTCATCAATGAACATAAGGCAGCAATACGTGTGTCTTATAACAACCCTGATTGGTATATAAACGACAAGTACCGCTACGGTGGTCAAATTACACGTTTTAACGGACAAGACTTGTACGACGACCCTGATTATTGGTCTTATACCGAAGGACCCGGGGGAGGATTTATGCCTGCCGAAGCATTGAGACAGATAGCAGACAAAATTGACGAACTGAACGCGTTTGAAAAAGGATTATCGAAAGAAGATCGCAAAAAACAGTTTCATGGAAAACTCGAAAAGGATCCACCAATCGATTAATCAGAAATAGAATAGACGCAGATTTTACCTGGCTACTCTCAATATATCTACGGGGCTTCGTTGAAATCTGAATAATCCGGTTCCGGATCATCGGAGATTACATCAAAGCTAATTTTGTCAAACCAGCAAAGGCGGATTTGTTTGGGCTTAAAGCGCGGCGGGGGAAGGGGATCGCGCGGCGCATCTGGATCAGGTTCATAAACCGGTTCAGGTTTCTTACAAGCTTCCATAACGAAATTATACCTCGATAAGAACACGCGTTCTATATTAGAAATTAATCTGGAATAAATTAAGGTTCAGAATGGGTACTTTATGCTGTTTTCAAGTTCCTATGTAGTAAAATATCCTTTAGTGCTTGCCCCCATAGCTTAGTGGATAAAGCAACTCGCTGACTACGTGTTAGATGGGAGTTCGAGTCTCCCTGGGGGCATTCACCTTCTTTACAATCTCTTTAGCTTCACTTGACATGATGTCATGAAATCGACTATACTGTAAACAGTCAGCGAGGACCCACTAAGCAACTCGGGAAAAGGAGAATTCAGAATTTTATTTCTCGTCTCCGCCCTCAAGCCACCGCCCCTTCCCCCAGGAGGGGTGGTGTGCTTTAAGGTGCGGGGATGATTGACATCCGTTAAATTCCTGGGTTGATTTCTTGCATTAGACCCCCACATATAGTATAATAAGAGGTAGAAAACCGAATATCTGGTGGAGTTAGCGCACCAGAAGGCGTTTGTTGGCTTCCAACCAACCATCCATCTTGAGAGAGATGTCGTGGTTGGTTTTTTTGTTTTAAGTCCTGGGTGACCAGGAGAAAGATGGAGTTGAGGTAACTAATGGAATTCACACCTGAAATGATCATCAATGTGGTCGCTGTAATTGCCAGTTTGCTGGCATCCTATTTTCCAGCCCTTTCAACCTGGTATGCAGGTTTGAAGTCGGAGATTAAAAGCGGGATCATGATCGGCTCGATGGCAATCGTTACGGTTACGGTCTTCCTGCTGACCAATTATGGATTGATCACCTCTGCCAACCCGATCACCTGGCAACAAGCGGTATATGCATTTCTCCAGGCGCTGATCTTCAATGCTGGTACTTACGTCTTTTCGCCCCAAACCAGCAAAGTAAAGCAGATCAAGGCATACCGAAATCTGGACGCAGGATAAAGCCGTGGACTGGGGAACACTCCTCGCCATTTTGATTCCAGCCCTGCTGGGAGGCAGCGGCCTGGGCGCTGTGATCGCGACCAACATCGCCAACCGGAGAAAAGTCAAAGCCGAAAGCGACAAGATCGCCGCGGAATGTATGGCGATACTTGGCGAGACATTCAAAACCCAAATGGCTGCGATGACGACCAGAATTGACAACCTCCAAGCCGAAAGCGACAGAGATAAACGGACAAGTGAGGAAGCGATCGAAAATCGGGATAGAAAGATCAATGAACTGGAAAAACAAGTCAAGAAACTGACTGCGGATCTTGAGATCAGCGACAAACGAAACAAAGAGCAGGAGAAGAGGATCCAGGAACAGGATCATCAAATCGCGGTGATGGCCCTGGAGCTTGAGCGTCTGCGGTTGGAGGTCAAGCGGTTGATCGGAGGGGGTTGTGGCGACCAGACCTAAGAGACCATGCATGGTCCCGGGTTGCCCAAACCTGGTATCAACCCCCGGAATCCATCGCTGCCCGGAACACCACCGTGAATACCTTAAGCAGTGGGAGCGACCGAGGGACATAACCTATGACGACCCCATCTGGCGGAAACGATCCAAGGCTTTTCTTGCTCGCAATCCAAACTGTGAACGATGCGGTGAACCTTCGGAACTCGCACATCACATCTTGCGTAAACGTGATGGCGGGGAGGACGACGAGGACAACCTGGAAGCATTATGCCGGCGCTGCCATGAGGCAGAGCACCACCAAGCCGGCGAAAGGTGGAGTAGGCGTGCGCGGTAGGAAACCAGTGCCAGATGCAATCAAAGAAGCGCAGGGAACGCTCAAAAAGAGCCGCGTGAACAATTCACAGGCTGTCTTTGATGTTCCTGAGGAGTTTCCAAAAGCACCCAGCACGATGAACCTTTACGGTAAACGCTTATGGCGGGAACTGGGTCCACAGCTGAAAGAAGCAGGTTTGTATTCAGACGGAGATTACAACGCCCTCGAGCTGCTCTGCATGGCTTATGGAGACATGGTGGCAGCCAGGAAAGCTTTGATGAAGTCAGGCAATATTGTGCTCACGGACAAAGGCACGGTCTACCAACACCCGAATGTTGGGATCGCCAACACGTCCTGGAAACAGGTCAAAGACATGCTGACCCAATTCGGGCTGACCCCTGCTGAGCGAACAAGGGTAAAGGCTCTGTCTCCCAAAGACAAAAGCCATTCCCTGGCCGACAGCCTGTTTGCCCAGGCGCGCGAGAAAGTGGAAGGGGGTGCGAATGAGTAAGAAAGTGACAGCACCCAAGGTCTACGACCCCTGGAACTGTGATCTCGAGAAATATGAATATGATGCCGTGGCAGGGCAGGTGGCGGTCGATTTTATCGAAAGGTATGTCACCCATGTGAAAGGTGACCTGGGTGGAAAGCCCTTTTTGCTTCTGGACTGGGAAAAGGAACTGGTAAGCAACCTCTTTGGCTGGAAAGAAAAAGAGACTGGTTACAGGCGATATCGGGAAGCTTTTGTGTTTGTGGCCAGGAAGAATGGGAAGTCGGCTTTAGGAGCGGCAATCATGCTTTACCTGCTGATCGTTGATCAGGAACCAGGCGCAGAGCTAATCTCGATTGCTGCAGACCGGGAACAGGCCAGACTGATCTTTGACACGGCGCGTTTCATGGTGATGCAGAACGCTACCCTCGCGCAGGTGGTAAGCCCGTTCCGGAATGCGATTATGAGCAAGGAAGGGGCGAGCGTCTACAAAGTGGTTTCGAGTGATGCCGGCGGAAAGCACGGCGGCAATCTGCACGGAGCCGCGTTTGATGAGCTTCATACGCAGAAGGACCGGGAACTGTATGACACGATCCAGACGAGCTTTGGAGCCAGGCGGCAGCCACTTTTGCTTTCGATGACCACTGCCGGTTATGACCGTACCTCCATCTGTTACGAGGTTTATGAGCGTGCGTGCCAGGTGAGAGATGGAATCATCCAGATGGACTGGTTTTATCCTGCGATCTACGAGGCTGCGCCAACAGATGACTGGGAATTCGAAGAGACCTGGGCAAAGGCAAACCCGAGCCTGGGGCACACGATCAAGATAGATTATCTGCGCCAGGAATTTGAGAAGGCGAAAAACAGCCCGGCATATCAAAACACCTTCAAGAGGCTCTATTTGAACATGTGGACAAGCCAGGAAACACGCTGGCTGGACATGGCAGCCTGGGATGCCTGTGGAGTTGACAATCTGGATGAAAAGATGCTGGAAGGGTCGATCGCTTATGGTGGGCTTGACCTGGCATCAGTCTCAGATATTGCCGCTTTTGTCCTGGACATACCAAACGAACCAGGTGAAGCAGAGCTGCACACCTGGATCCCGCGCCTATTCTGCCCGGAAGAGAAGCTGACAGACCGATCATTCAAAGACCGGGAGCTTTACCAGGCATGGGTTGACCAAGGTTATATGATCGCGACGCCCGGTAATGTGATTGATTACGACTTCATCCTGGCTGAAATTGAAAACCTTGGTGAGCGGTTCAACATCAAAGAGATCGCTTTTGACCGCTGGGGAGCAACACAAATCAGCCAAACCCTGATGAATATGGGTTTCACCCTGGTGGGGTTTGGCCAGGGATATGTGAGTATGAGTCCGCCAACCAAAGAAGTGGAACGGCTGGTTTTGAACGGAAGACTGCGACATGGGGGACATCCCGTGATGCGCTGGATGGCAGACAATGTCATGACAACCACGGACGCGGCCGGGAACATCAAACCGGACAAATCAAAAAGCCGGCAAAAGATTGACGGCATCGTGGCAGGGATTATGGCGACAGACCGGGCTCTAAGACACACGACAGAACCGCCTCAATCGGTTTATGAGAGCAGAGGGCTGGAGGTTTTATGAGAATTGGATTTTATGCCCTGGTTCGCAAGGTGATTGTGAATCTGAAAACAGAAAAAGCCTTCCAGGGGGTACTTTGGAAACGGCGGGGGGATTACCTGGTACTTCGCGATGCATTTCTGCACGAGAATGGCCAAACCCGAAAAGTAGACGGTGAGGTTTTGATCTTTGTTGCTGATGTAGATTTTTTGCAGGTGTTGAATGGGTAGCACAATCATCTCTGAAGCGACTCTCTCGACCATGCCAGCGGGCTGGTGGCCAACGAACGGAGGCTTTATCAGCTTTGACACCTACAGCGATTACACGCTGGATTATGAAGCCATGTACCGGAGGCACAACAACGTCAAGATTTGCGTTGACTTTTTGGCGCGGAATATGGCACACCCGGGGCTGCACGTGTACAAACGCGACAAGGACAATGACCGAATAAGACTGCGTGAACATGCAGCTGTGAGGATCTTGTCTCGACCGCTGCCATCTGACAACAAGATATCACAGTATAAGCTGTTTGAATCGGTTTTATCAGACATGTTCATCTCGGGGAACGGATACCTGCTCAAGATCAGGGACAATAACAACGAGATTAGCGGGTTACTGCGGATCCCATACATGTTGGTCAGAGTGGACGGGGTGCTCAAACCAAATCTGTACAGGATCAACCTGGGAAGCAAAGAAATAGAAGCGGATCCAGGTGACATCGTGCACTTCCGGACCTACAACCCGCACAATAACTCATACGGAATCTCTCCCCTGGAAGGGCTGAGAGAGATCCTGGCGGAAGAACACGAAAACAGCAAGTATTCCTCCAAGTTCTGGCAGAACGCAGCCCGGATAGGTGGGGTGATCGAACGCCCGGTGGAAGCTAAAGGCTGGAGCGATGCAGCCAGGGCAAACTTCAGGGCACAGTGGGAATCACTATATTCCGGGCAGGACAACGCAGGCAAGACCGCCGTTCTGGAAGAGGGGATGCAATTCAAGCCAATCAGCTGGGCACCAAAAGACACGCTTTACATCGAGAGCCGGAAACTGACTCGGGAAGAGTGCGCCAGAGCTTATCACATTCCACCACCGATGGTGGGTATCTTAGAGCGCTCGACTTTTAACAACATCGAAAGCCAAAACAAGAGCCTTTATACCGACGTGTTGGGTCCATTATTCAGAAGCGTACAGGATGACATTGACGCGCAATATTTAACTGAATTTCCTGACCTGCAGGGGGCTTACGTGGAATTTAATATCGAAGCCAAATTACAGGGCGATTTCGAAAAGCAGACAGCGAGCTTGCGCCAGGCTGTGGGGGTGCCATATATGACAGCCAACGAAGCCAGGGCGATTATGAACATGTCGCGGATTGACAGCCCGGAGGCTGATCAATTGGTAACACCGCTGAATATGAGCACACCGGCCACCTATTATGAACCAAATGATGGGAAGGCATGGGAGCAGGAAGCACTTGAAACAAAACGGTTGAACTTCCCAACTGTGAGACCAGATTTTCCAGAGATCACTGAACAAGCGGTGAAGGACTGGACTGATCTGGTAAGCAAAACCCTGACAAGACAGAGGGATGCTGTATTACCACTGATCAAAGGGGCAAAGAATGTTGCTTTCTGGTGGGATGAACAGCGCTGGAACCGGGAAGTCGCAGCGGATTTCTTTGCGCTTTCAAAGTCCACTGCAGGGGCATACGCCAGGGCTTTTGCCAGTCAACTTGCTTTTGCCTACAACCCGGAATGGATGGAAGAGTTTCTGAGAACCAACTCGCGGATCGCAGCGGAAAACCTGAATCACAGCACCTATGAACAACTTGCCAAGGTAATGGGTGATGAGGATCCACTGGATGCAGTAAAGAAAATCTTTGCGGTACTGCTGGCAAGCGGTTTATTGCGATTCGTATCTTTCAGAGTGCACGAACTGGAACAGTTTGCTGAATACGATGTGGCAGACAAGAGCCGTATTTTCAAGACCAAGACCTGGGTTGTCAGAAGCGACAACCCGAGGGACACCCACGCAGCGCTTAACGGTGTGACCGTAGGGATCAGAGACACGTTCCCGAACGGAGCGATGTGGCCAGGAGATTATCGAGCCGGAGCCGGTGAGGTGGCGTATTGTCAATGCTCCCTGGTTTATGGGAGGGACAAAGAATGAGAACTATCGTTTGGGGACCACCTTGTTCCGGTAAAAGCACGTATGTACAAAAGAACGCCAAAGAAGGTGATCTGATCTGCGATTATGACGCGATCTATCAGGCGATTTCAGGAATGCCTAGCAAAGTACGAGTGAAAAAACTGACCCGGGCAATGCTGGATCTGGTTGAAAAAGTCTATCAAACAATCGAATTACATCCGGAACTGGATGCCTGGATCATTACAGGCGCCAGGAGTAATGAAAAAGTTCAAGATTTGGTTAAGCGATTTGAAGCTGAACTGGTTGAAATCGAAATCAGCAGGGAAGAAGCACATATCCGCTGCGACCAAGACGGCAGACCAGCAGAATGGCATGAGTATATAGACCGATGGTTCGATGCAAACAAAAAAGAAGGAAATAAAACGATGGAAAAGAAATCTTTCAAAACAACAATTGAGTTCAAGGAAGACAGCGACCAAAGCGGCGTTTTCCAGGCGATTTTCAGCCGTTTTGGTGATGTTGATAAGCAAGGTGACATAACACTAACTGGCGCTTTCAAAGAAGGTGCGGCTGTCAGAATCGCCGCCTGGGGGCATAACTGGGGCGCTTTACCAGTGGGAAGGGGGGTGATCCATCAAGACGAAGAAAAAGCCTGGGTGGACGGGGAATTCTTCCTGGACACGACCGGTGGAACGGAAACATACAAAACGGTCAAGAACCTGGGCGAGCTGCAGGAGTGGAGCTATGGCTTCGACGTAGTCAAGAGTTCGTTTGGGAAACTAAATGATCAACAAGTCCGGTATCTGGAAGGGCTCGATGTTTTCGAGGTGAGCCCGGTATTGATTGGTGCCGGCAACAACACACAAACCACAATCATCAAATCCGTTCCTGACAAGGGAACGACAGAACCTGAGGAAGAAGCTGAAACGGAGGCTGTCAATGAAGACAGTAACGCGAGCGGTGTTGATCCTGAGGATATGAATCTACTTCTCAATATCTTAGCAATGGAGGCTAATAATGAAATCGAATGAAGTAATCCAAAAAAACCTTTTGGACGCCCGCGCAATCGTTGAAACCGCGGTGTCTGAAAAACGGTCAATGACCGAAGAAGAACGCAACAAAGCTTACAACCTCTATAACGAGGCAAAAGAAGGCATGGATGATGCCAGCCTTCAGAACAAAATCAATCAGCTGGAAGCTGAAGCCCTGAAGTCTCAATCTGAAGTGCAAAAGCCACAGGTTTATCAGGATCTGGGCAGCCAGTTCATCAATTCGGATGAATTCAAAAACTGGATGAAGGTGGTTGCTCCCAACGGGCGCATCCCTGAAAACGCAAAAGGTTTGACCTCTCCGTCCTTCTCCACTCCGATGCCCCTGGAAAAGAAAGCTCTGATCATCGGAGCTGATCCCACCTCGGCAGGTGCCTTCATCCAGCCAGATGACTCCGGTATCTACAGCCGAATCGGATACCCGGAACCGACCCTTCGCGACCTGGTGAGTGTACGCCAGACGACAAGTGACGCGGTGGATTTCGTGCTGCAGACCACCCAGGTGACTACAGCTGCGCCAGTCGCGGAAGCTTCTTCTGCCGCAGGACCGACCGTTTCCGGATCTGCCCTCATACCAAACGTGGATGGCGGGTATAAACCCGAAGGCGAAATGGAATGGTATCGCATGACTGCGCTGGTGGAAACAATTGCTACTTATATCCCGGCGACCAAGCGAGCGATCGCTGACGCAGGGCAGCTGCGCGGGCTGATCAACCAGGAATTGCGCGAAGCGCTGTATACCAAACTGGAAGATCAGATGATCAATGGCAACGGATTCAGCCCTCAGCTGGTCGGTGTGGCCAGCACACCCGCTCTTCTGACCCAGGCTTTTAACACAGACATCCTGACCACCGCCCGCAAGGCGATCACCGAACTGAAAACGAACGGCCTGGATACCCCGACCGCTTTCGTGATCGACCCCCTGGATTGGGAAAAAGTTGAGCTGCAGCTTTTTGCAGCGGCTCCTTACCTGCCCTACCAAAAGAGCATGTGGCGCGTACCGGTGGTGGAATTTGGCGGACTGCCTGCTGATACCGCTTACCTGGCGAACTGGAAACGAGCGGTTCTTTGGGACCGTGAAGACGTAAGCATCAGTATTACTGATTCTCACGCTGACTTTTTCATCAGGAACATCCTGGCGATCCTGGCAGAACTGCGGGCTGCTTTCGCAGTAACAAGGCCGAGCTCCTTCGTGGAAATGGCTACGGCATAGAACAAATAACCAAGTACTCCCCCGGGGTTTATATGACCCGGGGGAGAATCCCGGGCTAAACGACCTAGGATAGAGAAGGAGTAAAAAACATGGCTGATTACACAAAATTTAACAGCTTTTCGGAGGCGGTTGCCGAGGGCAAGCATGACTTTGAAAGCAACACTTTGAAGGTTGCGCTGACGAACACCGCCCCGGTACCAACGGACACAAAACTCAGTGATCTTACGGCGCCAATCACCAGTGGAATTGACACAATGACCCTGGTCAAGTCCAGTTCGGGACAAACTGGCGGAACGTACAAGTACATTCCGGCTAACCTGACAATGACTGCGACCGGTTCCGTGGGGCCATTCCGCTATGTGGTGATCTATGACGATACCTCCACAGATGACCTGCTGGTGTGCTGCTTCGATTTTGGCACTTCGATCTCACGATCTATCGGTGAAACACTTACGCTGGACTTCCAGGCAGGAGAATTATTCTCACTGACATAGGTGAGCAACGGAGGTGAGAAATGGCAGCAGATGAGACCCTTGTTTGCGGACCTGGCAGCCACGCAATTACAGGAAAAAACGTGGTGATGGTGATCAAAGACCTGACGATGGTCTGCAATCCCGGCAGTTATGTGCAGAAAGGCGGACTAACACTATTGCGACCGGGAACCGGGAAGGTCCCCAACCCATACAGGCCGGTTTACAACCGGCATAAACCGGGAAGATAAAGCAACTTTGGGGGGAAGAAGCGGATATTCTTCCCCCAGGAACGAGGATAGAAAAATGGCAAAACTAATGAAATTCTGGACCAACCAGAAACGAGGAAGCGGAATCAAACTGACTGAAGCCGAAGGCAAAAAGCGGGGATTAACACCCGTCACTGGACCTGAGATAAAGTCCGTGAAGCCGGTAGAAACCAAGGAACTCAAACCGGAAGAGACCAAGGAGTTCGAGGCGGAAGAAGAGAAAACGGTAAGCACCCCCCTGCCCACCTCTCCAGCAGAGCTGGACGCAAGCAGTAAAGGTGGGGTGGTAAGCAAGCCCAAGGCTGCAGGGAAGAAGTAAACATGTTTTGCCAGGTGAGCGACATTGCCGACTTTTTGCAGATTGAGATCTCTCAAGACGATTTCTCAGTCGTGCAGGCGATTACTGATGCAACTGCTGTAATCAAGGTCTATACCAACCAGGAGATCGTTAAGGTGGAAGACGACCTTGAGGTCTTTGATGGTGGATATGGCGACAAGCTGTACCTGAGTCAGCTCCCGGTGATCTCGGTAAAAAGCATAGTTGTTGACGGTGTCAGCCTGGTTGATGGTGTGGACTACAAAACAAACCGGAAGAAAGGGATCGTCTATCGCTTGAGGGGGCAAAGATGGCCTGATGGGGTTGAAAACATCGAGGTCACCTATACGCATGGTTATGAGGAGCCACCTGATGTTGTGCGGGTGGTTTGCATGCGAATGGCGTCGCGGGTTTACCAGGCTGGGAAAAGGTCAGCAGAGAGCAACGGTGTACCAGGGATTGCCAGCAAAACGCTGGGGGATTTCTCTGTTACTTACGAGAGAGAAGTGGGCGGAATAGAC